>Ga0190316_1000699_pt1 | contig 10353 bp, 8 predicted proteins | sample 48701112_MG_FD_161663 | JGI IMG/M metagenome (GOLD analysis project Ga0190316, IMG submission 161663) | Hydrothermal vent sediment bacterial communities from Southern Trench, Guaymas Basin, Mexico - 4870-11-1-2_MG | ecosystem: Environmental > Aquatic > Marine > Hydrothermal vents > Sediment ... | reverse complement strand
CGACGAAAGCATCGCCAAATATTGAGAGGCGCTCACGCCACTGGTCAACGAGGTCAAGCGTCGGCACGACAACGAGTGTCGCAACAGAAAGCCTTCTTATGATTTCAAGCGCAACGAAAGTTTTGCCCGCACCCGTCGGAAGCACAACGCATCCCCGCTTTCCCGCTTTGAACCAGCGCTGAACCGCCTCTCGCTGGTATTCTCGCAATTTTATCTCAGCAGCGAAAGCATCAAAAACGGGACAAGGAACAGGCTCTAAAACGAAATCATCGTATTCAATGCCTGAATTCTCAAGAAACTCAATAATGTCTCTGTGCTTGAAAGCAAGCGCTCGGTAGCAATTCCTGCGAGGGTCAAATATCGCAAACGGAACAACAACATCACCCTCTATCAAAACCGTCCCCTTCTCGTAACGCAACCTCGCATGCATCCCGTCCCTTTCCCCCCTCTTTCTTAGTTGGTTTTTATCGTCAGAGTTCAGATTTTCATATTTGATGCTTCCCTCTCAGATTCTTATGAGAAAATGCGCAAGTTATTTATATAGGAAGATTTCAAGGCTATGGCTGGAGGTGGAGGGGGATGATGTGTAAAGGAAAGTTTGTTTTCACCGTCTTCGCCTCATTTTTAATACTGACTGCTTTCGCAAGCGTCTCCGCAGCAAAGACAATATATGTGCCTGACGACTATGTGAAGATTCAATGGGCTGTTGATAATGCTTCAGATGGAGATACGATTATTGTAAGGGATGGAATTTACGATGAGAGCATCACAGTGAACAAACAACTGACAATAAAATCAGAGAAAGGCCCTGCGAATTGCATCGTTAATGGCAGAGGAGATGTATTCACGCTTGAAGCAGATGGAATAAGAATAGAAGGATTCACAATCACCGGAGGCAGTGATGGCATGTTCATTAACTCAAACAATAACAGCATATTTAATAACAACATCTCAAACAATTGGGAAGGCATATTCCTTTGGTGTTCAAACAATAACAGCATATCTAATAACATTATCTCAAACAGGTGTGGCATATACCTTGGGTATTCAAACGAAAACATAATAAGAAAAAACGAGTTCATAAACGATGGTCTCCTTGTTGAATATTCATACGGAAACATTGTTGAAGATAATACAGTGAACGGGAAGCCTCTCGTTTATCTTGAGGGAAAATCAGATGAATTCATTGATAACGCAGGGCAGGTAATACTCGTTAAATGCAAAAACATCACAGTAATGAATTCAGAACTTACAAATACAGATGTAGGAATAGAATTATTGCAGAGTGATAATTGCTTAATTTCAAATAATAATATCAGCTCAAACAACCGGTATGGCATATTCTTTTATAATTCAAACAATAACAGCATATCAAACAATAACATCAGCTCAAACAACGATGATGGCATACACCTTTATTATTCAAACAATAACGGCATATCAGAAAACAACATCAGCTCGAACGATGATGGTATAGACCTTTCGTATTCAAACAATAACAGCATATCAGAAAACATCATCTCAAACAACGATGATGGCATATCCCTTGGGGATTCAAGCAATAACTGCATATTAAATAACAATATCTCAAACAATTTTTATGGCATATACATATACTTTGGGGGGAACAATAACATAATCTCAAATAACATCATCTCAAACAACTACGATGGCATATGGCTTGAGGGAAACAATAACAGCATATCAGAAAACATCATCTCAAACAACGATGATGGCATACACCTTTATTATTCAAACAATAACAGTATATCAAATAACATCGTTAGCTCAAACAACGATGATGGCATATCCATTTGGTATTCAAATAATAACAGTATATCAAACAATAATATCAGCTCAAACAACTGGCATGGCATACGCCTTTTGTATTCAAATAATAACATAATATACCTGAACAACTTCATAAACAACACAGATCAGGCTTATTCTTACGCTTCAACAAACATCTGGAACTCCACAGGGAAGATAACATACACATACAAAGGAAAAACATACACTAACTACATGGGCAATTACTGGGACGATTACACAGGAAGCGATGCAGATGAGGATGGAATTGGTGATACTCCTTACAGCATAGATTCAGATAAAGACAATTATCCGCTTATTGAGCAATTTGAGAATTATTTTGTGGAGACGCCGACCCCGACGCCTTCGCAAATATTTGACACTGGAAGACCTGAAAATCCATATCCTTCAATATCAGGAAAATTCATAGGAACAATAAAAGCAAATACGAAAATAATAGCAACAAAATTATACACATATGCATGCGCAGGGACAGGCGGTCATACTGAACATGCTCTTATATGCAACTCAAGTTGGTGTGCTTATGCGGAATGGAAAGGTTACAAAGAGGACTGGATGAATATATCCTTCAACAGAACAGTTGTATTAATGCCTCATGAGACATACAATATAACGATAGTGACAGGTTCTTACCCGCAGATTCATCACATATCTTCACTTAAAACAGAAAATGGATGGATAAACTGCACCGAATTCGCAGATGCAAACGGAAATAAATATAATGACTGGATTCCTGCTATTATGCTGTGGTCGTGATAGATGGTAACTCAAGCCTCCTCAATTTTTTTAACGATTTCAGCAGTCATTTCACTCGTCTTCGCAGAACCGCCGATGTCGTAGGTGACCTTTTCACCCTCGGAAATAACCTGCTCAACGGCATTCCTTATTTTTGAGGCTCTCTCTGCTTCGCCGAGATATTCAAGTAGCCAGGCGCCTGCGAGAATCATCGCCGTCGGATTCGCAACATCACGACCTGCGTATTTCGGTGCGGAGCCATGAGCAGGCTCGAACATCGCATAATTCTCGCCGAAGTTTGCCGAAGGGATGAGACCGATGCTTCCTGCGAGAGCGGAGCATTCCTCGCTTATGATGTCCATGAAGAGGTTAGAGGAGAGAAGCACCTTCCTGTTGAACCTTTGCGGGTTTTTAATGAGTTGCTGTGCGATATTATCAATGTGAATTTCCTCCAAGCTCACTGAAGGATGCCTTCGCTGCGCTGAACGAGCCTCTTCAACGAACACTCCGCATGTGCGCTTCAAAATATTGCTCTTATGAATCACAACGACTGCGTTCCAACCCCTTCTCTCCGCCTCAGCGAACGCAAATTCCGCTATTCTCGCAGATGCTCTCCTCGTTATCTTGCGAATTGCAACAAAAACATCTTCACTTAACTTCATCTCCTCACCGAAATACAAGCCTTCTGTGGCTTCTCTCACGCAAACGCATTCGTATTCGCTCAATCCGAGCGGATTCCGCACATTTCTGTATGTTTTCACGGGACGAACATTCGCAAAAAGGTCAAAGTGCTGGCGAATTGAAACCGCAACACTCTTTGGCGAGCCTTCTCCCCCCGGTGTCGTTGTCGGACCTTTGAGGCATGCGTCCGCCTCTTCCAAGATTTCCCATGTCTCCTGCGGGATGAGCGAATTTCCTTTGCAGCCTTGCTTCCTCCACCACTCCTCGCCTGCCTCGCAAAAAATGAACTCCGCTTTCGTGCCTGTCGCTTCAATCGCCTGCATCGCCGCACTCACCACCTCAGGACCGATGCCGTCGCCACGAATCACCGCAACCTTCTTCACCCTCCGTCTTTCACCTCCGCTTCTCTCCATGTCGGTGAGAGGAAAATTTAAAAAAGGAGTGTAATAAAACAAAAAATGGAGTCGGGATAGCCAAGTGGTCTAAGGCGGCAGGTTGCTAACCTGCTCTCCCTTACGGGAGGCGAGGGTTCGAATCCCTCTCCCGACGCTTATGCTTCCTTTTTACTTCCTTTACGAAAGATTGCTGGAAAGACGCATTCGGAGGTCGCAGACGCCCTCACATTTGTTGCTCGTGCTGAACGAGGCGGACATCCTTCCTGACGAGACCGACGAGACTGACGAGACTGGGAGGACCGGGAAGACTGGGAAGACTGAGAGGGCTGGGAGAGGGGTCTTTTGCGGAGGCGGAAGAAAGGAGCGGAGAGGGAGGCGAGGCGAGAGAGGAGAGAGTAGAAAGAAGCGTTCTGGTTTTGATGGTGCGGAGAAGCTCAGGCAGTTCGTAAGGTGGTGTCATTCACTGCGGATTGAAGAGGTAAGCATTTATATCGGGCTGATTCGTGAAGCGAATGGAAGACGCTTGGAATCAGCATTGCTGGAAAATGCCTGCGAGCGTATCGTTGAGCGTGTTTCGGAAGTGTTGCGTGGAGAGGATGCATTCGTTGCGATTTATGCAGCTCCTCACGATTCAAGATTTTATGCGAGGTTCTTTTTCGGTGGTAAGAAAACAACAGCGAAGGAGTGCGAGGGGCGAAAGCGAAAAATCATCGTTTCTGTGGGTCTCGGCGGTAAGAGCGAGCTGACGAGGGCGTTCAGGGCGCTCGCAACGAAAGTTCGTTCTGGCGAGATAGAGCCTGCGGAGATTGACGAGAAGATACTTGAAGATGCCTTAATTTTCAAATCCGAGCCTGAACTTATCATCCGTTCTGGCTCAACACGCCTCACTGACTTCCTGATTTGGCAGTCCGTCTACAGCGAACTCTACTTCACCGATGTTAACTGGCGGAAATTCAGGCGTATTGACCTTTTGAGAGCAGTCAGAGACTTCCAAATGCGTGAACGCAGGTTCGGTAGATAACACTAAATTCGCATCCTCGCACATTTCACATGCGAGTGAAAGCGAGCAAAAAAGCGAACAAAAACAGCAAAATTAAAAAAAATGGGAAAACTTCAGTTGAAGAGACAGCTGGAGGAGCATTTGAATGCACTGAGAAGGATGCGAGGATTTGAGAAATGCAGGTTGTGTGCGTGGTCTTGCGGTGTTGACCGCACTGCTGGCGAAGTAGGCGTCTGCGGCGTCTCGCTTCCTGAAATTGCTTACACAAACTTGGCGTATGTGCTTCGCAGTTATTCTGTGACGCTTCTCGGATGCTGCTTCCGATGTATCTACTGCAACGCCTACCGCATATCGCAGTATCCGCAGAGTGGTTGGTTTTATCGTGGTTTTATTCCGCCTGAAGAGCTTGCTGAAGAGGCGATTGAACGCATAAGCTCAGAAGAAGGTCGTGAAATGCTCGTCAGCAAAATAAGTTTCACAGGGGGAGAGCCTACTTTGCACCTTCCTTACATTGAAGAAGTTGTTCGCATCGCTCAAAAGCGTATGAAAATAGAAGTGGGATTCGCAACAAACGGATTCGCATCGCAGGATAGCATGCGAAGAATTGTTCGCATCGCTTCTCACATAAACTTTGAGATAAAAGCGTTCAACGACGACACGCATCGTGCAATCACGGGAGCGCCAGTTGAGCCTGTTTTGAGGAATGCGGAGTTTCTCGTGAAGAAAGGCAGGGACAAGATTCGCACAATCAGAACAGTCGTGATTCCACACATAAATGATGGTGAAGTTGAAGCGATTGCTGAATTTCTCGCATCTTTAGATGAGACAGTTCCGTTCCGCATCATTCCTTTCAGACCGAGTTTCATGCTTTACTACCACGCAGGGCCTTCAAAAAGACTTTTGGAAAGGCTTGCGAGGGCAGCGAGAAAGGCGGGCTTGAAGAATGTATGGACAGGCGGTTACTACCCCAGAGGCGTTTCTGCTCGTGCGAAGGAATTGCTTCTAAGAGAGCGTGTGAGTGGTGCAAGAGAGGGAGCAAGCCTCGCCACCGCTTACGCAAGGCTCGCAGGATGCATTCAAAAGGAGCGGAACTGCGGGAAATGCCCTGAAAACAAGCACTGCCCCGCTGTTTTAAAAGAGCCTTGGCTGCTTGAATTGAAATGATTTCGCTTGCACTTTCGTCTGCAAGTAAGAGGGAGGTGAAGTGGGAGCGAGCGCAATTTTGAGCGGGAGCGGTAAGAAGTGGCTTGAAATCGGCATAGACGAGGCAGGACGAGGTCCTGTCTTAGGCTCAATGTTTGTTGCGGGCGTTCTTAATTTTGAAAATCTCGCAAATCTCGGCGTTAAAGATTCGAAGAAGTTGAGTTATTGGCGAAGAGAGCGTCTTGCCCGCATAATTGAAGCGAAAACAATCGTTTATGTTGCGGAAATAAGTGCGGAGCAGATAGATAAGGAGCGTGAGAAAGGGCGAACTATGAATGAAATTACGCTAAACCTTGCGTCAGAGGTTGTAAATTTCTTCGTAAGAAAGACAGTGAAGCCATTAAGGGTCATCGTTGACGCTGCGGATGTGAAGCCTGCGAGGTTTGCGGAGCGCTTGCGTCGTGCATGCGATAAGGGATGCGATTTGGAAATTGTTGCGGAGTGGAAGGCGGATGAGAGGTATCCTGTTGTGAGTGCCGCATCAATCGTTGCGAAGGTGCATCGTGACCGCTCCATGCGTGAAATCGCGCGAAGCATCGGAGAAGAAATCGGGAGTGGCTACCCCTCCGACCCCAAGACAATCGCATTCCTCCGCAATGTCCTGCGAAGAGGAGAAATCCCGCCATTCGTGAGAAAATCGTGGAAGACACTGCGGAGATTGCAGAAGCATTAGTGGGCTCGGTGCGATTCGAACGCACGACCTCCGCCTCGTGAAGGCGGCGTCATTCCCCTAGACCACGAGCCCCTTCCTATACTTCATTCTTTTTCTTTAAAAATAAGAACGCAAGTGCTGGGGGAGAGAAAAGGAGATGCTTTCACTTTACCATAATTCAGCCCTCAAATGAATGGAGGCAAAATGGAAGAGGTGAGCGGTGGTGTCTGTGCTGTTAGAGGAGTTAAGGCGAGTGGCGTCAAAGAGGGAAACAAAGGTTTGGCTCTGATTCTCGGCGGTGGCTCTGCCGCAGGCATGTTCACCGCAAACAAGTTGCCCGCAGAGACGGTCATCTTCACGAAGCGTCAGATAGAGCGTTCAGGCAGAATATCCGCAGTTATTGCGAACAGCGGTTGCGCAAACTCCTTCACTGGCGAAGAAGGTCTGAGAAATGCCGAGAGAATGGCTGAATTAGTTTCGGATGCGTTTGAAATTCCGAAGGAAGAGGTTGCTGTCGCCTCTACTGGACCTATTGGAAAGCCTCTTGACATGAATTTAATTGAAAGGCAGTTCAAAGAGGTTGCGAAAACGCTCACTGAATCCCCAGAGGGAAGCACAAGAGCAGCGAAGGCGATAATGACCACTGACACTTTCCACAAAGAAATCGCAGTGAGAATTTCTGAAAAGGGCAGCGCAGGCAGCAACAACAGCACGGATGCAGTGAAAGTGGCGAATGCAGTGAGTATAGGCGGGATAGCGAAAGGCTCTGGCATGATTTTCCCGCATTTGGAGGCGACGATGCTCGCTTTCATTTACACCGATGCATCCTTAAGTGCGAATACTTTGCGTGAGTGCTTGCGAGAGGCGGTTGAGAACTCATTCAACATGATTGTTGTTGACGGGGACATGAGCACAAACGACCTTGTCCTTCTCGTTTCAACAGGCGAAGCAGGAGGCGAGGTCAACGAGTCCGCATTTAAGCATGGCTTGAATTATGTCTGTGAGCATCTTGCGAGAATGATTGCTCGTGACGGAGAGGGCGCCACAAAATTCATTGAAGTTCGTGTGAAGGGCGCTGCTTCCGTTGAGGATGCTCGGAAGGCTGCTCGTGCTGTCATTCGTTCTCCGCTTGTGAAATGCTCTCTCTTCGGCGAGAAGCCGTTTTGGGGGCGAGTCATTGCTGCTCTCGGCGCTTCAGGCGTTGAAATAGAGCGGAAAGGGCTGAAAATGTGGTTCGGCAGCATTGAGCGTCGTGGTGGCAGCAAGACAGCGGAGCTCGTCGCTGCGAACGGAAAGATTTTGAATCCGCCGTCTGCGAGGCGATTCTTGCGTGAGCGTGAATTATTCTTGGAAATTGACTTGGGTGTCGGCGGAGAAGGCAAAGCGAGGGCGTGGGGCTGCGATTTCTCTTATGATTATGTTAAGATAAACTCATAAGCGTCCTTTTCTTCGCCTCTTCCAGCACTTTTTCGTATAAACTTTCACCATTTGCATCTATACTCACGACAAGCGGACCGAAATTTTCAACGGAGAGGTGCCAAACCGCCTCTGCAAGCCCCAAATCCTCCCAATAAACTTGAAGAACACGCATTTTTGATGCTGCGAGGATGCCAGCGCCGCCTGTGAATGCGAGGTAGACGCATCCATGCCGACGCATCGCTTCTCTTGTTGCAGCGTTCATTCCACCTTTGCCAATTATCGCTCTGACTTGCAGAATTTCAATGATTTTAGGCATCACAGCGTTCATTCTTGCACTCGTCGTCGGACCTGCGGAAATGATTTCCCACGCAGACCCCTCACTTCCACTTCTTGCCTCCTCTCCTTCACCTGCAGGCTTTCTTTCCTTTCGCTTCCTTTTAACGAGCGGACCGCAGTGGTAAATCACGGCGCCTCGCTCAATCGGAATCTCTTCGTATCTCGCAGAAGAGGCAAGTTCAAGTATTCTCGCACTCGCAAGGTCTCTCGCCGTGAATATTTCACCGCTCAAAAACACAATCTCACCGAGGTTCAGTCCTCTGACATCCGAATCGCTCAACGGCGTCTTCAACTTTCTCATCCCCCTAAAATTTTCCTCGCCAAAAAATATCGGCATGGAAGAGCAGAAAGGGAGCGACAGCGGTGGTGAAGAGGAAGGAATGAAAAGCGAGGAGACAAGTGTGCTGGATTTGCACCGTCGTTACGAGGGTAAAATAGAGGTTGCGTTGAAAGTGCCTGTGCGCAGCCACGAGGACTTCGCCGTTTGGTATACGCCGGGCGTCGCAGCAGTCGCAAGAAGGATTGCAGAGCGAAAGGATGCGGTCTTTGAACTCACAAACCGCGGGAATACAGTTGCGATTGTCACAGACGGCACTCGTGTGCTCGGTCTCGGAAATGTCGGTGCGGAGGCTGCTCTCCCCGTGATGGAGGGGAAGGCTCTCCTTTTCAAATACTTGGGCGGCGTTGACGCTTTCCCGCTTTGCCTCGCAACATCTGACGCAGATTCGCTCGTGAATGCGGTGAAGTGGCTCTCTCCCTCATTTGGAGGCGTGAATCTTGAGGACATTGAGAAGCCGAAGTGCTACGAGGTACTTGAGCGTCTTAAGCGTGAATTGGATATTCCAGTGTGGCACGACGACCAGCAGGGAACCGCCCTCGTCATTCTCGCAGGTCTGCTGAATGCGTTGAAGGTTGTTGGTAAGAAGCTTGGAGAGGTGAAAATCACACTCGTCGGTGCAGGGGCAGCAAATATGAGTGTCGCATATTTCCTGCATCTTGCGGGTGCGAAATACGAGAACATGCTTGTTGTTGACAGTAAGGGCATTCTCCACGCACACAGAGAGGACTTGAAGCATGGCAAAGACAGAAAGAAATGGGAAATTGCGCAGAGAACGAATCCTCACTGCGAGGAAGGAGGCATAAAAGAGGCGTTGAAGGATGCGGATGTCTGCATAGCACTCTCAAAGCCCGGTCCTGGCGTAATAAAAAAGGAATGGGTCGCAGGGATGGCTGAAGATGCGATTGTATTTGCGTGTGCGAATCCCGTTCCTGAAATAATGCCGAATGAGGCGAAAGAGGTGGGTGCTAAAATTGTTGCGACTGGTCGCTCAGACTTTGAGAACCAGTTGAACAACGCTTTGGGATTCCCTGCGGTATTCAGAGGCGCCTTGGATGTCCGTGCGAGAAGCATTACGGATGGAATGTGCATGTCTGCTGCTCGTGCAATCGCCGAGTATGCGGAGGAGCAGGGTCTAAGCGAGAGCCACATTATTCCGAGGATTGAAGATGCGGAGATGTATGTGCGGGAGGCGGTTGCGGTCGGCGTCGCTGCAATAAGAGAGGGGGTTGCGAGGCAGAAATTGAGTGAGAGCGAGATTGAGGAGCGTGTGCGTGTTAAAATAGAGCAGGCAAGAGGAGAAAAAGGAAAAAGAGCGGGAGACTAAGCGCCGTCAAGCAAGAGGGCGGGAGATGCGTGTGGGCGGGAGGCTGCGAGGATATGGTGGTGGCAGTGCGCTGGGGTGGGTGTGTCTCAGGTCTCCGAAATATTTAAATAGGGTTGAGGGGTAAGGGATAATTGAGGCTGCGACCCCGGCGTCGGCTCTGACAACGGGGGAGCCCGATAGGATGAAGGGCCGCATCCGGTCGCAGCACAGGTGGGGACATGAGTATATGCTCTCATGTCCGACAAGGGTCTGCCTGACAGCCCAGTGAAACAGACGGTCGGGGGAGGTGTGTGCGTTCTGCACATGCAGGAACCCCGCCAATTCAACACTGGTTGATCCTGCCAGAGGCCACTGCTATCAGCGTCCGACTAAGCCATGCGAGTCGTGGGCACCCCCTCAAGGGGGAGACCCGGCGGACGGCTCAGTAACACGTGGCTA
>Ga0190316_1000697_pt1 | contig 10369 bp, 9 predicted proteins | sample 48701112_MG_FD_161663 | JGI IMG/M metagenome (GOLD analysis project Ga0190316, IMG submission 161663) | Hydrothermal vent sediment bacterial communities from Southern Trench, Guaymas Basin, Mexico - 4870-11-1-2_MG | ecosystem: Environmental > Aquatic > Marine > Hydrothermal vents > Sediment ... | reverse complement strand
CATTTTGAAAATATCGGGGCACAGGCACATGCGGATGGGAGATAGCGAGAAGTTAGAATCCGACATCGCCGAACTTATTGAACTCTATGCCTACCGTCCACTTAAAGAATTAGAAATAGGAAATCTGCTACATCACATTGCGAGTGTGGTTGCGGAGTATCGGTTGAAAGTGCCTCCGGACTTCTATCTGCTTGCAAAGGCTCTGGTGACCATTGAAGGCGTGGGTAAGGAACTGGACCCCGAATTTAATGCGGTAGAACACGCTGAACCGTTCGCCAGGAAGTTAATCTGGGCACGTATGAGTCCATGGAAGTTAATTGAGGATTTCTATCTCTCTGCTCTTGAAGCACGCCTGCTGGTGCGTGACCTCCCTGCTGAGGCACGAGACATACTGGAACGGCTACAGCAGGGCGAGATAAAGATGAAATTTGAGCATGAAGGGCTTAATCCAGTGCTCGAAACCATTGACCGGGCGAGTAATCGCACGGTTTTTGCCATTGTTTTAGCTTCGCTCGTGATAGGCTCCTCACTTATTGTTCTTTCTGGTGTTCCGCCGAAATGGCACGAAATCCCGGTTATTGGCATCGTTGGTTTTCTTGCCGCGGGAATAATAGCTTTTGGGCTTTTATTCTCCATTCTGCGGCATGGAAGCTTGAGGTTGTGAAAATGCTTTTATAGGATAAAATAACCAGTAATAAATAGAAATGGCAGCAGCGAGAGCGAGTGGAAGTGGAGGGGAGCGTGGCTATACCGAGCAAGCCACAGAAGACCTGTTACTTAAGGTGCTGGAGAAGGAATTCAGGGAAGCGATGCAGGATGTGCTCGAAGATAGGAGGAAGATTACCGACCCTGACGTTTGTAACATCTTCAATCTCTGGTATTTACGGAAGCACGTGAATGAGATTCGGAGAGAGATGCACAGGATGGATGAGCGGTTTGAGAAGATAGATGAGCGATTTGAGAGGATGGAGCACAGGATATCAATGATATTCACGTTTTTGGGTGTGGGGTTTACCGTTCTCGCTACTCTTATTACGTTGTTTCAATTTATAGGATAAAATAACCAGTAATAAATAGAAATGGTGGCAGCGAGAGCGAGTGGAAGTGGAGGGGAGCGTGGCTATACCGAGCAAGCCACAGAAGACCTGTTACTTAAGGTGCTGGAGAAGGAATTCAGGGAAGCGATGCAGGATGTGCTCGAAGATAGGAGGAAGATTACCGACCCTGACGTTTGTAACATCTTCAATCTCTGGTATTTACGGAAGCACGTGAATGAGATTCGGAGAGAGATGCACGAGGGATTTGAGAAGATAGATGAGCGATTTGAGAAGATAGATGAGCGATTTGAGAAGATAGATGAGCGATTTGAGAAGATGGAGCACAGGATATCAATGATATTCACATTTTTGGGTGTGGGGTTTACCGTTCTCGCTACTCTTATTACGTTGTTTCAGTTTATAGACTAACAAAGATTAAAGAGGTTTGGAGTTTAAGATGTTTGGCATAAGATAAGGGATAACGCCCGATAACTCACAACTCAGTCGTTGAAACTTATATCAAAGAATATGCTCAATTATTGAAAGAAAACTCCACTTTTCATCGGACTATAAAGTGCAAAAATTGCTTGCCAGGAGATTTAAAGTGGTTTTTTAGCTCAAAGGGCATAAGCAAAAGCAGCTACTGGTATCCATTCGCCATCCACGAGCAAATCCAACGATTTTCCTATTTTTAGCCCCTCTTTGCAAAAATGCAGTATGTAGCAGTATCCATAAGCAATGGCGAAGATTAAAACGAAGAGATATTTGTGGAAAAAGCCGGAGAGATGAGAAATTGCGAGCCATGGTATGAGTGTCGAGTTTAAGATAAGAAGAAGATTTTTCGTTTTTTGTCTTCCAAATACTACCGGGATTGTCCGTACTCCGCTCATTCTGTCACCTTCGATGTCTCGAATGTCGAATAAGACAGTGTTGATGAATAGCTTGGTGAAAAAGAAGTAGAAAATCAAAGAGATTAGAATGGGATCGCGAAAAGAAACTATTAAAGGAAAAAAAGTTCCCGCAACCGACCAACTTAATGCAATTACAATATTCTTTATGCCTGTTATGTCTTTCAGTCGTAAGTTCGATATTTTTATGCTATAAGTGATTCCGATACAGAGAGGAAAGAGAATTATAAAAATAGCAAAAGGGTTCAGCAAAAAAGATAAAGAGAGAGCGGCAATGTAAGACGATATTGATGCAAAATAGACAGAGTGTTTATTTTTTTCAATAAATCCCGCTCTTTCTGGCACATTTATCGAATCTTCTTTTATATCTGTGAGTTTATTTAGGTTGTAAACAGTAAAAGTGAGAAGGAAAGAAGCAAGAAGTAAGCTAAAATTAACCCTTACTTTGTAGAGTAAGAAAGAAAAATAGGCTAATAAAGAAGCATTTATGGCAATAAATATAGAACTTATGATCAATAAAGACATAAATTTATCAAATAATAAGTAAAGATTCTTAAGAAAATTGTAAAAACTAACTTTTGCACCTGCATCTTTTATATTCCTATCCTCTGCTACTTCGGACATTATTTTATACTCGCAATATTCGCAAGAGGATATCACTCATCGACTTTTTCACATACTCAAATGTGGATGAACTAAGCACAGAATTAATTCTAAATCACAAATAAACTCGTTCTGCCCGCTTTAAATACCACTCAAAAAGTTCCCTCCCCCATTCAATCGCTTCTCTATCATAGCTTATGATATCTCTATTGTAGTCATAAGATCCACCAACATGAAACAGCCCGAAGGAAAGGAAATAATCAGTAACTGTAAAAGCAGCGTTTATTTTTTCTTCTATTGTGTATAGTTTAAGTTTGAAGTTTTCATCCTTAACAGCCTTTTTTAATAGCTTTTGATTTGTCATTCCTAACGTTTTATTAAATACATCTTCTGTCATTACAAGTTGCACATCAGCTTTTTTCTTGATTATCAAATCTCTAAATAAAAGTGGATAATCCGGGACGAAGATAGAGGAAACTCCTTTTATTTCCTTAGCATTTTTTAACAAATTAATGAAATTTAAATGAACTTTAAAAATATCTGTAGAGGTATCTTCAACGAGGGTTGAATCCCTCAACCACCCAATCTTCTCAAGCAAATGCGCTGGAATGCCGCTGAGGTCATGCTCAAGCCAGAATCTTTCGTGCTTCTTCAACACTTCTATCGCATCAACGAAATCGTTCAATTTTAACGCTACAATCTCACCTATTTTCGTTAGCGCATAGCCTCTATCTACGTCTTGAAAAACGAGGTTATCCTTTTCAAGTTCTCTTAATGCGTGTATAGCGGTTGTAGAACTCACTTCCATCTCATCCCGTAATTCTCTCAGTTCTTTTTTACCTTCTTTCAAACTGATCAGGATACGCCTTCGCAGGTTAGAGCATACAGCGAGGCGAAGCGTATTTTGCATACGCTTCGATTCTTCTCTATCCATACCTATCACCATTACCTCTTCGCTGCCGACTTCGGCTGTTGCTACTCCTCCCCATCATTACTTTTAATAAAGGCTGCTTACATATATAGTTAAGCGAGAGAAATATTGCCAGATTTAAGCAATTTTGCTTTAAATGGAAAGTTTTATTAAATGGAAAGTTTATATAGATTCAAAAATTATTATAAGGTGTATTGGGGTCCGCTCAGGATTAGGGGAACGAGGTTAGTTTGGAGATGAAGAGATTGCATATACTTGTGGTTGAGGACGATGCAGAAATGCGTGAGACATTAAGCGACATACTATCGGAAGAAGGCTACGAGGTAGAGACCGTGGGAACGGGCAGGGGGGCTTTAGCCCTCGCAAAGAAAGAAAAGTTCCCCATTTGCTTAATAGACTTGAGGCTCCCGGACATCACCGGGATAGAGGTATTAAAGGGGTTGAAAGCTATCAATCCAGAAACCCATGCTATTATAGTCACCGCTTTTGCATCCAAGGAGACGGCAATAGAAGCTTTGAAAGCCGGTGCATGTTGTTACATCGAGAAACCGCTGAACGTGGAAGAGTTACTGGCAGCGATTGAACACGCTTCGGCTGAACATCAGTTGCTGGAGGATAAGAGGAGAGCGGAAGAGGATTTGAGGAAGAGCGAAGAGAAGTATCGCTCACTTGTGGAGTCTACTGAAGATTCTGTATATCTGGTGGACAGGAATTGCAGGTATCTGTTCATGAACGAGAAATATCTATCAAGGTTGGGGTTGTCGGGAGAAAGAGACAAATTTAAGGGGCGACCATACAGCGACTTTCATTCAGCGGAAGCGACGAGAGAGTTTGCTGAAAAGGTCAACCGCGTATTCGATACCGGCATCTCGCTACAGCACGAATATAAAGATGACGGAGGGAGATGGTATCTTAAGACGCTAAGCCCTGTTAAAGACCCTGAAACAGGCAGGATAATAGCGGTCACGGTGGTTTCAAAGGATATTACCGGGCTGAAGCGCATGGAGGAGGAACTGAAAGAAACGAGGGATTATTTGAATAACATCATTGAGAGTTCTGCAGACACGATTACGGTCGTGGACATGGAAGGGATTGTGAGAGACTGGAATAAGGGTGCGGAGGGCGTCCTGGGTTATCGCGCGGACGAGGTGATAGGGACATCCAACCGGAAATTTTTCGCAGACCCCGAAGAGGCGGACAGGATAATGGAGCGTGTGCGGAGGGAAGGAGCGATAAAGAACTATCGGACAATCGTGTTGCGGAAAGATGGTAAGCCCATTCATATCAGCATGTCCGCGGCGTTGATAAAGGACAAAAATGGCGTCCCGATTGGCACTGTCCGTGTGAGCAGGGATGTAACAAAAGAAGTGGAGCTGGAGGAGCGGATAAAAGCCGAGCGGGACAACCTGAATTTGATATTCGAAAGCATGGTTGACGGCGTGTATATCATTTCAAAGGACTTTAAAATACAATTCATGAACAGGGTTTTACGGGATGAGTATGGAGACCATGTGGGCGAGATTTGCTATAAGGTATTTCATGAGCGAGAGGAACCCTGTCCGCGGTGTAAACACCATGAGGTGATGAAGGGTAAGACGGTGAGATGGGAGTGGTATTCACAGAGGACAAACAAGACTTATGACCTTATTGAGACTCCTTTGCGTGGTTCTGACGGCACCATATCAAAATTAACGATATTTAGAGACATAACCGACCGAAAAAGGATGGAGGAGGAGTTAAAAGAATCACGTAAGTTCCTCACGACCGTTATTGATAATGTCCCGGATACAATCACCCTCAAGGACCGGCAGTACCGCTTCGTGCTGGTCAATCAGGCATATTGCGACATAACAGGTCGTAAGAAGGAAGAAATAATCGGTGAAAAGTGCTACTGGAAAAGGGATGGGGAGGTATTTAAAACCGGGAAAGTATTAGACATTCCGGAAGTGACCTATACAGATCGCAAGGGTAATAAACATTGTGTATCCGTAAAAAAAGCGCCATTAACTGACGAATCGGGAAAAATAACGCATGTCCTGACGATAAGCCGCGATATCACAGAGCGTAAGCGAGCGGAGGAGGAACGTGTGCAGCTGATAAAGGAGCTTGAAGCAAAGAACGCGGAGATGGAGCGGTTCACCTACACCGTCTCTCACGACTTGAGGTCGCCGCTCGTTACCATCCGGGGTTTTACTGGCATGCTGCGAGAAGATTTAGCGCGGAATGAAAAAGAGAAAGTGGAAGCCGACCTGAAATATATAGAAAACGGAGCTACAAAGATGGAACGCCTGCTGAATGACACACTTGAACTTTCTCGCATCGGTCGTGTGGCGAATCCGCCGGAGGACGTGCCGTTTGGCGAACTTGTTCGGGAAGCCCTGGAAGAGACCTCAACAAAAATAAAATCGAGCGGGGTCGAAGTAGCGGTGGCAGATGAGTTACCGACTGTTCATGTGGACCGGATGAGGATAGTGGAGGTGCTGGTGAACCTGATTGAGAACAGCATAAATTACATGGGTGAGCAGCCACATCCGAAGATAGAGATTGGCTATCGCGCGGATGAGGGTGAAATCGTGTTTTTCGTCCGTGATAACGGAATAGGAATAGAGCCGAGCCAGCACGAGAAGGTGTTCGAGCTTTTCTATAAGGTGGACAGGAGCACCAAGGGAACGGGTGCAGGGCTCGCCATCGTGAAACGAATAATTGAGGTGCACGGTGGTCGTGTATGGATAGAATCGGAGAAGGGGAAAGGATGCACGGTCTGTTTTACACTGCCGGTTGTGTAGTATGTAAGTTGAGCCATATTTTTATAAGATGTAGGGTAAAAAATTGGCAATAATGATAAAGAAAATTGTAGCAATCCGAAAATATTTATATGAAAAAGGAAAAAACAAGAATAAATGAGAGGCAATCCGGCAGTAATCCTGCTCGTTGAAGACAACGAGGCACATGCAATGCTTACAATGCGCGCCCTTGAGGATGCAAAGGTTGCGAATGAGATTCATTGGGTAGTTGATGGTGAAGAAGCAGTGAATTATCTCTTCCACCGCGGTAAATACGCAGATAAGAGGATAAGTCCTCGACCTGATTTGATCCTTCTCGATCTGCGACTGCCCAAACTCGATGGTCACGAAGTGCTCCGGATAATAAAAAATTCTGACGATTTGAAGCATATACCGGTGGTAGTGCTTACCACTTCTAAAAGGGAAGGTGATATGGCAAAGGCATACAATAATTATGTTAACAGTTACCTCGTAAAACCCATAGACTTCGGTGAGTTCACAGAAATGATACGAGAATTGGGTTTTTACTGGCTTATCTGGAACAAGCATCCCTATAAGGATAAGGGAGAGAATTGCTAAATTTAAGCAATATTGTTATGATAGGAAAGTTTATATAATCCCTCGACAAACCTACCATTGTGTATCAAAATGGAAGTGGCATCTAAAACTATTTTGTTGATTGAGGATGAAGAAGCGCATGCTGAATTTGTCCGCAGGGCGTTTGAGGGAACCGGCTCTAAATGGGAGATTCATCACGTGGTAAGCATAAAAGAGGCATTAAAATGGCTGGACGTGAATAAAAGTAACCCGCCCTCTGTCATCATTGCCGACTACCTCCTCCCGGATGGCACGGGGTTGGAGATTACTAAAGGAGCGACAAGCCCGGAGGAGGTGGGTATCCCGCTTATCATCCTGACAGCACATGGCTCAGAACGACTGGCAGTTCGCTCCATCAAATCCGGTGCCATGGATTACGTAGTGAAGACTGCTGAAGGATTGCAAGAACTACCCTGGACTGTTGAGCGTGTGTTACGTGAATGGGAGCATATCAGGGAGCGGCGGAGGGCGGAGAAGGAGTTAAAGCGGTATGTGAAGGAGCTGGAACGAGCGAACCGCGACTTGGACGATTTCACATCCACGGTATCGCACGACTTGCGAGCGCCCTTACGCTCCATTCAGGCTTTTATCACGCTCCTTATGGAGGATTATGCCGATGTGCTCGACGAGACAGGGCGTGGATATTTGGAGAGGGTGAAAGAAGCTGCGGAACGAATGAACAGGCAAATTGAAGACCTCCTTATATTGAGTCGCGTGGGGCGGAAATTCGTTGAGGTAGAAACGGTAGACCTGAACGAGCTGCTGGAGGAGATAAAAGAGGATTTAAGTGCGCGAATCGCAGAGCGAAAAGGCGAAGTAGTTGTTGCGGGGAAGCTACCCATTATTTCCACGCAGCGCGTCTGGATGAAAGAACTGCTCACAAATCTTATTGATAACGGATTGAAGTTCAATCGAGCAGAGAAGCCGAAGGTAGAGGTTAGCTGTGAAGAGCGCGAGAAGGCTTATCTGTTCAGGGTGAGAGATAACGGTATCGGCATAGAGAAGGAACATCTGGACAGCATCTTCAAAGTCTTTGAGAGGCTGCATCCTGCGTCCGAATACGAAGGCACCGGAGCGGGTCTGGCAATCTGCAAGAAGATAGTGGAAGAACTTGGTGGCACTATATGGGTGGAGAGCAAGCCAGGCGAAGGGAGCACATTCTTCTTCTCCATACCCAGGGAAGCACAGTGCACATCATAGAAAAGGAGTGAGTTTTAGCTGATGATAGCCCTCAGTTGGAGATGGCGAGATATTATAGATGACCGTATGGGGCTTAACGCCGTAAAAGTTAAGCGTGCCATTGATGGGGATGAAGCGGAGATGAACATCAGCGAGCTCACGTATCTCGTTCTTCAACTTCGCTGAAGGTTTCGAAACGCATATTAAAACATCCTCCGTCGTTCTCACCCACGATACAATCTCCGAGAGCATCTTCCTTATCTCGTCTTCCTCATAACTATTCAGTGCGGTTAAGCCAATGACATGCAATACCGGCTTCTTCAGTCCCCTGTAAATGGCAAAATGCATATCTAAATATTCACTTAGCGACTCTGACTCGACACTTGTGCTTGGACCTGCACCTGCACCTGCACCGGTGAAGAACAAACACGGGTCTTCACTTTCGGCTTTCGAAGCAGTAGGCATACGCAAGTTTCTATTGAGCACTTCTTCACTGACATAATCCATAAGGAGCCTCTTCACCGGTGATGAATAAGAACCTTCTTCCGGCATGTATATAACACCATGGTCATTCATCAAGAAATCGGCGATTGTGTGGTATAAGACCGGTCTATATGACCAGCTTATGCTATCATCCGTGAGTTCTAACAATACAAACCCTCCCTTTGGATAACCACCTATTATCGTATCCAGACCTTCTATCCCCGTGGAATAATTCCCGTGAAGAACCTCTTCCTCTTTCTTTACCGGTCTGTGCCTGCCACTACCCAATCCCGATGCGGGAGTTACAAAATGAGTGAACTTCCCACCTTCTAAGGTGAAGGGATAGTTATTATAGGGGACCTGGAAACCCCTCATCTTATCTATAAACACCTTCCTTACGATTCTACCATCTATCTGCTCCTTTTCCAATCGTAAAATAGCATCAACGAGATAATCCAGTCTTTTCTCATCTGTATACTCAGTTATGAGGACCAGATGCGTTTTTGTCTTTCGTGCGATGTCCAGCATGGAGGTCTCAAGCTTCTCCACGCCCTGATTCTTCTTTCCTATCTGAAAAGATACGGCATCCCAGCTGTCCAAAATCAAAATAGTAACGTCCTCATCGGCAACAACGCCGTAAACCGAGCGAAGGAAGCTCGTCAGGTCTTCGTAGAGCAGCTGGGCCTTAGCTTCTGAAAACTCCGACTGCGTGGCATCAATAACATTTTTTACCGGTATTCGCTCTTCCAGGCCCGGGAACTGTCTATACAATGCGATGGGGTCAATACGAGTGGAGATATAGGCGCCTTTACTATCGCCCGTGCACATCTCTTCGAGCAGAGTTATAGCAAAGGTGGTCTTTCCAGCTCCCGGTGCACCTTTGAGCAGGAGAGTATAGCCCTCATTTGACCTTAGTGCGCTTTCCACTTCGTGCATAATTGATTTATTCTTACTTAATATACTATATAAATTTTTGGATTATCTAAAAAATTCTTTATGGAATTGTTATTTTCTTCTCTTCCACATGCCGCCTTGTTCTCGCCTTCCTATCCTCCCCCAAATTTCCGATATAACTTGTAATTACCTTTTTGAACCACTCGCCGCTGACCCTGCTCTTGCTCCTGCCCTCTTCGCTATTATCTCCTCTATGCTCCTCTGCTCTTCCACGCCTCGCACTCTGTCAATGAAATTGAATAGCGTCTTGGCATAGAGGCTCTGCTCATTTATCTTTATCACGTGCGATTTCCCTATGTCCAGCTCGGTCAGTATGCCCGCGGCTACGAGGTCAGAAACAGCTTTCCTGACGGTAACATGGCTCTTATCCAGTGTTTGTGCGAGTTTGGTGATATTGGTGAAGTATCCTGGATGATTGTAGAACAGGAGTATTATATCAAGATGCGTGCTATTTCCGAACATCTTCTCCAGTATTTTCATACATTCATTATTTTATTTTTCATTGTATTTATATATCTTGAAAGGGGCAGTAGGGTAGCCAGGTTATCCTCGTGGCTTTGGGAGCCATGGACCCCAGTTCAAATCTGGGCTGCCCCATCAAACTTTCTTTCAAAAGAAAGTTCGAAGCATTAAGAAGAAGTTTTCGGTGGCCAATTCTTATCCATCCAGCCGGGAATCCTGCCACTGTCCCTCGGTCCCACGAGCACAGTCCAACCGGTGATATCCTCTGTCTCACCTGATAGCCGTGCTGCAAGTCCTGGCAATATCATTGTCTTGTGCTTGACCTTCTTCTCCACTTCATGCGCCTCTAACGTCTCTTTTATCGTATCCGCTGTGAACTGCCCACCCGCAACTGCGGATTCCACACCTATACCTTCCGTGTCCACAACCATC
>Ga0190316_1000695_pt1 | contig 10370 bp, 9 predicted proteins | sample 48701112_MG_FD_161663 | JGI IMG/M metagenome (GOLD analysis project Ga0190316, IMG submission 161663) | Hydrothermal vent sediment bacterial communities from Southern Trench, Guaymas Basin, Mexico - 4870-11-1-2_MG | ecosystem: Environmental > Aquatic > Marine > Hydrothermal vents > Sediment ... | reverse complement strand
CTTGTATTCTTCAATTTCCCAGACGCGGTCTTTCCAAGAGGGAGGTGTCAAATAGTGCTCAAATTCCTCATAAATTCTTTCCTCTGCCATTTTTCTCCTCCTGTTGTGATTTAAAAAATATTATAATAAATATTATAAAATATACAATTTTGCAAGTATTTGAACGGACAATTTATACCCATAAACGGTCTTTTTAAAAGATAAATGACTTGTTTATAAAAATCTTTTAAACATTTTCATAATTATTATGGTCTAATTTATAGGATAGATATGACAGATGAAGAATTGATAACAGAATTTTTAAAAGGAAATGAGAAAGGATTTGAAAGATTAATGAGGCGTTATCAACCCCAAGCCTATTGTCTGGCAAGGGCGATAGCAAATGATAGGGAGGAGGCAAAGGATATTACTCAAAAAGCCTTTATTCAAGCCTTTAAACGATTAAGTTCTCTAAGACAAAAAGACCGTTTTCGGAGCTGGTTTTTTAAAATTATTTTAAATCTTTGTAGGGATTATTTAAAGAATAAGAAGCCCATTATATCCTTAGAAACAGATAGGGAGCCAGCTACTTCTTTTGAGGAAGAAGTAATAAAAAGAGATTTGAAAGAAAAGACAAAAAAGGCATTATCTTTACTACCTCCAAGACAGAAGGAAGTAATCATTTTACGGGTGTTTCAGGGACTTAGTTTCAATGAAATTAGTGAAATCCTTGATTTTAAACCAGAAACAGCCCGCACCAATTTTTATTTTGGTGTGAGAAATTTAAAACAATTGTTGAGAGAGGACTAACATGGAATGTGAAGAATTTTGGGAGAGCTTGAGTAATTATTGGGGGGAAGAAAAGGAGTTGCCAGAAGAATTAAACACCCATCTTAAGCACTGCCCTAAATGTCGCTCTGAATTTGAGGCTATTACTAACGGAATATTCCTTTTAAAGGAAGAAATAGAAAAAGAAGAATTATCATTGCGTCAGGAAATAAGAGCAGAATTGAGAAAGAGACTGGGAATAAATTCTCCTTTCTTTAAATGGGGTTTCAACTGGCGTTTTGGGTTAGCTATAACTGTGGTTTTTTTATTACTTATGGTGGTGTTTATTTCACCTCTTTTCCATAAAAAGCCTTCATTAGAAAGAGAAGATATTTTTTTATTAGTTGGGGGGACACCTAATATTACTTGGGAAGAGGTTAATTTATCTGATTTTGAAGAAGAAAATGAAGCTGAGGCCATGAGGGGAATTTCAGACCCCTGGATTTCTTTACTAGATGAGGTTCAAGAAATAAAACAAAGGAGGGATGGTTATGAAAAAATTAGTAATGTTATTAATTTGCATTTTAGTAACAATGAGTATCTCCTGGGGAGAATCGTTTAGGACGTTTAAGGACCTCAAAAAACAGGTTATCACTTTAAGAAACTGGGAATTAATGCAAGAGTTTAATTTAGAAGGAAAAAGGGCAACAGAGGTGTTTAACATCCTGAAAAAATACGATGATCAGAGAGAAAAAATACTTGTTAAAAGAAGACAGCTTTTAAAGAATTTAAAAGAAAAAGTAGAAAATCCAGCTATTCCTGAAGAGGAGTTAACTAAGCTTATAAAGGAAGTTAAAGAAATAGATGTACAACTTGCAGAGCTAAGGGGAAAAGAAATAAAGGCACTTTCTAAGGTGTTTTCTATAAGAGAAATAGGGAAATATGTGTTGTTTATGGAGCGTTTTCCTAGAATGATGAGAAAGGCATTACGTATGCATAAAGTGCAAAATAGAGGTTTAAAAGATAAATAAGTATGTCTGAACTTATAATTGAAGGTGCCGCCGAACATAATTTAAAGGGTTTTGATATTACTATCCCAAAGCAAAAGATTATTGCTATCACGGGTGTAAGTGGTTCAGGTAAATCTAGTTTAGCCATTGATATTATATATAAAGAAGGACAAAGAAGATATTTGAGCACACTTGTGCCTGGAGGCAATCGACTTTTACCCCGATTTGAAAAGGCAAAGGTAAGAGAGATTACTGGCCTTTCACCCACATTGGGTTTAAAACAACATTTATTTCCATTTAACTCCCGTTCTACCATAGGGACTTTGACAGGGATATATGGCCTTTTACGGCTTCTTTATGCTAAAATTGGCATACCTCATTGTCCTTCCTGTAATTTTCCATTACTTACTTGGACTGTGCCTGAAATAGTGGATAAGATTGCAAGATTACCTCAGGGTGAAAGAATAATTTTTTTGGTTCCCATCTTTCCTGAAAAGAAAAACCAATGGTGGAAAAGATATTTAAAAAAAGGATTTACCAAAATAAGGATAGACGGACATGTGTATGATATGACTGAAGAAAGACTTCCAGATAAAGGCCAGAGGATAGAAATAATAATTGACCGCATTATAGTTAAGGAGGGTATAAAAGGGCGAATTAGAGATTCAGTGGAATTGGCCTTCAAACTGGGAAATATTTTAACCATAGAATGCCCTGATAAAAAGACATTATTTTTTACATTGGTTCCTATTTGTCCCCAATGTGGATTTTGTTTTCCTCAGATTTCCCCTGCCTTTTTTTCTTTCAATTCTCCTTTGGGTGCATGTCCTGCCTGTAAGGGATTGGGTAAAAGGGGAGAAAAACTTTGTTCACTCTGTAAAGGGAAAAGGTTGAAGACAGAAGCATTATCAGTAAAAATTGGGGACAAGGACATCTTCTCTGTTTCCAATTTACCTTTAGCAGACCTCATGATTTTTCTAAAAAACCTTGATTTATCTTTTAGACAAAAACTTATTGCCTTGCCTATCTTAAAAGAAATGGAAAAAAGAATAACTCAATTATTAAATATAGGTTTAAACTATCTTTCCCTTTTCCGGAGTATCACTCAGGTATCTAGTGGTGAGTATCAACGCCTTATCCTTTCTGTTTATCTTATAAATACCCTTAGTGATGTAATTTTTGTCTTGGATGAACCCACAACCGGACTTCATCCTAAAGAAATAAACGGGCTTATTTCTACTTTAAGATGCCTAAAGGCATTAGGCAATACCATAATTGTGATAGAACATGACCCTGAAGTGATTTTGAATGCAGATTATGTGATAGAACTGGGACCGGGGGCAGGGGAGAAAGGTGGAGAAATTGTTTTTGTAGGTAATCCTGAAGCATTAAAAAAGAGCCCTACACTTACAGGTCAGTATCTTTCAGGAAGAAAAAAACTTTCCCGCAAAAAATATCTACAGAAAAAAGATTATCTGGTGATAGAAGGTGCGTCCGCCCATAATCTTAAAAACATTACTGTTTCCATTCCCTTAAATTGCCTTACTTGCATTTGTGGTGTGAGCGGAAGTGGTAAGACTAGTTTGATAATCAATGTGCTTTATCAGGGTTTGAAACAGAAACTCTATAAAAAAGAATTAGGTTCCATACCAGTAATGGACATAAAAGGAGTAGAAAAAATAAAAAAAGTAGTTTTGATAGATGCTCATCCCATTGGAAAGACGCCCAAGTCTAATCCTGCTACCTATACAGGGGTTTTTACTCATATAAGACAATTGTTTGCTCAAATACCAGAGGCCCGAGCTAGAGGTTATACTGCAGAAAGATTTAGCCTTAATGTGAGAGGAGGCAGGTGTGAGGTTTGTAAGGGAGAAGGGGTGGTAAAGATAGAAATGGGTGTTTTACCAGATGTCTTTATTCCCTGTGATGCTTGCGGAGGAAAACGATATAACCCGGATACCTTAGAAATTATATTTAAAGGGAAAAATATAGCTCAAGTTTTAGATATGAGTGTTATAGAAGCCTATGAGTTTTTTCGGTATATACCTTCTATAAAAAGATATCTTCATAGTATAATAGAAGTGGGATTAGGGTATTTAACACTGGGCCAACCTGCCCTCAGCCTTTCTGGTGGAGAGGCCCAAAGATTAAAATTAGCTAGAGAATTAACACCAGGAACTCAGAGAACTGTTTATATCTTGGATGAACCCAGCATAGGACTTCATTTAGAAGACATAAATCATTTGTTGTCTCTTTTGGATAAGTTAATCGAAAAAGGAAATACGGTTATCATGGCCGAACATCATCCCGAAATTATAAAGGCAGCAGACTATATTATTGAGCTTGGTCCTGAAGGCGGGGGAAAAGGGGGTTATTTAATAAATAGTGGCTGGATGTAAAAGAGGGTTGGTATGTATGTTACCAACCCTCTTTAAAGAAATTAACCTACTTCTAAACCAACAAACTTGGCAAGTGGCTTGGCCATAGGATAGGCATAGAGGAGAATCAGTTCAATAACTAGAGTATAAATGACCAGAGATTCTATCATAGCCACACCAATCAACATAGTAACCGTGATTTTACCTGAAGCCTCTGGGTTTCTAGCAATACCTTCCACACTCTTTTGAATACTCCAACCTTGACCCAGAGAACCACCGAAAGCAGCGATGGCAATACCAAAACCAGCCACAAATACAGTAGTAATAAAGAACTTCAGCCCCACTGCACTCACTTGTTCCTGAGCGAATGCCAAGCTCGATAACATTAGCACAAACATGGCTGTCAGAACAACGATTTTAGTGTTTCTTTCCATCTTTCCACCTCCTTTCTATTTTTTTATAATCTCGCGGCCTTCTTCCGCTTAATGTGCTTCTTCAAGTGCACCAGCAAGGTACATGCTACTTAACATAAAAAAGATAAATGCCTGTACACCATCAGCAAAAATGAATAAGAAGTATAAAGGTAATGGGGCTAAAAAGGCACCAGCCAAAAGCATCAGAATAGCTATTACCAAATCTTCAGCTAGTATGTTACCAAAAAGACGAAAGGTTAAAGAAAGCAAACGGGCAAGGTGACCTATGATTTCAATAGGAATAAAGAGAGGAGCTAACCAAGGTATTGGACCAGTAAAGTGTTTAATATATTTAATTCCATGCTTTTTTATACCTATTGCCTCTGCCCCTAAAACAGTTACCAAAGCACAGGCTAGATTGGTATTGGGATTAGCAGTAGGTGAAAAAAGGCCAGGAGCTAACCCAAATATATTGCAAAGAAAGATATAGATGAAAATAGTAATATAGAGGGGAGCATAAGGTCTTCCTTCTTCTCCGGTTATACCTACAAAAAAATCTTCTATTCCTTTAATGATTGTTTCCCAAATCACTTGACCCCTTGAAGGATGAAAGGGATCAATTTTAGGTTTTACTAAAATAGCAAGGATGATCAAAAGGGCCATTACCAACCAACTATTTACTACTTGAGTATAATGGTGAGCAAACTCTCCTAAGCCTATTTTTTCAAAAAACCATGTTGTAAACAAAATTGGATGTTCCATTGCTACCTCCTATTTTAAAACTATTCCCTTTGTTCCCCTCAAGGCTAAATAGGTTAAATTGATTACTACTACTGAAAGCCCTAATAGTAAGCCAAATATATTCACCCAACTCTTAATAAGCACCACTAAAATAACTATTCCTGTTATAAGGAGGCGAAATAAATACTTTGCAACCATACCTTCCTTTGTTTTAGTTACCATAAGGGTCTTTACTAATGTCCGATGTAAAAAATGGAAGTTTAGATTAACTAAAACACCACCTATCAATACACCCATACTAAAACGCCAAGAAAGAAAGGGAACAGAACCCAGAAGTAAAAAACCCAAAATTATCCAATTTCTCCTTTTTAAATTGGCTGGTATGCTTTCAAAATCACTTTCTAACATCAAATTCCCTTTTTCTTCTCTTCCCGCTCTATGCGTTTCATTATAATGAATACACTTCTGAAACCCGCAATTACTCCAAAGAGCAAAAAAAGCACTATCAAAAAGTGAGGAAAAGGCCAGTTTAGCTTCAACCATTTGTCCAAATAGTACCCAAATGTAAGCCCAATGAAAGTTGCACATACAATAACCACTCCAATCTGAGTGGTATATGCACCCAATTTAGAAAACTCACGCAAAAACTCCTTTAGCTCTTTTTTCATTGAAAAATCATTTTGTATTTTTGTGAGTATCATAGTATTAAGAAAAAGTCAACCTTTTTATTTCAAAAGTCATTGAAAAAATTTACCCACATAAAAATGACATTGGAGGCAAAAAGACCATAAAATCCGGAATAATTTTAAAAGAAAACGGTCAAATATAGTAAAATAAAGCATTGTTTTTGAGACAATTTTTACGGCTTTGCTTGACATGATACAAGTAGTGTCATTCAAGAGATGGAAGTTGCCTTAACTTTATGAGGTAACAAATGCTCAATGTTCAAAAACAGAGACGGACAAATCAACAGGACTTTCCCCAGAATTTTTAAAAGCTTTCTAAAAAGAAAGGTAAGTTTTTCAAAACAGCAATAACTTTAAAAGAAAACCCACAAATATTTTATTTAGGGCTGTAGCTGTCAAAGAGTACTCGCTCCCCTGCATTCCGCAGCTCGTTGCGCTCCTCTTTGACAGAAAAATAATCCCTTAAGGAAAAAACTTTTCCCTTTCAACCAACTCTACTTTTTAAAAAGTAGATTGCGAAGTGCCATCAAGACCAAGCCCTTTCAGGGTGGCTTTCGTCAGAGCCGTAAGCCCAAAGGGGGCGAAGTGAAACGGAGCAGCTTTGACAGCAAGCGAAGCGGCATGCTAAACTAGGGAAGAAGTTGGGTAAAGATAATATGCATCTGAGTTTTTCAACAAGGTGATGTATTATAAATAGATTAGCTAAAAATTAAGAGGTTCTTAATGATAAAAAGATTTATTGGAAAAGTTTTAGATAAGGGGTATCTCTCTTTTGACATCTTGCTTGAAAAGATTGAGAATGTTATTGTGACTTTTCTTAGGAGGGGTTAATCATGAAAGTGGTCACTGCCCAAGAAATGAAGGCTATTGATCAATTCACCATTAAAGAAATTGGGATTCCTGGGATAGTACTTATGGAAAATGCTGGACGAGGGGCATTTAATCATATCAAATCCTATTTTTTAGACCATATCAGAAGGGGTGCTATTGGTGTGCTTTGTGGGAAGGGAAATAATGGAGGCGATGGATTGGTAATTGCCCGCTACTTACATGAAGAAGGGTATCTGGTTAAAGTCTTTTTGTTTGGACAAAAGAGCGAAGTAAAAGGTGAAGCCTCAGTCAATTTGAAAATCGCAGAGCGTCTGGATCTACCCATAATTGAATGCCTGGATGAATCACAGTGGTTAAAAGCCAGAGAATATCTTATTGCCTGCAATTTAATCATAGATGCCATGTTAGGTACAGGGTTAAAGAGCGAAGTGAGAGGTTTAATTCGCAATGCCATTGATTTTTTAAATAATACCTTCCCTGGTTTTGTTGTGGCAGTAGATATACCTACGGGACTGAGTAGTGATACTGGTTATCCTTTGGGCGATGCCGTGAAGGCAGATTTAACGATAACCTTTGGTTTACCCAAAATAGGCCAAATAGTATACCCTGGAGCAGATTATGTTGGTATTTTAGAAATTGTAGACATTGGCATTCCACCTCGGATTCTTGCTGATTTTTCCCTAAATCATCTAGTTACTAATGAAGATGTTAAACATATTTTGCGTCCTCGCCAAAAGGCTATACACAAAGGACAGGCAGGGCATGTATTGGTGTTAGCAGGCTCACCAGGAAAAACAGGTGCAGCCACTCTTACCTGTCTTGGTGCCTTAAGAGCGGGGACAGGTTTGGTGACTTTAGGCATTCCCAAAAGCCTAAACCCTATTCTTGAAGTCAAGCTTACTGAAGCAATGACTTTACCATTACCTGAAACAAAAGACGCCACTTTCTCTCCTAAATCCTGGGAGGCAATTGAGAGCTCCGGTTTAAGATATAACGTTATTTGTTTAGGCCCAGGCATGAGCACTCATTCGGCAGTAGAGACTTTAGTAAAAAAGGTAATTACCGCAGATCAAACACCCTTGGTTATAGATGCTGATGGCCTTAATATCTTGGCTAATAATTTGGATATCTTAAGACAAAAAAAGGGGGAGGTAGTGATTACACCCCATCCGGGTGAGATGTCTCGGTTGACTAAAGTTCCCACAGAAACGGTTTTGAAGTCTAAACTTGATCTAACTAGGGAATTGGCTCAGACTTATCAATTAATAGTAGTTTTAAAAATGGCGCATACATTAATCGCCACTCCTGATGGAGAGATTTTTATTAATTCTACAGGCAACCCGGCCATGGCGAGTGGAGGGATGGGAGATATTCTTACGGGAATTATTGGTGGATTTATAGCTCAAGGATATTCAGCAAAAGAGGCATCTATTTTAGGTGTGTTTTTGCATGGTTTAGCTGCTGACCTTTGGCTAAAAAACCATAGCGAAGCTGGCCTTTTAGCCTCAGAAGTAGCCGATTATCTTCCCCTAGCTCGAAGTGAAATAGAAAAGAGAGATAGCTCTGAAGAAGGAGTTTTTTCGCACCTTTCCTGATTTAAATAATTTTTTGTATTCCATTTCTGTAAGCATCCACCGCCCTGCTGTTCGGCAGACAGGTGTGCAAAAATCAATCGTGGATTTTGGCTATTTCACATCCCGCAACAAGTGCAATTCCTTATAGGAGAAGGTTTGGCTTGTAAAGCACGATTATATTCCATATAAAGGAACTCCTTATCCAGACCATGAGAAATGATTTCCCAGGGAAAAACCTCATCTTTTCCCCGTTGTCTAAGGACAAAAAAATCAGGGTTTATAGGACTTAGTTTAAAGGCCTCTTGCCAATCATTTTTAAAAGCTAGGTAAAGGATTTTTCCTACCCGTCTGTCTCCACGGCTCAACAATGCCTGAGTATAAGCCCATTTAGGGATATCAAAAGTAATGCTCACTCCTCTTTTTCTTTTAAAGGCTGATTTAAGCCAGCGAATTTTTTTCTTCAAGTTTTCTATGGTTTCCATGGGATGCCATTGGAAAGGAGTAAATGGTTTGGGCACAAAACTGGATACACTTAAATGAATATGAGGACAAAAACGTCCTTCTTTGACAGTAAGCATAGTCTTTTTTATCCTTTTTATAAGGATGACCATATTTTCTAAATCTTCCTGTGTTTCGGTGGGAAGACCAACCATAAAATAGAGTTTTAAAGTTTTAAACCCAAATTGAGCAATTAAATAGACTGCTTCAAGAATCTGTTCTTCACTGAGTCCTTTATTAATAACATCTCTTAGCTTTTGTGTGCTTGTTTCAGGAGCAATAGTAATGGTTTTATGTTGAGATTTTTTTAAGGCTTCAAGCAAAGTAGAGGAAAGTTTGTCTGTCCGTAAGGTTGAAACAAAAAAAGAACCACCATGATTTAAAATGAATTTTATTAAAGAGAGCAGATGAGGGTGATCATTGACAGATCTTCCAACAAGTCCTATTTTAGAGCTTAATTTTAGCCCTTGCTGAATTATCTGGTAAATCTCTTTTAATGAACGCATTCGGGGTGGACGATAAAGATAACCATCCCTGCAAAATCGACATCCCTGAAGGCAACCACGTTTTATTTCTATTAAAAACATAGATGAAAATTCAGTATCAGGGGTAACTATTTGAGTTTGGGCAAAACAGAAGTCTTGAATGCCCCTTTTTTTAATAGGAAAGGGAAAATGCTTTTGGGGGATAAAACTTTTTATAGTGCCATCCTCATTATAACTAACTTGGTAACCAGAAGGCACATAAACGCCTACCACTTTTTGAGATAACTGTTTTAAGAAAATCTCTTTTTTTTCTCCTAACAAACCCATATAAGCCTGAATAAATTCTTCTAAAAAGGCTTCTCCTTCACCAATTAAGAAGAAATCAATATAATCTGCCAAAGGTTCGGGGTTAAGCCAGATAGCTATTCCCCCGGCTACCACTAAAGGATAATTTTCTGACCGTTGTGTTTTGAAAAGTGGTATGTGAGCTAAAGAAAGGATTTTCAATACATTTAGATAGTCATTTTCAAAAAAAATAGAAAAGGCTAATAAATCAAAATCCTTAAGTGGTCTTTGGGATTCATAGGAAACTAAAGGAGAGTTGTGTTTTTTAAGCAATGTTTGTTCTTCAAAGTCCGGTAAAAATGCCCGTTCACAAACCACTTCTGGGAAACGGTTTAAAATGCCATAAACTGATTGAAATCCCAGATTTGACATGCCGACGAAGTAAGTATTAGGGTAAACCAGAGCAATTTTTAGTTTTCCCTTCCAATCTTTATATAAAGTGCCTTTTTCCCTGGCCAACTGGTTTTGGTAAAATTTCTTTAATGCGTGGCAAACTATAGAAACACCTCACAATATTTCTACTTTTTACAGCTTGTTGAAAAACTCAGATGCATATTATCTTTACCCAACCTGTTCCCTAGTTTAGCACGCCGCTTCGCTTGCTGTCAAAGCTGCTCCGTTTCCGCACCCTTTGGGCTTACGGCTTTGACAGCGCTGCGCGG
>Ga0190316_1000694_pt1 | contig 10374 bp, 6 predicted proteins | sample 48701112_MG_FD_161663 | JGI IMG/M metagenome (GOLD analysis project Ga0190316, IMG submission 161663) | Hydrothermal vent sediment bacterial communities from Southern Trench, Guaymas Basin, Mexico - 4870-11-1-2_MG | ecosystem: Environmental > Aquatic > Marine > Hydrothermal vents > Sediment ... | reverse complement strand
AGTTCGGGTCGTTCTCCGCCCATACTGTTGGTAAGTTCGTAGTAAGTTCGTAGTAAGCCACGTAGCGCCGCGGAGTGGCGTAGTAGTTCGGGTCGTTCTCCGACCATACTGTTGGTAAGTTCGTAGTAAGTTCGTAGTAAGCCACGTAGCGCCGCGGAGTGGCGTAGTAGCTCGGGTCGTTCTCCGACCGCCCCCATTTTTTTTGAGAAGATACAGGATTCCCAAATGAGGCTGGCCTGACCTATAACCTTAACCAAACAGTTACATATCGCCTTTCCCTTTTGTTGCCTTTTATGATATAATTTGGTAAGGGTGTTGTTGTGCTATGATGGGTCTCTGGGACTTCGCATGGTGGGTGTACTGAGAGGTGAATTTTTCACCACGTATTAGTGGGCACTGCCTGCCCACACTACGCACAGCTTGCACTGATTTTTTATTTTTTTTTTCGCGTGAATTCGCGCCACCTGTCCTGAGTCTCCGAAGGATTCGCGGTTGATTTTGGCTTGACCATGCGAAATCCTAAAGAGCCGCTATGATTTGGTAAGAAAATCACCAGTAATGAAGAGGTATCTTCTCAATAAGTAGCGGTAAATAGCTGTGGCCGGCGTGGCCCAGCAGGGCCACCTGCCCTGCGGGTCTTCCGACCGAGCCACAGAGGGGCACGGTCAGCGCAGTTTGGGGTGGAAGACCCCAATGAGACCGGCCCGAGCTACCCCTAAATATTGAGAAGATACATAGAGAAGAGGAACACTGCAGATGAGCGCAAAGATTTTATATATTGAGGATAACGCGGACAATCGCATGTTGGTGCGGCGTATTCTCATGGCGGAGGATTTTGAGTTCCTGGAGGCCAGTGATGGCCCCACGGGGATCATACTGGCTGAGCAAGAGCTTCCCGACCTCATTCTCATGGATATGAATCTCCCGGAAATTAACGGGTATGACTTGACGCGCCGGTTGCGAAAAATCCCTGGCTTGCAAAGTATTCCTATCATCGCCATGACGGCGAATGTTATGCATGGTGATCGAGAAAAAGCCCTGGAGTCTGGGTGTAACGGCTATATTCCCAAGCCGATTGATGTAGATGCTTTGCCCCGTCAAATCGAGCAATTCCTGAAAGCCAGTGGACAATGTTCCGGGGAGAGAAAAATAGCATGACAAGTCAAGGCGTATCCCCTCAGGATGCCACAATCCTGATCGTTGAAGACAATTTCAATAATTTTCTCTTGATGGCACGCCTTTTGGCTTTCTTAGGTGTTAAGAAATGCGAGTGGAAGGCTTCGGGGTGGAAGGTGCTGGAATTTGCCGAAACTTTGGGCGCTATAGACCTCATCCTTATGGATTTGATGCTCCCCGATGCAGATGGCTTCCAATCGTTGGCTTCGTTACGCTCTCACCCCCGTTTTGAAAAAGTGCCCATTGTAGCGGTCACCGCTAATGCGTCCCCGGGATATGTGCAGCGGGCGCGGCAGAGAGGTTTCGACGGCTTTATCGGCAAACCATTGGACCCGGACCGGTTTCCAGATCAAGTGCGTCGCATATTGGCAGGTGAGGAGGTATGGGAACCGGAGTAGAGGCTGAACAGGCAGTCGTCTCCCGCGCTACACTGACCACGGGGATGCGAGGGGGATTGGGACGGACATTGCTGACGGCCTTCTTGATTCTGGCGATTCTCCCTCTGGCCCTGGTCGGTTGGTATGCTGTGCGTCAGAATCGCTTAAACCTTCAAAATGAGGTAACTCACAAGCTGGCCGCGATTGCCGCGCTGAAGGCCCAGGAGTTACAAGCCTGGGCGGCGGAGCGGGGGGCAATTTTGGTGTCAGAGGATGGAGAAAGGGCGACATCTTCTCCACCTGCATGGGAGACGCTCCGGCAGCAGGACCCCGATTTGGTGGGTGCGATGCTCCAGGACGCCGGCGGACACCCCCTCTGGTCATTGGGATCTTGCGAGACTACCGGTGTTTTCTCTGAGACGCAGTTCGCTTTGGTATTCCCTCAAGGGGAGGAGCTGTTGGTGCTTTGTTATCCCCTCTCAATGGTTGAGCAAATCGTGCAGACCGCTGTGCCGTTGGGGGAAGCCGAGCATATCTACCTAACCCAGCGCGGGATGATTTACTCTGAGGAGGGGCTGGTGGACGGGCCGGCCCTAATTTCCTCGGCGGCGGAAGGAGCCGGAACCGGAACATATCTCAATCACGAGGGCGTGCCGGTGGTGGGGGCGTACCGGTTGCTGCCGAACTTGGGATGCGGGATATTGGTCGAGCAGGGACAGGACGACCTCATGGGGTCAAGTGATCGCATGGCGGCTACGTTGATTGGGGGTATCCTCGCCGTGGCGCTGGCGACTACCATCATAGCCGCTCTGATGGTCCGCCAGGTGACTCGTCCTGTGATTCTGTTGACCGAAGCGGCGTTGGAGATGGCCGAAGGGCAACTGGATCAGCATGTGCCGGTGACATCTCGTGATGAGATTGGCATCCTGACCTACGTTTTTAACAAGATGGCGGGTGAGCTCGAGTCGCTGTACGCTGATCTTGAAGCCAAGGTGGTGGAACGCACGCAGAAGCTCCAGCGGGCCAACTATCAAATTCAGCGACGGGCTTTGCAATTAGCGGCTAGTCTGGAGGTGAGCCAGGCGATCACTTCCATCCGTGTTCCAACGGCGTTATTGGAACGCGTAGCCGATCTGATGCGGGACCGTTTCCTGTATGCCACCGTGGCAGTTTACCTGGTTGAGTCGAGCACCGCACAAGCCTGTTTGCGGGCCGTCAGCCCTTTGAACGCCGACTGGCCCCAGTTTGTGGAACGAGATGACGGGACGGTCATGGGGGATACTCTCCGCAAGGTGGAGATCCAGGTGCGGCGTTGGGAGGTCGCACAAGATTCCGAGTGGTACCGGCGCACCTTTTCCAGGGTGGCGATTCCCTTAAAGATGGGGGAACAGGTGTTGGGCATACTGGCCGTCCTGAGTACCGAGCATGAGGGCATCTCAGACGATAGCTTAAAGGTACTGGAACATGTGGCGAACCAGATCGCTATCGCTCTGGAGAACGCACGAGCTTATGAGAAGGAAAAGGAAACCGCCCGGCGTTTGCGTGAGACGGAGGAATTCCGCTCCAATTTCCTGGCTCACATGAGTCACGAACTGCGTGAGCCGCTGACCAATATCATTGGCTTCTCTTCCTTACTCCTTAAAGGATTCGACGGTGACATCAGCGTTCAGCAGCGAGAGGATCTCCAGATCGTCTACGCAAATAGCCAGCACTTGCTGGGGTTGATCAATGACTTGCTGGACGTCTCACAGATTGAGGCCGGTCTGATGGAATTGCAATTCCAGGAATTGGACTTAGCGGAGATCATCGAGAGCGTGATGGCTACCCTGAGCGCGTTGGTACGCGATAAAGACATCGAATTGTACCGGGAGATCGCCCCCGATCTACCTCTTGTGTGGGCCGACGCGGCGCGTACCCGTCAAGTGCTGCTCCGTCTACTGACCAATGCGGCCCGTTTCACCGAGCGGGGGAACATCACCGTGCGCGCGTTGGCCAAGGGGCACGAGGTCCAGGTCAGTGTCAGCGACACAGGAGTAGGTATGACACCGGAGGAACAGGTTCACATCTTTGAGCGCTTTGAACGCGGTCACTTAGGCAACAACGCTCGCCCGGGCAGCGATGGATTGGGGTTGGCGTTGAGCAAGCAATTTGTGGAATTGCACGGTGGGCACATCTGGGTGGAAAGTCAGGTGGGGCAAGGCTCCACATTTACATTTACTTTACCTCTGCAAGCCGGTCTCGCGGCGGCTGAAACCGGAAAGGAGGAAAGGAAGGCAGAAATATGAGCGAAGCACCCCGGTCAATTCTCGCTGCGCGCGTCACGAACATTCGTGCCCGGCTCATAGGGCACTTGCTCATCATCCTGGTACTGCTGGTGGTGATGGCGATTATCTACGCGGCATCTCTCTCCCGCCTGGATCAGGCGATTGCCGTTGTGGAAGATGCGGCGCGCGGGACATTGATTTTGACGCCCGATCAGCAGGCAGCCGCCTTTGCAGAGCTGGCCGAGGCCCGCCAGGCATTGCGGGTGGTGCCTCTCGTATGGGGCAGCTTACTGACGCTGGTCATCGTGGGAACTACTATCATTACTTTTTACAGCATCGCTCACCCGCTGGAACGGATTACCGAGGTAGCCTCCGCCCTGGCTGCCGGTCAGCTGGACCGGCGCGTTGACGTGGAGTGGGTGGACGAATTTGGGCGCTTAGGCGACGCTTTCAATAAGATGGCTGATCAGATCCAGGCCTCCCGCGCCGAGTTGGAACAGCGGGTGCTGGAACGAACTCGCGCGTTCCAACGTCAGGCCAGGCAGTTGCGGGTCAGCGCTGTGGTAGGCCGCGCTGCGACCTCCATCCTGGATGTGGATGAACTTCTCCGCACCACGGTGAATCTCATCCGCAGTGAATTTGACTTTTATCACGCCAGCGTCTTTCTGGTGGATGAAGCCGGTGAATGGATGGTATTGCGCGAGGCGACCGGCGAGGTGGGGCAGCAGCTGCGGGCAGAAGGGTTCAAGCTGGCTCTGGACGACCACTCCATGGTTGGATGGACCGCCGCGCACCACCAATCGCGCATTGCTTTGGATGTGGGGGAGGATGCGACGCACTTCGCCAACTCGTTGTTACCTGACACTCGCTCGGAGATGACGCTCCCCCTGGTGGTTGGCGAACGATTGTTAGGCGTTCTGGATGTCCAGAGCACGAAAGAAGCCGCCTTCGACGATGAGGATGTGCAGACGTTGCGTATCATGGCCGACCAGATCGCGGTGGCGATTGACAACGCGCGTAAATTTTCTGATGAGGCTATGCTGGTGGAGGCGACCAGCCCTCTTTACCGCGTGAGTCGTCGTCTGACCACGGCTACGACGGTGGAGGAGGTCGCAGAGGCTATCGTCACATCTGTGGCTGAGAGCGGTGCGGATGGCTGCCAGGTGGCGCTTATTGAGACGCCCGGCGGCAATATGCCGGAGAGGCTGCGTTTCGTGAATACCTGGCGGCGTGACGGCGAGTCCTCCATCCCCCCCGGCAGCCGGCTGCCTCTTTCGGCCGCCTCCGTGCCATTGGAGAAAGTGTGGGAACTTTGGTCGGTCCCGGATATCGTGCAGGTGCCCTGGTTGTCTCCACAACAGATTGCTTTCTTTGAGCGAGCCGGGGTAAAAGCTGTGACCAATATCCCCTTAGTGGTAGGAAAACGCCAATTGGGTTTCGTCACCGTCTACCGCACCACTCCCGGCCCGTTCTCTGCCGGCGCGCAACGACTCTACCAGGTGTTGAGCGACCAGGCAGCGGTGGCCCTGGAGCGCGCGCGCCTGGCGGAGGAGTCTCAGGTGCGGACACGCCGCCTCGCGGCTCTCTACACCTTCAGCGGCGCACTTGCTGCTTCGCTGGACGTGGATATGGTTATACGCACCACTTTGCAGGCCATCAGTGACATTCTGGCTTTTGAATACGCCACCATCTCTCTGGTGGATGCCTCACGGAATATCATTGAGATACGGGGAGTCATTTGGCAGGGGCAGCTGGACGCCTTCCCTGAGTGGATGGAGATGTCTCGCTATTCCCTTGACTACCCGGACATCCAGACCGATATTGTGCGCACGGGGAAGACGGAGGTCATTGATCATTGGGATGACCGCTTCAACAAGGATATCTGGGAGCGTTTTCATCACGAACGCCTGATTCGTGTCTTCATGCCCATTCGTGTCAGGGAACAAGTGCTGGGCACCGTGGAGGCCGGCTACGACAAGAGCCACAAAACCGAGATCACCCCCGAGGAACTAGAGCTGCTGTCAGCCTTTATGGATCAGGCAGCGTTGGCTCTGGAGCGCGCTCACTTAATGGAGACGACACGGCAGCGCGTCGTGCGCGAGCAGCGGGTGCGAGAAACCGCCGCGCGGGTGCGCAGCTCGGTGAATGTGGATACCATTTTGCGGACAGCCGTGCATGATCTGGGACAGACACTGGAAGCAGCCGGCGGTCTTATTCGGTTGGAGGTCGCAGATGACGAGCCCCAGTTGCAGGGATGAGGGCCGGAAGTTGATGTAGGTGGACTAACGCGACTTGATCTTGTTCGGAGATTGGATAGAAATCAGACAGGAGGTAGAAATGAACCGGAAAACCCTAGCCTTGATTGTCACAGTCGGTTTGCTGATAGCCCCCGCTGCATGCAGTCCCACAGAACCACCCGAGAGCGAACTCAAGGTGGGCATCATTGCTCCTATCACAGGCAGTATCCCGGGAGTGGGGATATCAACCGTCAACGCGGCCCAGTTGGCGACCCAGCAGATAAACGACGCGGGCGGGCTGGAAGTCGGTGGTCAGAGGATGAAAGTGGTGCTCTTCATTGAGGACGACAAGGATCAGGCCCAGACTGCTGCCAGCGCGGCTCAGAAACTGATCAACCAGAGCAACGTGGCGGTCATCATTGGCCCTCAAGCCAGTCGGAACGCCATCCCTGCTTCCACTATCTGTGAGGAAGCCAGCATCCCGATGATCAGTCCCTGGTCTACCAACCCCGAGACCACGGCCGGCAAGAGATATGTCTTCCGGGTGGCTTTTATTGATCCCTTCCAGGGCCGGATCATGGCCAAATTTGCGATGGAGGAGCTGCGGGTCACCAAGGCAGCCGTCTTGTATGATGTAGCCAGTGCCTACAACAAAGGCATCGCCGATATCTTCAAACAAGTTTTCGAGGAGGCCGGCGGTACGGTAGTAGCCTTCGAGAGTTACACCACCGGTGAAGAGGACTTTACCGCGCAACTCACCGCCATCCGGGATTCAGAAGCCGAGGTTCTCTTTTTGCCTAACTATTACAACGAAGTCCCTTTGCAGGTGCAGCAGGCGCTTGAAATAGGAGTAACGTGTCCCATTATTGGCAGCGATTCCTGGGGCGGCCTGGAGTCCGCTGATCTAGCTCAGATGGAGGGGTTTTATTTCAGCACGCATTACTCTACAGACATCGCTGGTGGCATGGCTCAAGACTTCATCAAGAAGTACCAGGAAGCTTATGATGAGATTCCCGACGATGTGGCCGCTCTGACTTATGATGCTTTCGGCCTGCTCTTCCAGGTCATAAAGAGCAAGGGGGCCGTCGATCCCGAGTCTATCCGCAATGGCTTGAGCAGCGTCGAACGGTATGAAGGCGTGACCGGGGCGATGGAGTACAAGGGGACAGGTGATCCGGTCAAGAGTGCAGTGATCATCCAAATTAAAGGTGGCAAATTTGTCTTCTACAAACAGGCCAATCCATAGCGCTCGTTCCATCACGCATAATTTGCTTGCCGGATCTGATTGCCCAAGGGAGGTTGGTAGATGAGACGTCGGAGACGTAGCATGCTAACACGCCTGGTTGGCTACTTTCTATTACTCTCGCTCATACCGTTGGTCATCCTGACTGGCATGTCTCGCCAGCGCTCCGTAGATACTCTGAAGCAGGAGACCTTTGAGCGACTCACCGCTGTGGCCGTCCTGAAGGAAGACGCGATCAACCGCTGGGTCGCCGGTATGAAGCGGAATACACGCTTATTGGCGCAGGCTCCCATCGTTCGTGAGTACGCCGGGTCACTCCTGACGCGGGAGGAAACCGACCCCCAATTCCTGTCCGCCTATGAAATCTTGCAAAATCACTTTACTACAATCCTGGCCGAGGAGCCTGACTTCCTCGAAATACTTCTCCTCACCGATGTCGGCGGCCAGGTGAGGCTCTCCACAAACAGGGAACACGAAGGCGAATATAAGGTCACAGATACCTACTTCGTGCGCGGCAGAGAAGAAACATACGTTCAGAACGTCTATCCGTCGGTGAGCCTCGGCCAGCCGGCTATGACCATTGCCACGCCTCTCTTTGATGATAGTGGCACTAGGGTGGGCGTGCTGGCCGTGCATCTTAACCTGAATGTGCTGGGCGAGATTCTCCTGGAAAAAACCGGACTGGGCGCTACGGGAGAAACTTACCTGGTTGACCAACTCAACGTTTTCGTCTCAGAGGCCAAGTTTGGTCCCGAACGTTTTCCGCGAGGCGTACATACTGAGGGCATAGATGCTGCCCTGGGGGGTATGGATGGAACCGGTCTTTACGAGAACTATCGCGGCGTGCCCGTCGTAGGTGCCTACCGGTGGATGGAGGAACGAGAGTTAGCCCTGCTGGCTGAGGTGGAACAGGAAGAAGCTCTGGCTCCAGCGAGGGAACTAACCCGGACGTTCGTCCTGGTAGGCCTGATTATGGTTGGTCTTGTTGTTGCGGCGGCCTATGGAACAGCCAGGCAGATCTCGGCCCCCATCATCGCCTTGACCGAGACGGCAACCAGGATAACGGCTGGAGACCTGGAGCAAGAAGTAACGGTGCGTACCCGTGATGAGATCGGCACTTTGGCTCAAGCTTTCAACAGTATGACGGCGCAGCTGCGCGAGCTGATCGGCAGCTTGGAACAACGTGTGGCCGAGCGCACGCACGACCTGGCGCGACGTTCTGCAGAATTAGAGGCCTCGGCCCAGGTAGCCCGCGAGGCTGCAGCTATCCGGGATGTAAAGCAGCTGCTGGATGCTACCGTGCGGCTCATCTCGGAACAATTTGGCTTTTACCACGCCGGCATTTTCCTGCTGGATGAGGCCAAGACCTATGCTATCCTGGCAGCGGCCTCCTCAGAGGGCGGACAGCGAATGCTGGCGCGTGGGCACCGCTTGGAGGTGGGACAGGTCGGCATTGTGGGGTACGTCTCGGCGCAGGGTGAGCCGCGCGTCGCGTTGGATGTGGGGCAGGACGCCTACTTCTTCAATAATCCCGATCTCCCGGAGACCCGTTCGGAGGCGGGCTTGCCGTTGCAGGTTCACGGTCAGGTGATCGGTGTGCTGGACGTGCAATCTGAACGAGCGGCGGCTTTCAGCGCAGAAGATGTGGAAATCTTGCAGACATTAGCCGATCAGCTGGCGCTGGCGATTGACAATGCGCATTTATTGGAGGAAAGCCGTCAGGCCCTACAGGAATTACAGACTTTGTATGGGCAGCAGACCCGGAGTGCCTGGCGGGAACGACTGGCCGGCAAACCTGAGGGGTATTTTCTCAGCGGGGGGCAGGTTACACCGCTGGAACAAGAGCCGCCGTTGCCCGCCGGGACCTTACAGGCCAGCACGCAACAGGCAGAGCTGCAGGCGGAGGGGCGACGGATTGTCGCGCCGGTTTCGTTGCGCGGTCAGAACGTAGGCTCCCTCGTTTTCTGGAGAGAAGAAGGACAGGAACCCTGGTCATCCGAAGATGTGGAGATGTTGGAATCCTTGAGCGTTCAGGTTGGATTGGCCCTGGAAAATGCCCGACTGTTGGAGGACTCCCGGCGTCGGGCGGAGCGTGAGCAGCTGGTCGGACAGATGACGGCCCAGTTCACGCGCTCTCTCGACATGGATGCCGTGCTGCGGACTGCCGTGCGTGAACTGGGACAATTACCCCAGGTGGCTGAGGTATCGGTCCACGTGGTTCCTCCTGAAGCATCTCCGGCAGCGAGTGAGAGGGAGGAGGCTTGAGCATGCATTGGCAGTACGTCTCTTATGCGCTACCTTTGGTTATAGCAGCGGCTATCTTACTTGCTGTCGCAGTCTTCGCCTGGCGGCGGCGTACCGCGCCTGGCGCAACAGCGCTCGCATTGCTGATGCTGGCTGCGGCTGAATGGTCGCTGGCGTACGCCTTGCGACTGGCAAGTGTTGACTTGCCGGCTAAAATCTTCTGGTCACAGGTACGCTACGTGGGCATTGTCGTCACCTCAACGGCGTGGTTGGTCTTCGCGTTGCAGTACACCGGTCGTGGGGCCAAGTGGCTGACACGCCGGGGCCTCGCCTGGTTGGCCGTTGAACCTCTGGTCATGTTGCTGTTGGTCTGGACTAACAAGTATCATAATTTGATCTGGACCAATATTGAATTGGAAAGAGTCGGTTCGCTGCTGATGTGGCATGCATCTCATGGCGCGGCGTGGTGGGTACACACGGTGTATTCTTACCTGTTGATCCTACTCGGCGATCTCTTGATTGTCCAGGTACTTATTCGTTCACCGCGTCTTTACCGCGAACAGGCGGGCGCTCTATTGATTGGTGTGTCGGCGCCGCTGCTCGGGAACGTGTTATCTGTCTTCAATCTGATTCCCACCTCGCTGGATCTGACCCCCTTCGCTTTTGTTGCCATGGGTCTGTCCTTGGCCTGGGCCATCTTTCGCCCGCAGCTGTTGGACATCGTGCCGGTGGCGCGCGAGGCTATTATCGAAGGTTTGCACGATGGCTTGCTTGTGTTGGACGCGCAGGGCCGCGTCGTGGAGCTCAATCCGGCTATTCAACGGATCATTGGT
>Ga0190316_1000693_pt1 | contig 10375 bp, 19 predicted proteins | sample 48701112_MG_FD_161663 | JGI IMG/M metagenome (GOLD analysis project Ga0190316, IMG submission 161663) | Hydrothermal vent sediment bacterial communities from Southern Trench, Guaymas Basin, Mexico - 4870-11-1-2_MG | ecosystem: Environmental > Aquatic > Marine > Hydrothermal vents > Sediment ... | reverse complement strand
CAGGTAGGGTATAGGAGGGGGTATTTTTGGTTAAGGGTTGACAAGCCTGTCGAAATATCGTCAGGTTTGTCTATAAACATCTGGAGGTGATATAAAAAAATGGTAAAAAGTAAGGAAATTGCCGAAAGGCGCATGCGTGAAAGGATGCGAATAGCGTCCGAAGCTCTTAAGGAGGGCATGAAGGAAGCTGAGGACCCTCTTGAAATACTGGCGAAAGACCCGGAAGGGTTTGCTAAAAAGCTTGCGGATGGTATAGTGGAGGCGATAAGGAAAGGTAAGTGGCAGTTAGGGATAAAAGTAGCAAAAGGGAGGGATTCATGGAAGAAAGCGATAGATACGGCGGGGGCGCACTATGGGGATAAAGTGGATGTAGCGGTGGAGCATGCTATGGAGGATTATGATACGAGGAAAAAGTGCATAGAGGAGGCGAAGAAAGCTATTGAGGGTATGCCTTCCACAACGAGAGCACAGAGGATAGCGAGGTCTGCGAAGTATCAAGAGGTAATGGGTGAGTGCATGGACAGGGCAAAAGGTTTAAAGAAGTAAGGAGTGTGAGAAGATAATATGGCTATAAAGGTACGTGATCAGGTGAAGTGGACATCCAGTGCAAAGACATTGGAGCTGGAAGCGGATACTGGTGAAGCTTTTCTGATCAAAGATGTTTTTGCGGGCATGGCTACGGATGACTATGCTGAGTTTTCAATAGATAAGACTACGGTAGGTTATTTCAGGAATGCAACGAATAATTTGGGCAGTCATATACACTATACGTTAGCAGATAGTGAAAAGAAGACATTGCTGGGGTTATTATGGGATAAAGGTATATTCAAAGGGTATCCAGTAGCAGAAGGACAGACTTTTACCGTAAAGGTAGGTGCAAATCAGCTTATAGGGATAGTGTATGATATATATGAGCCTGAGGACATAACTTCGGAGATGGAGAATGGAAGTGAGGCAAAGGAGTATATGTTAATAAACTATGGAAGGAAAGCTGCCAGCGGTAACCTCGCAGATGGCGATAATGAATATACATACTCAAAACTTCCAAGTGAGTTTCCCGAGTTTCCTTTCGGTAAGGATGTACCAGCAAAAACTACAATAGACTTATACGGAATACTGGCGAGTGATGTAGGTAAGACTTCAGGTAGTGGTTCAAATAAGCAGATAACCTACTATCTGAAACTAATAAAGGAGCGAGAAGTGCTGTTCAATGAAGATAAGTTGGGATTGCTCATGAATGGTATAGCCCCTTCGTCAGATAAGACTGATATAGGTACGGGATATAGTCAGATAGGCAATTATTCTAACATAGATAGAAGATTACCTTTCTTTTTCAGTACACCTCTCAGTTTTAGTGCTGGTGAAGAGCTTTCTGTGGTATTGAATACGTATGTATATGCGGGAAGTGCGAATATAACAGTAGCAGAGGGAGAGATAGCTTTCATTGAGAAGGTAAGGAGAACAGAATAAGAGGTGAGGTAAGATGGTAAAATACATAAAGGGATTTGAACATACAAATAGTAGCGATGATGAGGAAAGCGTAGTTACATTAACGAGCACGGAGGAAGAAAAGAAGAAAATTAATGCAGTAGTGATAACACATAGACTATCTAACGATACATTACTGGTGGCATACTTAGAACGAGAGAAAATAATAGATAATGCGAGAATAGAAGCTACACCTGTAGGTAGCGATCCTTACAGGTTCAATGTGGATATAGAAATACCGCCGGGAGAAACCTTCACAGTGATGCTAAAGAATCAATCAGCGGGTAGTAATGGTGGTGTTGTTGGGTATCTGGAGTATGAGATAACAGGTTAAATAGGGAGTAGAGAGAGTATAAAATGGTAAAAGATGCTCGTGTTGATGTAGTAGTACAAAGGGTAGAGGAGAAGGTAGGAGATGAAATAAACGTTATACCCAAGCACGTGCGACGCTACGGTGTGAATAATATATTTCAGCGCACCTTCTCCTATCTTCTCGGAAGGAAATCCTCCGGTGAATATGTACAACTGCAAGCTACTCCGGCAGGCGCTCTCAAGATAGCTTCAGTAGGTGCAGGATTAGAAAAGACTGAACGTAAAACAGGAGTAGCTACGGATACATTAAGCAGTGCTGTATCTTTTAGTACTACAGTATCACGAATAGAAGTAATAGCTGTTGATTATGATGTGTATCTTTACCCTTCTTCTGATGGAGTTACTTTTTATGATGCTGTCAGGTGTCTTACAGGGATACGTAACGTATTTGATTTATCGGTAAAAGCTTTCAAGGTGAAACGAGCAGGTATAAATGATAGTGATTATGAAGTTATAGGGATGTGGTGATAAAATGGCGAAAGAATTGATAAGGAATGGAGGGTTTGAACGTGGTAATCTGGATTTCTGGAAGATAACTCATGGCACAGCAAGTGTAGTGAGCAATGTAAAGAAGCGAGGAAATTATAGTGCAAAGCTTGCTATTACTGCATTTGGTGTAGTAGAGCTTGACAGTAGGGACTATATCGAGATAGTACCTTTTGCTACATATAAAATGACTGGCTGGTTTAAGAATGCGAGTATGAATAAGATGCAGGTGCTGGTATTTTTCTATGATACTGATATTAAGCATATTTCAGGTGGTGATCTGACATTATGGGAAAAATCTGGTACGTATGACTGGACATTTATGGAAGAGTTTTTTACTGTGCCCGTAGAGGCGAGTTATTTAGGAATAGGGATAGCTGGAACAGGTTCAAATAATACGTATGGATATATTGATAGTATATCACTGCAAGAAATAGACCTGAACCGATTAGCAGTATATACAAAGGAACTTCTCAAAAAAGAGAATTTTACCAGCACGGGTACGTTCTATTCTGATGAATACTTTAGTGGTATATGGAGGTATGCAGAATTCTATCTTAATGTTACTTCTCTTACAGGCAGTTCACCTACACTTGATGTTACAATACAGGCTTATGACCTGTCCACGGGTTTATGGAAGGATATAGCAGTATTTGACCAAGCTACCGGGGCAGATTCACAACTGAAAGTTGCTACTGCGGGGTTAGGGTGGAAACTACGAGTAAAATATAAGACAGGTGGAACTATAACCGATTGTGATTTTGTAGTAGGTGCTGTATTCAAAAGATGATAGACTGGGATAGCTGTGTATTGTGGTTAGATAGTAAATATTTTTCAGAATCATACTGGTGGGACAGGAGTAAGTATAGAAATAATGGAGTAGTGCATGGTGCAAAGTGGAAAGCTAATGCTTTTTATTTTGATGGTAATAATGATTATGTAGATTGTGGTGAGGCGTCTGTTCTTAATCTTACCAGTGAGCTTACGCTTGAGGTATTGTTTAACACATCTGAATTTTTTGATCCTTCCTATCAAGGTCTTATTCAGAGAGGAAACTGGAATAATGGCTATTTTTTGGCTGTAAGAACCGCAGAACCTCATATGCTCAGGATGTGGTTCAGAAAGGATAATTCAGGTGATCCTGTTGACTTTGGAGAAACAGAAGTAGACAGGTGGTACCATGCTGTGGTTACTCTTGAAGAGGATGGAACAGCTAAAGGATACCTGAACGGTAAACTGGAAGTAACCGAAACCGGATGTACTCTTGGATCTTCAATAGCTTTCCTGTGTATTGGAGCATTTTTTGGAACAGTAAGATTCCATAAGGGTAAAATTGCTGTTGTTCGTATCTATGATGAAGCTTTAAATGAAGAAGAGATAAAGGTGTTATATAGATCATCATATAGGAAACTATAGCTATGCAATATGTACGGGAAGTTGCAATAGCAGGAATAGTAATATTAGAAGCGATAGCATTATGTAAAGGTATAGACGGGCAGATTCTATCATTGGTGATAGCTACAATAGCGGGAATAGCGGGATATACGTTAAGAAAAATAAGGGAAGATTAAGAGAAGATGGTAACGTGGGGTGATATATCCGGATTTATAGATAACATAAAGAGTGCTTTATGGGGCTGGGTAGATGATATTGCTCGCTACTGGGTACAGCGTGCTTATGAGTTTTATGACATTTTACGTCACTCATGGAGTGATGTTCTGGATACAGTAGAGAATGCGAAAGCTTATGCAGAATACTTACTGAGTGATGTATGGAAAGAATTTGATAGAGTATGGGAAAGAATAGGGGCTATTCCGGTAATAACTTATGATGTTGTAGTGGGATGGGTAAAACCTTTCTTTGAGAACGCAAAAAGCTATGCGGAAGATATTGTTAGTAATGCTCTGAATATAGTGGATAACCTGATAAATGATATATGGAATAATATAGATAGCGTATGGGACAGTATAAATGATATTTTTAATGTGCAAATACCTGACTTAAAAAGCAATATTCAATCAGCGTGGGAGTGGATTAACAACGTAGATAGCTGGATAGATAATAAGATTAATGAATTCAAAGATCGAATATTAGGATGGATGGAAGAGAGCTTCATAACAATTGTAGAGCATGTGTTAGACATGGAAATAGGAGAGAAGAAATAATATGACAGGAAAAAGTGATTTATCTCCGGTATGTTTACGATACTATAAGAAACTTTTATCGGGATTATTAATTGTAGGTGGCTGTTTTTTAATGTTAGAACACCTTTTTACCTTTGGCGGATTTGATATAGAACTGTTAGGGCATGAATATTACGGTATAGGAATGATTATTTTAGGGTTTCTTCTTATGTTAAAGTGGAGTCAGATTAAAGATATAATAAAAGCTATTAAAAGGAAAGATATAAAAGGAATATTAGATGAAGGTGAGCGTAGAAAATGAAGCTATTTCAATGGTTAAATGAATGGCGTGATAGAATAGTAGAAGGTATAACAAAGCCCATAAGAGAAGCGATAGATAATATACAATCATGGTTTGCAGAGAAGCTTATGGAAGGTTTATGGAACTTAATGGAAAAGCTTGAGCCCGAAGCTGTGAATATGATTAGTGATGCAGTAGAGGAGTTATTGGCTACAAAAGCCTTACCGGAAAGTTACGAGAAGATATTAAAAGAGATAACAGGTAAAAAGCACGCAATAGGGCTTATGGGTGCTCTTTCGTTTGTAGGTGGTACGGCAGTAGGGTTTGCTATGAATCCCCTGAGTGTGCTACTGAAGCCTGCTACTCATAAGCTTAATCAAGCTATAACTCCCGAAATAATACCCATAGATGCGTTAATTACGTTGCATTATCGAAAGATGATAGATGATGAATTCTTTTACAACGAGATGGCAAAGTGGGGTTTTGATAGTGAACAGGCAAATAGACTTCTTAAATCCTATCTTTATTACCCTTCTCCCACAGATTTTATCCGGTTTGCTGTACGAGATGTGTTCAGGGAGGATATAGTTAAGAAGTACGGATATGACAGCGAATGGGAGAAGATAGAAAAAGGTATAAAAGAGTACGTGGAGAAGGCAGGCATAGATTTAGAAGTGCTAAAGTGGTACTGGCGTGCTCACTGGATGCTTCCATCTCCACAGATGGCATACGAGATGCTACACAGAGGTATAATTACACAGGATGATATACGAGAGCTTTTGAGGATAAGTGATTATGCACCTAACTGGATAGAAAAACTTATAGCTATCTCCTATTCTCCGATTACACGGGTAGACCTGCGACGATTATATCAGATAGGTGTAATAGATGAAGACAGGCTATTAAAGGGTTATAAAGAGTTAGGATATTCAGAAGAAGATGCTAAGCTGATGGTAGAGTGGACTAAGATTGAATATGCACAGAAGGATAAGGATTTAACAAAGACTGAAATACTGAGAAACTACCGGATAGGACAATGTACACGTGAGGAAGCAAAGAAGATGCTTATGGAGTTAGGTTATGATGAAGATGAAGCGGAATGGATATTAACGTATGAGGACTATAAACTGTATGTAGAGGAGATAGAAGCGGAAGCTGAAACGATAGTATATGAACTGAGCGAAGGTAATATTAGCTACGAGGAAGCTATAAGTAAGTTAGGTGAGTTAAATATGCCTGAGCGTGTAAAACTCAGGTATCTAAATAAGGCAAAGCGGGAGGTACGTAAAACTACAAAGCGCCCCTCCACGGATGATTTGAAACGATGGTTTAAGTCAGGGATAATAGACGAAAAAAGCTTTAGAGAGGAGATGAGTAAGAACAAGTGGAGTAGTAAGTATATTGATAACTTCATTAAAGAGGTGAAAGGTAAGAAATGACTAATATACGTGATTTAATTAGAACTTTTAAGGATACATATCCTGTATCTCCGAAAGCTAAAAAGCGAGAAAAAGAAAGTGAGAAGGAAAAGAGCAAGAAATAGTATGGACTATAACTGTTATCCTGACTGCTAACAACGTGCCACTATATTGACTATATCATAAAGAATTCTTTAAGTGACCGAAAAGCATATCATACCCCATGATATAAGTAATATTGGTGAGGTAAAAGATGGAAGAGATACTAAATGAACTGGAACACATAAAGAGAGAGATATTGAAAGAATCACAGAGCTGGAAAGAAGACTCAAAGACCGAAGAAAATAAAGGTGTTGCAGCAAGGTACTTCTATATAGCAGAAGGACTGGACAAGGCAGCAAGGATAGTAGACCTACGAATAGATGCTTTAAAGGAGGTGGAAGAGTAAATGATGGAAGAGATAATCAAAGAGCTACGACATGTAGAAGCTATAATAATAAGTAAAGCGCTGGACTATGCACAGGACGCTAGTACAGAGGACGATGAAAAAATAACAGCAGAATATGAACTAATATCAGATGGACTTGTGAAAGCAGCAAGTATAATACAGGAAAGAATAGAAGAGATCAAGAGGGAGGAAGAATAAATGAGCAACATACAGAACCTTATAAACCAAAGTAAAAGAATGCCCCCATGGGCAGCAGCAAACTATTTAGCATACCACAGGCATCTTCAGGTGCACAAGTGTATGCGATTGAGTATGGAGTTAAAGAAAACTAAGGAAGCGATAGAACTAATAGAGAAAGAGATAGAGGCACGTAAAAAGGAGATAGAGGAAAAAAGAAGAAAAGCACAGATGGAGGGATAGAACATGAGTAGGATATATGAGCAACAACTGGTGAAAGAGATAGACCAAGCCGCTTTAACGTTATGGGCACGAATGATTACACTGTTGGAAAGTACTCACGACCGTATAGAAAGGTTAGAAGAGCGTATTAGGAAATTGGAGAATAAGGAGGTGAGGAAGTAAAATGAGTGAGCAGCAAAAGATAATAGAGTGGGATAAGCCCGAGGAGCAAGTGGAACGAAAGAATCTGGTGGATATAGCAGGTGAAGTGATACACATAAAGAGCTTTAGTGAAGAAGAAAGCGAAAAGTATGGAGTATATATAGTGATACGGGCACAGGAAGGCGAGTTTTATAGCTTCTCACAGAAGCTACAAAGACAAACCGAAGATCTTGCAATACTACTAACAAAAGCAGAGATGGTAAAGGCACGGGTAAAAGTATCGAACCGACAGGCATATCTCACACCACCATAAAATTACTTATCTTTTCCCCCCTTTTATTTTTTCCCAAAGAAAAGATAAAACAAAGGAGGTGATATAAGACATATATGAAAAGAAGTAAGAAAGGAAGATACTGTATTAGCTGTGGATGTCCATTATCTCCAATTGAAGATAGGATATGCTTTGGATGTGCGCTAATTGCAATTCTTGGTGGAGATAAACCAGACGTTAAGGAAGCACAAAAAGAAGTATGGAGAAGAATTCTAAAAGATATCTAATCTAATACGAATATCTTTATTTATTTTTTCTCTTTATACCCATACACACAGGAGATGTAACAAAATGTCACAATTTGGAGACTGCCCGAAGTGTGGAAAGAGAAGCTTGATAATACTCTGTAAAGTGTACGATATAGTAGGTATCCCAATAGGCATTGAAGTAAAGTGTGTGAACTGCGGATATGAAAAAATTGTGGAGTATTAATGAAATGTACCTCTTCAATACGGATATTTACATCTTTTACGTTACCTTATTATTCAGTATCATATTCTTCATTATTATAGCATTCCTTATCAAAGTATTAAGGGAAAAGAGGTGAAATAGCATGGGCTATCTATTCTGGAAGAAACTGGGTATTACGAAAGGATTGGAATATGAAGCACAATTAAAGCGATACATAAAGTTAGGATATTCACAGCGAGCATTTGAACGAGAAATGATGCGTAGAGGTCTATCTTACCGTAGACAAGACATGCTAAGAGATTGGCGCATGGCTCAGAGTATTGAACATGCAAAAACTATTGATGCACGCCACCGAGCACGTGAATGGTTCGAGAATATAATTGAACCTATACGAAAAGATAGAGGTGTTACATACAGAAAGGCAATTGAAATATTCAAAGAAATACAACGAAAGGAAGAGGAATTTGAGGAACTTGAACCTGCAGAAGAGGAAATATGGGAGCATTATATAGAGATTAGCTATGGCTGGTGAACTTAATCGTAAAGGTATAGACTTCTCACAATTGCGATGGCGTATGTATAAGAATAAGAAGCTAACAACATGTCATAACCATCCAGTTATTGGAATGGATACTGAAACTTACCGGGGTTATTGTAAATTAATCTGTGATAGCGAAAATAATTATAAGCTATGCGAGAATATAGAGGATATTCTTAGCTTTATAACCCATGAACGTTATCGTAATAAGCATATATTCTTCTATCATATGCATTTTGATGTGGAAGCTATCCTTAAATACTTACCAAAAAATAAACTAATAGCGCTATACTCTAATGGAAAAACTAAATACGACGGTTACACTATAATCTATATCCCAAAGAAGATGTTTAGAATAAATAGAGGTAAGAATACGATAAAATGCTATGATTTAGAACAATTCTATGACGTATCGTTAGAAAAAGCAGCCTCCAAATACCTTAACGAGCATAAGCTATCATGTCCCTTTAACCGTGATGTTATCAATACAGATGCAAAGATATGGCAAGATTACCGAGATATTCTTATACAGTACTGTATGCAGGATGCTATACTTACAAAGAAGTTAGGAGTTATCTTGCAAGAAACTATCAAAAAGCACATGAGATTTAACCCGAAAGACTATATATCAAAAGCATCACTATCAAAACGATATTTTAGATTATACTGTGATATACCTGATGTCAGAAAAATACAGAAAGAAATATTAAGGATAGCATTTTATGCATATAAGGGAGGAAGATTTGAACTTATACGAAAAGGATACTTTTCTTACGCCGAACTATACGATATTAAATCAGCATATCCCTATGAGATAGCAAATCTTATTGATATTACCAAAGGTAAATGGAAATATGTAAAAAGCTATAATCCAGATGCTTATTATGGATTTTACGTGGTAGATTTATCACTGAAATACCGACATATTGAACCCATAGCTTATGTAGTGAAAGATCACCTGCTTATTTATCCGGGTGGAGAATGGAGAAGTATCGTAACAAAGAGTGAACTGGAGTTATTAGAGAAAGATAAAGAATATAAGATTATTAAAGGATATGAGTTTTATCCTGATAACATAGAATATCCCTTCCAGAGAGAAATAAATAAGCTATATGAAATTAAGAACAATACACCTAAAGATTCTTATCTGTATTCACTTGTTAAAATTATCATGAACGCTTTATATGGCTGTTTTTATGAGAAGACTAAAAAAAGTGATATTATATACGTAGGTAAATTATTTAACCCTATTTATGCCTCTATCATAACCGCAAACACTCGGTGCAAAATATATCAGTTTGCATCACAGTATGAAGAGGATGTTATAGCTTTCGCTACTGATAGTATACTGCTTAAAGGAAAACACCACGTTAAAGAAGGAAAGAAACTTGGTGAGTGGGAAAAACAGGCAGAGGGGAAATGTGTAGCTTTTCAATCAGGAGTGTATAAAATAGAAAATGAAGTAAAGAGTAGAGGGATACAAAATAAAACAAAAATATCATCTCCCGACGGTAAATTCAATGATATATTTGAATACATCAAAGCTTACCCCAACTACACACAATATGAAATTATCATTACAAGACCTGTACATATACGTGAAAGCCTTATCCACCATGAAATACATTCATTAGAAGATGTCAATACGTGGCAAGAATTCAGGAAAATAATAAACATTAACAGAGATGTCAAGCGAGTATGGCAAGATAAATTTAAATGTGGTGGTGAACTATTTGAGAAGAATATTAACTCGCACCCTATATTTATAGTAAAGTAAGATGAATGAATTAATAGAGGAGTTGGAAAAAATCTTAGCTGAAAAAATTAAGCATAAGGAAGAGTGGGAAGAATTAACCATAGGTAAAATAACGCCTATCTATATAGGTCTATATAGTTAT
>Ga0190316_1000691_pt1 | contig 10391 bp, 9 predicted proteins | sample 48701112_MG_FD_161663 | JGI IMG/M metagenome (GOLD analysis project Ga0190316, IMG submission 161663) | Hydrothermal vent sediment bacterial communities from Southern Trench, Guaymas Basin, Mexico - 4870-11-1-2_MG | ecosystem: Environmental > Aquatic > Marine > Hydrothermal vents > Sediment ... | reverse complement strand
AGGAAACCATAGAGAATCCTCTCCGTCCGTGAACTTTCTCTCATTAAAAAGCCTTCTTAAAAACGAAAGAAGCACATCAGGGGTTACCTCAGAAGGATAAAGTCCTGCAGCGTTCAGACCCTCCCACAGAGCACTGCGAAGCTCCCTTATCTGGCTGGTTTTCGCCGGTTTTGCTGGAAATTTCAGTGCAACAAACAACCTGAAATCCCTGACAGGTCCGGGTTTCTCTCCTTTATAATGTTCAGCAAGGGAAAGATAGGCTTTTTTAACGAAATCGGGAGCTTTCTGTTTTTCGTTAACATAAGCATCAAGAAAACCTTCAACACCCGGATCTGCATAGCAGATAAACTGCATCACACTGTTCTCGGGATAGGAAGCGTTCAGAATATTCTGAAGGGCTTTAAGACCGGATACACTGCAGAATACGGTTGGCACACATTCATAGATGATTCCAATTGTCTCATCAAGATTGTAGTAAACCTTCAGTTCCTCATCATAGTAACCGTAAACAAGGTACTTTGAGAGAGGATTCCTGTAAAGACTTCTGTAAAGCTCATCTTTTGTTAAAGTCTCCCTTTCCTCTTCAGAAGGTTCTATACCCGCTGCCTGTTTCAGGAAATTCAGAAAATTCGGAATCATTTCATCCCTCCCTCCTTTACCTTGATACCTCTCCAGAGTGGAGAGGGTTCATAGGGATCAATCGGTGTTCCTTTCTGGAACTCATAGATACCAAACCTTCCAGGTTTTTCACCCTCAAAAATTCTCAGAGCCTTTGATATCGCTCTGTAAATTTCAGAAAGAGACATAACCCCGCTTCCTATCGGCATGTACCTGCCGTCTCTATAAACTATTATCAACGATGGAAATGTTTCTATTCCAAACTTTGCCACAATTTCAGGGTAATCTTCATAATAAACCTTTTTTACCCTCAAACCGGATAGTTCTGCTTTTTCAAGAATTTTCAGCTGAAGATCACAATAAGGACATTCTTCTTTCATGAAAAGAATCAACCCATACATATCCTTCTTCCCGAAAACATAGTTTTCAATTTCCTCCTTCGTCATCATGATTCTCTGCATTATTCCGGGATAAGCCACAGGATACGCAACGGTTGGCAGATACTGAGCATACTTCCGGGCAGTATAGGCATACACATATGAAAAGAGAGCAGCTTTTTTCCTCGCAACATCAAGAATATTGAAGAAATAATACATGTTTTTCTCATTCGGTTCCTTCAGAGCCTGATTAAGATAGTAATTGAAAATCTTTCTGAATTTTTCAGGTTCCATGTAAAGCAGTTCTTCATAGGTGTATTTCTCAAGCGGCAAAACCTCCTGCTTTGTTTTTTCTTTCTTTTCATGAGGAGAAGAAGGACGTGAAACCTCTTTCGGAAGTTTTTTCAGTTTCCTTTCCCTTTCCTCCCTATACCACCACCAGCCGTATTCACCGGAGGTTTCGTTATAGGGAAGACTTGTCTTTATGGTATCCTCATCATTTGCCTCTCTTTTTTCCACCTTTCCCGGTCTTACGATAACCGTCCCCAGCGGCGGAAGAGAATACGAAACAGGATAAGCAGAAACCACCCACGATAGGAGAAAAATTACTGCAAATACAATCAGCTCTTTTTTCACAACTTTCATCATATGAGTGGCCTCACCACATAAAGTATTTTGTATGGACCGTCAAAACTCACAAAACCATAGTATCTTGAATCGTAACTATCGGGGTGATGATTAATCACAAAAAACTTACCAGGAGGAACTTTGACAACACAGTGACAGGTACCGCATGGATTGAACGGCTTAACGGGCTCACCTTTTCTTGAACGAAGTTTTGCCCTGCCCAGATAAACACACTTCTTAAGCCCGGAATCTTCCCTGCTACAACAGTAGTAATGAAATCCCGTTATTTTCAGTTCATCCCCTTCAGAACAAACCACCTGCTTTGTTATGACTTTCCCCTTTGCAAATCTATCCTCCTTCGGTGTAGCCACCACCACATAATCGCCTTTTTCAGGATACCCTCCGATTTTCCAAAAAAGAAGATGTTTCGTACTTTCTCCCCATGCTATAACAACCTTCCCGGTAACATAAGAAACCATCAAAAAGATAACCACCATGGCTAAAAAAGCCACTGCAAGTCTTTTTGCAAGCAGAAACTTATCCATTTCTGCGATATTTCTCAAAAACCTCATGTTCAGTACCTTTCTTTTTTCTGATAAAATTTCCTCAAAATCTCCCCGTAATCTTTGTATGCCTCATCCGATAACCTGGGTAATTCCACTTTTTTTATCTTCGCATTTTTACCAAAAACGATATCAGACGAAAGCACAACCGAGTCCTCGGACTCTTTCTTGATTATATCAATAGCCTCATTCAGTTTTCTTTTAGCTTCATCAGAGGTTATTTTTCCCTCCGCATATAGATTCTGAAGACCTGCCAGATAGCCCTTTAAATCAACAACCGCTATCTGGGGAGGAGCAAACCTGTAATGATAAATAAAAATCATCACGGTAGTGATTATCAGATTTACCAGCACGATTTTTATCCATGTGAAGAGAGAAAGTCCCTCACCGCTTTTCTGAATTGTTTTTTCTTCCATCTTCCTTCCTCCGTTTCAAAAAAATATCACCCCTCTGTTATCAACCGTTTTTTTCTGTTTTTAAATTTTCCTGAAGTAATTGCCCCTTCAGTGTTTATCTCCCTCTCCCACCTCCCTGCCTGGAATTGCGTTTTTTTCCCGTCTGGAGATAGATCCTTTCCTCCTGCACGTACTTTTCAGTAAGTTCGTCAAGAAACCTGGCAAGCTTTTTCCCTGTAATTGATTCACCGTTCAGCGTCCATATTTCTCCGAAAACGATGAGACGCTTTTCAGGATAGTAATATATAATGCCTGGATATGTACCGTTGTAATACACCTCATAAAGTCCTTTGATTTCCGACTCCTCCACCCTGATTATCTGGGTATTTCCGAATATTTTTGAAAGTTCCTGCTGCACCATGTGAGGAGAATAGTTACCGGCACATGAAACACACATAAAAACTGCAGAAATAAAACTCAGTTTCAGACATCGCCTAATCATAGCTTTCACTCCTGTCACGTTATTCAAGATATGAATCAAAAATGTTTTCGGAAACACTTCCCTCTATCAGTTTTATCTCTCCGTTTTTCTTTTTCATAATGCTGTAAGGCACTCCCCTTCCTCCAAGTTTAAAAAACAGGCGTGAATTGCTTTTGACCTTTTCCATCCCCTTCTTGCATATTTTCTCTGAGACATAAAGATTGTTAAATGCCTTCAACCTTTCCCTGTTTGTTTTTTTATCACAGATTACGCTTGCTGCTATTTTTTCCGAACGTGGAGAGATGGGAGCGAAAATGAAGTAGGCACTGATTTTTCCCTCGCTTACTTTTTTTAGCAGCAGTTCCTTCATGTGCTTGCAGTGGGGACAGTACGGGTCTATGAACGAAACCACAAGAGCTTCTGGATTTTTTACCTCAAACCTCATGTCGCTCTGCTTTACGAGTTTATCAAATTCTTTTTTGCTCAGTTTTCTCAATCTTTCCTTTCTTACGGCATATTTTTGTACTTCCTGATACCTTCTCTGCACATATCTGTTGTATTCCCTGTTAAGGTCCCTCAATCTTTTTGCGGTTACGTTCACGCAGGACTTTTCCGTACACTTCCAGAGGTTACCTGTAAAGACCATGTTTTCTTTTACGTAAAAAACAAACTTCTGCACCGGAATGTTCTTTTTTGTTTTATCAGCGGGTTCTATGTGAAACACCACCTCACAGAGCGTGGTTCCACTGAAGGGGATTCTGTTTGCTTCATCAACCACGACGTGAATGTTTTTTCTGAACAGGGGATTGGTTATGTTCAGAGAGCTGAAGAGTATCCTTTTAATCTTCTCCTCAGCCCGGGTTTTTGTGCAGAAAGAACCGGAGGCAAACGCAACACCTGATAAATGGAGCAATAAAATTAACGTAAACAGCATTATTTTTCTCATATCCCACCTCTCTTTGTTTTTTTCTTATTTCTTAACTTTCCGGTCACCTTCTGCCTGAGAATTGGGAATAGAGCTAAAAACCACTGTTGAGACCCTTCTGCGACACTGTCCAAGAAGGGACCCCTTCTCTGAGACCCTTCTGCGACACTGTCCAAGAAGGGACCCCTTCTCTGAGACCCTTCTGCGACACTGTCCAAGAAGGGACCCCTTTTATCTAAAGATATAAAAAACTACATAAAGGAGGTGATTCACGTGATAAGTCTTCTCAACTATGTTCCTTTTCACACAGGTATGACTTATATAGACATGCAGCTTGTAGAAAAGAATTCCGAAAAAGAGGCTTACCGTGAGAAATTTATATTGAAAGAAATTTCATCCGACACTGTAAAACATCTCCTCTCTTCAGACACTCACTTTCACATATGCCACTCACTCTATGTCGAAGAAAATAAAATACTCCCCTTTCCAAGGACCCGAATTCCTTATCTCTACACAATCGAAGACATAGCCGAATACATTAAACCTGCTCCCAAAGAAAGTGTTCTTAACTCCATTCTCAATAGCCTGATTCCAGTAGATAATTTTCTGAAAGAAGAAATTGTGTTTCTAAAATACATGTCCTACCTAAAAAAGTATATCACTTCCTACCATGATATAACTATCAAAAGAGACTCTTCAATTAAGTTTTACACCTTACGGGGAACCATTGCCAATATGAAAAAGAAGTGCCTGAAAAGATATATAGAAGGACCTTCATCAGTTGTTGAAGTAGAATTGCGAATAATATCGGGCTCAGAAGAAATAGAAAATATAACAATAGATCCCTTATTGAAGGGAAGAGAAGTTTTTAAAAAAGGAGAAACTTCAATCAGGGATGGCTATTTTGCCTTGCTGTGGATAAGGAGTGTAATTCTTCGTGCAGGAAGAGTCCATATACATCCACGTGATCTTTTATTCTGCAAAACCATTCAGCTTTTATATACCCTCTGGGACATGTACAAAGAGGATGGTCTTGTGAAAGAACTTCAGGAACTTCATCATGAATTGCATAATTCAAATTTGTATAACCAAAATGCTCAAATCATGGTTGAAAGTATCTGTAGTAATAATAACGATATCAGTAATTATACTAATACTCCTGTTATTATTAAGAATAAGAATAATAATATTAAAAATTTGAAAAAGATTGAAAAAATCATGAAACACTTCGCTGAAACAACCATAATGCATTTTGAATTAATAAGACAGTTACCTCTTTCCTATAAACCTTTCTATGGAGGAAGAGATACCCGCAACTTTCTTTTGCTCAGTTTTATCTGGGATGTTTGTAGTAATGTTTTAAAGATAAAAGATTTTGAGGAGACCCCTCCTCTGAAAGCTGAAATCCTTGAAACCATTCTGGAATCTGATATATGGGAAACGGAAATGTTTATAAGAAAACTTGAAAGCTATAGAAGGAAAGGACGTAAGGATATCAGTCATAAGCTCGCCGTAATAGAAAAGGAAATCCTTCCCTCACTATGTGAGGCAATATATAAGTTCATCCATTCTCCGAAAATCTTCTATAATTTCCCTAATGATGAAGAAATAGCTTTCTATGAACTTGAAATCAATGAAAACAGAAAAAATGAACAGAAGAAATAGGTTTTTCGCTAATTTTGTTTTGAGAAAAATCATGTTATAAAAAAATGAAAAAAAGAAGGAGGGGGAAGATGAACACAAAAAAATTTGCCCTATCAACTGAAACCAGAATAATTCCAATTGAAAACATCATCATCCTCAATGAAGATATGCCGTTTCCCGTTCTTTCTGAAGAAATGGTGGAAAGTCTGAAAGAATCAATAGTAAATCATGGGCTTGTATATAATCCTGTAGTTATCCCTGTCCCACAGGAGGAAGGCACAAAGTATTATCTCATTGATGGAAGAAGCAGAATACATGCTCTCGCGAAACTTGGATGCAGGGAAATTCCATGCACCGTGATAGATGCCCTTCCGGAGGAAAAGAAGGCTCTCTCCTACATAGTTGAATATTATCGCAGACATGTGCCTGAAGATGAGAGAAAAAAAGGAGAAAAACAGCTGAAAGAAGCCCTGGAAAGTGCCAAAGTAGGTGTAAGAGAGAAACTGAGAAGTCTGTTAAATCGCCAGGGAGTTCCTAAAGGTATTATTGCTCAGATTTTGAAAGATAGAACTTCAAGGGAAATATCGTCTCTTTACAGCATGCTCAAGGAAAATGTTCATACCCTTATCCCGATTCTGAAGGCAACACTCGCTTCCTCATCCCAGCTCAGTGAAGAAGAAGTATCCAAAACGCAGGAATTGATTAAAAAGCTTGAAGAAGAGAGGAAAAAATTTGAAGAGGAAAAGAAAAGTCTGGAAAATAAAATCAGCGAAATCACAAGAGAAAAAGAAAAATATGCAACGCGTGTAAAACAGCTTGAAGAAAAAATAGCTTGTCTGGAAGAGGAAATAGAAAAACATGAAAAAGAAGTTCAGGAGCTAGAAGGAATTGAATTAACACCCAATCATCCAAAAATAAAACAGCTTATTGAAAAGTATGCTGAAAAACTTGCAGAGGAAAAAGCCTATCTCAAGGCGGATGAAATTGCAAAGGAAGCAGTAAAACAGTATCTCCGCGAAAAAGCAGAAATTGAAAAACAGGCAGAAATTTTCAAGAAGGAAAGAAATATTTACGTGAGAAAATGCCAGGACCTTGAGGAAAAAAATAAGGAACTTGAAGAGAAACTAAAATATTATCAATCAAGAGAACGGAACTGGCAGAACACTTTCAAGTATCAGAGAGGAATCCTTCTTAATATCCTCTCACCTGATGGAATCTTAAAGAGATTCGATGCCGTGATAAAAGAAGTTGATGCCATAATCTATCACCTCGTTACATTCAGAGACCAGGTTCTCGTTCTCAACCAGGCCTCAACCCCGCTGCAGGAAAACTATCTCATCTCCCTCGAACAGAAGAAGGAAGAACTTGAAGGTAAAGTCACACAGCTTTCAGCTGTTGTGGAAAAAATTCAATCAATTTACAGAACCTCCCATGAAGAAAAATAATAAAAGCAGAAAAAGGGGCAAGTATGGTGAATACTGGGTTGGAAGCAAGCTAAAAGCCTTGGTTCCCGGCTCCTCCTGTCGCAGAATTCCTGTCTCGGGAACGGGAAGTTTTCCGGGTGACCTCCTCTGGGAATTCCCTCATTATAAAACACTCGTTGAGGTCAAGACGAGAGAAAAAGGCAGAGGAGTGAAAAGCTGTTTCAACTTTTTCAGAAACCTGCTTGATGTCCTCCCTTATCAAAACATGCGTTTTCCCGTACTTATCCTTTTTTCCGGAATTTCAGTCCTTTACGTACCTCCGGGATTCAGGTCCTGGAAGGGAATGATTACATGCACCGTGAAGGAAAAACCTTCTTTCAAAACCCTCGTTCAGAAGTGGTACTCATCCGTTGAAACGAAATGTAAAACTCTCAAAAACAGACACCTCCCCGTTCTTGTGCTCAAATACCTCACACCCGAAAAAAGCAAGGACCCGGATTTCAGGGGAGCCTTTATATGCTTTCTTCCATCGCCTGTGGGGAATTTTTTGAAAAGAAATACAGCGTGCCTTTTCCGGCTGAAAAGAAAAATCAGTGTAAATCAGGAAATAAAGGGTCTTTTCAAAAACGGCGTGAAACTGAAAACCCTGAAAATATTCGCCACTAACAAAAATTTATAACATCACTTTCTTCCAGCCCTTCTTCTGCTCCCTGTATATCTGTGCTTTTACCTGCTTCAGCTCCTTTTTAAAGCTGGAAACAATGTAGCCCAGCGAGGAAGCAGTTGTGAGCATGTAAACTTTTTCTTTACCCCTTGTAAGCATTGTGTACATGATATTTCTGTCTATTTTGTTTTTCAAGGCTATAAACATGAAAAAGTCATACTCCTCCCCCTGAACGGTTCTGTATTCAACAGAATAGGCATAACTCAGCCTGTCAAGTGGTACTCTCACTATACCGGTTGATGTCATAACACATGCCTCTTCACCTTCAAGGGATATGACCCTTACCTCCTCCTTGTTTGCAAGTTTCAGACTCTTTGTTTTTGAATCAATGGTGTTATCCACAACAAGAGCTATCTCCCCTTCAAAGAAAGGCCTGCTATCTCCGGTGATGAATTTCCTGATGTAGGTGTTAAGATACTGGGTTCCCGTGTATTTCTGTCTGTGACCATAGGTTGCCACTTTCCACTTCTGAAAGTCCATGAGAATACCATTTTTCCTGAGAAGTGACAGTATAATCTCCGGTATCCTTCTAACGTTCTGCACCGCAATCACAAAAACCTTTCGTTCTGAAGAAAATCTGTAATTTCTCTCAAGCTCAAGCAGAAGAGGAGTATTACGCAAAAATCGTACAACCGTGAGAAAAACATTCTCAGTCCCTATCGGTTCAAGCTGTTCCGGATCACCCACGAGAATAAGTGTCTGATTCTCAGACATTATTCTGTTTATCCTTGAAAGTCTGTGCATGTCAAGCATGCTTGCCTCATCAACGATGAGAACCTCTGAGGTAATTCTTTCAACCCTGTATGTGCCGTCATACCTCTGTCCCAGCTCACGTGCAAGCGTTCTTGCAAGCGGACTGATACCGGCTTTGATGAGCAGCTCATTAAGACGCCTCACACTCTTCCCTGTGGTTCCGGTAACGGAAACACTGATACCGAGATCGTGAAATTCTGAAACAAGACGTGCAATAAAGGTTGATTTTCCTGTTCCCGCACTTCCCGTTATTACAAAAACCGGAGGCTTTTCTCCGGCAATAAAACGGGCAACCTTTCCTGCAAGACCTTCCCTGTCATCCGCATCCTTCCACCTTATTCCGCTACCTTTCAGAGATGCAGGTGCTCCTTTAATTCTGGCCAGGGCACTTTCCCTCAACCTTCTGTAAAAATGAGGATAAAGAACATGCTTTTCCCCCGTATTGTCCCTCACCTTCCTGATAACAAACCACGGGGATAGATAGGAACGAATTTTACCTACAAGTTCGTCCTCCCTGCACGCCAGAATCCCTTTCTCTCTTGCATGCTGCAGAAGTTCCTTGATTTCATCACTCAATACCTCCTCACTGAAAATGAAGGGAAGATTTTTTACCGCCTGAAAAAATGCATAATCAAAAAACAGACCGTATCCGTCCTTTTCCGTGTAAAAAAGTCCTCTTTTTCCATTCATGAATGACTCCCGGAAAACGTGAACGAAATACACTCCAAGCACCTCAAATGAGACAAGATTCCGTGATATTCTAACCTCAGGACTTCCCTCAAGCAGTTTGTAAACCGTGTAACACATGTGAAAATCTTTCAAAAACCCCGTTCTCACCGGAAGAAAAGGAGACTTCAGAATTTTTCTCATCTGCCCTTCCGTGACTTTTGAGCGGGTGTTGAGATTTTTCATTATTTCAAGAAGACGCTTCTCCGTCCCCGGTTTTTCAGAGAGCCTCGTTTTCCAGTGGGAAAAGGACAGAACCTCATTCACGTAAACAAGCCTTTTAAACTCCGACCCGTAGTGTGGACGATATTCTCCCTTAACCCTGATTGAATATCCAAACAGTTCATAAGGATTCTCTCTGAAAAATCTGTAAAGTGTTCCACTTTTCTCCTCGGTGGAAATCCATACTGTCTTTGAAAAATCTTCCGGAAAGTAAAGATATGTGTCCATCCTTATACGCACCACGTGACCCTTAAGATATGGCACCACGGACGTTATTATCCCCTCACGAGTGTACCTTTCACCCATATCATTTCTCCTTCTGCAATTATGTTAATAACATGAAAACCTGCTTGGAACAAATTCCCTTTTTACTTTTTCTCCTGAAAAACTCAGGGGGAGAAACTGTTTAAATAAATTAAAAGAAGGGAGAACTCCGGAAAGGAGAGGGGAAATGATAGACCTTACCCCCGGAATGGTCGTTCCCTGCACGATTGAGAAGGCAAATCCGGATATGGAAGCATACTTTGTAAGAATTCACGTGGATGATCTCATAACGAACAAATTCGCAGTGCTTCTGAAAAAAGATGCCGTCCGGCAGTACAGAGCAGGTGAACCCCTCTTTGCCGCGGTGAAGAAAATAACAAAAAATGCAGTTTTTCTCTCCCAGTACATTCCTCACTACGCAATCGCCATGCTGAACATGGTTTATAGAGACGAAGTAAAGCAGTACGACATAAAGTTCTGCAGATTTGGAAGAATTGAGGCCGGAAAAATAAGATACTGCAAGGTCGGAATATTTGGCAGAGCCGGTCTCATGAGCTTTGAGTTTCTGCAGAGCATAGCTCTAAAAAGGATAAACGAGATAACAAAATACATTCCAACACCCTACTTCATCCCAGGGCATCAGGTTGA
>Ga0190316_1000690_pt1 | contig 10400 bp, 6 predicted proteins | sample 48701112_MG_FD_161663 | JGI IMG/M metagenome (GOLD analysis project Ga0190316, IMG submission 161663) | Hydrothermal vent sediment bacterial communities from Southern Trench, Guaymas Basin, Mexico - 4870-11-1-2_MG | ecosystem: Environmental > Aquatic > Marine > Hydrothermal vents > Sediment ... | reverse complement strand
GTGATACCTCCGAGGATAGACTCAAGGAATACGATAACAGATGCAGGAGCGAATTCGGGAAACGACTGGAGACAGCACTGAAAGCAAAAGAGTTCTTCTTCCGGCTTTCTGATGATGACCTCAATACACTTGCCCATTCCCTTGAGGGCGTAAATCTGAAGGAACTATCCACCAGAGCCCTGGTGCTCGAACTGATAAAGCGCAATCCCAGGCGATTGGTTGATCTGGCAAAGATAGTTTTATAATGGAGATAAAAATAGAAGAGAGATGGCTGAGGGATGCATTTGAAGCCTCCACAGGCGATTTCCTGCGTCTTATTGAGGCATCAAAGCGGATATTAAAGCGTGAGAAGGAATTGAGAGCCGGGAGTGGCATGGTTCGCATCTCACCACAGACTGTGAACCGCATAGTAGTTGTGGGTGATTTACACGGTGATGTGGAAAGCTTCATCCATATATTAAGTGAGTCTGAGGTGCTGAATGCGGATAGAATCGTGTTCCTCGGTGATTACGGAGACCGCGGTACGAACAGTGCAGAAGTATATTATCTGACCCTGAAGCTGAAAGTGAAGTATGGAAGCAGGATAATAATGCTCCGGGGCAATCACGAGGGACCCCCGAACCTGCCGGTCATGCCGCACGACCTGCCTCTTCTATTCAATCGCCGATTCGGTGCCAGGGGTGCTGAAGTATACACCAGGATAAGGGAGCTATGGGAGTGGTTGCCACATTGCGCACTCATAGAAGGTAAATACCTGTTGCTACATGGAGGAATGCCGGTAAATGTAACCTCTATTCGTGATATCGAATATGCCACCCCCACATCGCCTATCTTCGCTGAGATACTCTGGAACGACCCGATAGAAGGTAACGGCTACTTCGATTCCATGCGCGGCGTGGGCATGATGTTTGGCGAGGATATTACGGCGCATGGACTACGAATAATGGGTGTGAAGACACTGATAAGAAGCCACGAGCCATGTGAAGGCGTCCAGATACGCCAGAACGGTAAAGTCCTGACCATATTCTCGAGAAAAGGTCCTCCTTACTTCAATACACGTGCTGCATATCTGAGCATTGATGTGACAGAGGAATGCGAGCCGATGGATGCAAACGCGCTGGCACGAACTGCAGCACGAATATGGTGAATGGCAAGCTACTATTCTTCTCGCAGAAACCCCGATCTTTAGGGCAGAGATGAATGCGTTGGGATAGCGATACCCATATCCTTTATATAGAATGATTACGGGAAATGAGTTGTGCTAATCTTGCCATGGCACGTTTTCCTGAAAATATATCCTGATATAATCAAAGAAACTGACCATCTGCTTCTTACAAGTATCGAGTATAGACATCATCTTCTCCCATGCGGCTTTTCCGGCTTCGCTTCTCGTTCCGTAACTAATTTGCATTTTACCACGGTTCACGGAGGGCTAACTCCGCGGGATTGTTATGGAGCGGTATCTCAGGGAACCTCAGCACGAGTAGAAGTTCCTCCTTCTTCTTTTTAGTGAGGGCTATCCTTTTATCCAGTTCCTCGTATCCGGTTTCTATTGAAAACAACTCGTCAAATTCAGTTTCCAATTTTCCCTTCTCTTCCTCATCTGGATTTTTGCGGAACCTATCCAACAAATCGTAAAATGCCCACACACGCGTGGGGAACTTTTTGAGCTGGACACGATGGTAATCGATAAGCGGATTTAATTTCTTGTACAGCCTTATCTTGTGTATCCAGCATAAGGCATGATAAACTGCTATCTCCCGATACTCCCGGGCATCATCTGAGATCACGATCTTATCCGTCTTTTCGTCCTTCTTCAAACCAAGAATGTGCTTGATTGTCTCCCTCTATCCTTTTTGGGGGTGATGAAGAAAGCTGAAAACTTCTCGTTGCAAATCACACGAATGTGGTGGTTTTTTCCTTCGTGCTTTACTCCAGTGTCATCGATGTGAAAGTAACTCGAGGACTCCAAACAAGCCTTTAAGATTTCCTCGCGCTCCTTTGTCAGCTCTTCTTTCTTCTCCTGCGTCAGGATATTGGAGATTTCACCTGCGGAAATGACGATCCCCGCTTCTTCCAATATCTTCTTTATTTTGTTCTCGGTAACCCTGCAAGCATAATAGAGGTAAACAACGAACGCTTTTAGGTCGTTCCCGAACTCGCCATGTATGCCCTCTGGCAGCTCCGCCTCGTATAACTTGTTTTCTGAGGGCGAATAAAAACGTTCCAGTTTGTATTCCACGTTATCCGTGGTGAATTTGATATTCTGAACCACTACGCTCCGGTAACCTTTATGCTCGGCATCGGGCGGGAGGATATCCCTGTCAACCCGGATGTATTTCGTTCTATCGATCTTAATTCTGGGCTTCTTCGCACTTTTACGCCATCTTTTCTTCTCTGTGCTTGGGGTTGGGGTGTCTTTATTCTCTTTGTGAACCTTTGACGAGTACTTTCGCTTCCCTTTCTCGCCCTTCAGTCTGTTTATTTCATCTTTAGCTTACCCCCTATTCTGCATCAGGTAAATCAAATAGCCCTCGAGCATGACTTTTACATCATAAGAGTAAAAGTTCAACGGGTTTGAGTTGTTTTGTGACGGGGTCAACCTGTAGCCCCATCTCCTCAAGTGCGGTCACACCCAACAGCTCTCTATCATCTTCCACGCCAAATATTACCGATGCATATCCCTCATATTCCCCTATCCTGTATAGAGCACCGCCAATTTCGCGCTCTATCTTCTCACCATTTACAAGCGAGAATTTTCTTCTCCCGAGTGGTTTTATTTCTAATTCTTGAAGCGTTTCAGTTTTAACTATGCTATACATAGCACCAGTATCAGCTAATAACTCTATTTCCTTGCATTTCTCCACCATCTTCGGATTGCAGATCTCTACCTTAACTCTTGTGAAGCCCATTTGTTCACACTTCCATCTCCTTTAATGCCTTACTTACCCTATTAAAGTCGTCAAGGAACTCCTCAAGAGTCTTAGTTGAGGATGCAGCTGAGGATGCGAGTATTATTCTGTTTGTTCTCCCTATTTCCTCTATTATCGGCGTGGCGATAACAAACTTCAATACAATAAGCAATGCACTTACTATACCTATCGCCGAAGCTGCTATGCTTATGAAAGAGAGTGCATTATTCCCTAGATTCTCCCAGAAGTAACCTGCAAGACCTGCGAAAAATAGTCCCAAAGCCAACAGCACTATTATCAACACCACGTCTCTTTTCTCATATTTTTCCATTTTTCACTCACCTCATATATATTAAAAAACTCTAAGGATTAAAAACATATAAACAAGCGAAAATAAAAAGGAAAAATAAAGAATTTTTGTTTCTTATTTCATTCTATTCTTATCGCGGGAATCCAGTCCGTGTATGTTTTTCCGTTTGCGTCCACGAACTCTGTGCAATTGATGTATGAGCCATCCAGAGTAGTGTGTTCCGGCTTGTGGATTATCTGCGGATAAGAGCCCGTTATTATTTCATAGTGGTATGTTCTCTTAGCGAATAGCGTGAAGGGTTCGTCAAAGGTTATGTTGTGCCAGTCGTGTTGATAACCGCTCCAATGAGCTTCTTTGCCCGCCCATGTGTCGTTCCATATTCTTACGTATTCGGTGTGCCCGCCCGTGCCCGCGCATGGATACGTGTAGAGCCTGTTCACCGTGATTGTTTGGTTTGGTGTGATTGTGCCGTTGTGCATGCCGGAGATGCTTGGGTACGTTCCTGAACCGGTGTCAAAGGTTGTTGATGGCTCTGTTTCATTTATCGGAGAATAAACTACCGATATGCCATTACCCCATGTATTTGTATAATAGACAATCGCATTACTTATTCCTGCACCTACACTATATGGAATATTATTCAAGTAGTTATAGTTGAATCGGATGTTCCCGTTTTCATACAATATTACTTCAAAAAGGTCCTTGTTGAGACATTCCCCACCACAAGTCCCGGTGTACCAGATTACAACCACTCTGTCCCCTTTATCTTGAACTGATATATTTGTTCCTTGACCACACGCCTGAGACAGATCGCCCCAGAAAGGAGCTATTGCTACTGTATATTCTAAATCCGGTGAACAACAATGACTTGAAGTATCAGGCGGGAACGTAATCAATCCATTTGTGCTAATCTGTATGGAACTATGATTTTCACAGAAGAACGTGAAATTCCACGGAAGAACATAATTATAGGAGCAGTCATCACAACCTGTCCAATTTTTGTCTGGTATGCTAATTGCATCCCAATCATAAGTAACGTATTCTTTAGTATAAGTGTAGCATGGAGGGATTGTCTGGAAGTCCGTGTAGTTGTAATATGATGTTGTGTAAGCATCATCTATATAATCAAGTTGTACCCAATCACTGGTGTTATATAAGCTGAGATACTTTAGCTGGAATATTCCATTAACACCGTTCTGTCGGATTTTCATGCCATTAAAATCGAGTTTTACAGCTTGGTTGCCTGTATCAAGATAAGTGCTGTTTTTTGCTCTCACTATGTAATTTCCACAGATATCATATAATCGCCCTTCAACCTCATAATATCCTGCATTTCTCACATTCACTCCGATATCTATGGTTAAATTGTTATATAACCCATCTCCATCGGTATCGGTTCCATTATCTGTGTAAACCTCGTTGAACTCTGCAGGTGGTCTCTGGAAGTCCGTGTAATTATAGAAGTGTGTAAAGTACTCCATTTCATCTATCCTATGCCATTCTTCAGTCTCGTAAAGGTTTAACCATGTCCTAAAGCTTCCATTGTACTTCGTGTTGTATATCCTGATCCCGTCAAACTGTAATGTAATATTATGAATACCTGCATCGAGGTATGTTCTGTTCGAATCACCATCAATCCATTCCCATCCCCAATAACCTTTCTCTTCGTTGTAATACTGCAAACTTCCGCTTAATTCATATTCTCCAGCCTTTGTAACGTTAATCTCTGCTTCTATCGCAAGATAGTTGTAGAAGGTGTCGATATCTGTATCCACACCATAATCACTGAAATTACCGGTAAATTCTGCTGGTGGTTTATCAAAATCGGTGTAGTTATAATAGGAAGTAGTATTAGTTGCCCAACCTAACCTCCTCCCATTATCTCTATCGGATAAATCCATATACACGTTGAACTTACCAGATTCTCCTGATAAATATATGCTTGGTCCGTAGAATTTAAGCGTCACATTGTGCAATCCTATATCTAAATACGTATAATTCGAATCAGAATCACTCCATTTTCCTGACGGGGCCTCAAGCCAGCCGCTTAAGCTGTAATTCCCAGCTTTTCTTACTTCTATCTCTTTTTCAATCACCAGATAATCATAGAGCGAGTTATTGTTTGTATCCAATCCATAGTCATTGAATCCAAATGCGAATTCCGCCGGTGGCGGCTGGAATTCTGTCCAATTGTAATATTTTGTGGTGTATGCATAGCGTCTGTAATCAAATTCTTCCCAATATATAGCCGACACATTTTCCGGTGAGATTTCCCCTTTCCCTATTTCTTTCTCCAATTCACGTTCTGAAATTGGTATTGGTGATGTTGCTCCTCCCCCTCCACCACCTCCCCCTGGCCCTGGTACTGGCACCGGGTACGAGTATGTTACATTATACAAACGGAGGTACCTCAAATCGTAAGTTCCATTATATTTATTCTGTCTGATTCTAATACCATCAAACCTTAGCTGAACTGTTTGATTTCCTTCGCTAAGATAAGATGCATTTGATGCCCCTGTTATATAATGCCAGGTTCCATTCTCATGCAATTCTCCACTTACTTGATACCGTCCTGCTTTTGTTACGTTTACACCTATATTGATCACTAAAGAGTTATTAAAGCCATCTGGTGGAACATCAGTATCCTCTCCGTAGTCGGAGTAGATGTCATTAAACTCCGCTGGGGGCTTCTGCCATCCTGGCCACACATAATATCCGGTTGTGTATGCGTAGTACCTGTAATCAAGCTGTTCCCTATATTGAACACTGAAGTTATTTGTATCCTCTGTTACTTCAGATTTTTCAACTCCTGGAACCGGGGTTGGCATTGGTATAGGTATGGGGGGTACTACTGGTGGTGGTACTGGATATGTATATGCCGCATTATACAGGGATAGGTATCTCAGGTCGTATGTTCCATTGTACTTATTCTGTCTGAGTTTTATTCCATCGAATCTAAGCTGAACGATTTGGTCTCCTTCTTGGAGGTAAGTCGTGTTTGATGCGGATACCGCTCTTCTGCTTCTATATGTAGTAGCATTTTCATACAAAGACTCTCTTTCTTGATTTCCCTCATTCTGACATTTTGGGATTGGATGAATTGGAATTAGAAAACTCTCATACAAAGACCCGCTTACTTGGTATCTTCCTGCCTTTGTCACATTCACGCCAACATTGATTACTAAAGAGTTATTCAAACCATCGCCATCTGTATCTTTCCCATAATCAGAATAAACGTCATTGAATATCGCTGGCGGTCTGAATTCCACGTAATTATATGCAGATGTTGTGTATGCATCATGCCGAGAGTCTTGTTTAATATGGTCAGCGTCATATAGCCTGAGATATTTTAGGTAATAAGGTCCATCAACTTTATGCCCATAAATCTCAGGTCCTTTAAAATTGAGCCGGATTGTCTGTGTTCCATTTTCAAGATATGAGGAGTTTCCTTCGTATGCAATGTTACGACCATAACCATCATACAGTTCACCATACCAACGGTAATAGCCCGATTCTGATACATTTACGCCTATGTCTATGGAAAGATAATTATAATATGTGTCATTGTCTGTATCAACACCTGTGTCATTATAAACATCTGTGAACATTGCCTTTGGCAATTGGAATTCCTTACTATCATAAAACGATGTATTATATGCTTTCAATCTCCGATCAAGAGTGTTCCAATAGTTATCCCTGAGTCTCAGATTGCTGAGCGTATATGGTCCATTCAAGTCAACCCTGCGAATATCTATTCCGTTGAAAAGCAGCGTTATATTCTGTTTGCCAACAGACAGGTAAGTATTATTCGATACGCTCGTAATATAAAACCCATTTAGCGTTTCCAAATTGCCATACAAATAGTAATAACCTGTCTCGCCAACATTCACACCTACATCTATCGCAAGATAATTATATAATCCGTCAGTGTCCAGATCGATGCCATAATCAGCATATACATCTGTTAACACTGCCTCAGGTACATGCACAGAGCAAGTTGCTAAATTATTTACCACATAATCTTCGCCAGGAACAGGTATCGCATAGACCGAAATATTGTACCATCCAACTGCGGTAGGCGTCCAATTGAAACTTATCGTCGTATCAGTTCCGTTTTGGATAAATGCGATCGTTTTGCTCTCCAATACCGTTCCGTTTATGATGAAGTCCATGATTACATCTGTTTCGTTGTTCAACCCTGTATTTGCTATCACCGCATTTATCTGTGTAGAAACATTGACTTCGACTATACTGGGTGCATCTATTAATACCTCTATGTCGTGCGCTTGTGGAGGCAATGTAATCCACCGAAAGATGTTTTCTCCAAGAATTTTATTGTCAGCACGATAAATATAATACAAGACCTCATCTGAGATTACAACGACCTTTCCATTTCCATATCGTCTCACACCAATCATTTTATTTCCTTCAACATCCCTTGCAACATCTATGGCTGGTGGATACACGTTAAGAGAATTTACTGGACTGAAGTATATGCTTGAAACGCCTCTTGTTATACTATGCATTGATATATCTGTTGATTCGCCAGGGTATCCCACAATGCCCCGATATGATATATTAAACACATTCACAATAGTTGGGTCTCCCATTTCATCTCCTTCAACGAAGAGACCGCCACCGCTTTGAACAAACGTAACAAGAGCACTTTTTTCATCAGCGCTCCAACTACCTCCTCGCTCATCAATCCAAATCGCATCATAATTATTCAATAGCGAAAGCGTAATCGGTCCAGAAATGATATCCGATACAATAAAGCCCTTACTCTTTATGTCATCGATTATATCAATATACCAAGATGACGGTCTTTCTCCATGTGTTGTATCATATCCTATCAGATAAATATTTGATAAAACATTTATACCTCTTGATGCCAGATTATTTATCGTGATATTCTCACCCGGCAAAGGCTCTGCATACACCGATACATTATACGAACCTTCTGCATAAGGCGTCCAAGTAAAATTTACCGAGCAATTTTCACCGCTATCCAAACTAATTATTTTTGTCTCATTGATTGAACCGTTTATAAGCAATTGCACTGTGATATTGGTTTCATTGTTCAAGCCCTTATTAAATATGGTTGCATTTATCGGTAGTGACTTATTTATTTTTACATACTCCGGAATAAAAGGCAAACTCACCTTAATATCGTGCTCCTGCGGTACTGAGAGAAGTAATGCTAACATCGAATCCACAACTCCCCAGCCATAATCGTTATCAGATCCCATCACACCTCTATCAACGGCGGTATCCATCAGTATCTCCCTTACCTCAAGCGGCGCTAAATTTGGATTGTATTCGAGCATGAGTGCGGCGACGCCAGCAACATGAGGAGTTGACATCGAGGTTCCGCTATGAGGTGTATAGCCATTTCCAGTTTCAGCTTCAGCAGACGTAACATCTACACCAACGGCACATACCTCTGGTTTGATCCTTCCATCTGCGGTAGGACCCCTTGATGAGAAATAAGCAATGTCCATATCATCGTCAATTGCACCCACGGTAATAACTTTTTTAGCACATGCAGGGTCTCCAACCGTTTTACTGCCCCACATACCTGCATTTCCCGCCGCTACCGCGACAACGATTCCAGCATCCACGGCAGCATCGCAAGCCAATGCCATTGGTGTGGTTCCATCATTGTTGTAATCCCTGCCCAAACTCATTGAGATGATCTTTATGCCATAATCATCTTTATTTTGAACCGTCCAGTCTATACCTGCAATGACTGTTGATTCACTGCCAGAGCCCCTGGCATTAAGCACCTTAACCCCAACTAATTTTGCATCTGGGGCTACACCTTTGTACACAGAGGAACCACCTGTACCTGCTGCAATACCTGCACAATGTGTCCCATGCCCATGATCATCATAGGGGTCTGGATAGAAATTAACGAAATCCTTAAAACCAATTACCTTCGGATCGTTTGTTGCAGGGTTATCATCCATATCGTCCAGAGACTCATGTGCATCGTCAATGCCTGTATCGATTACCGCTATGGTCACGTTAGACCCCGTAACGTTGTATGTGGTTCTTGCTGTATCAGCCTTGATTACAGGCACACTCGAATCCAAATAGGCATGCACTTCATGATCCTCGTAAACCATCTTAATATCTTGAATTGTTGATAATTCATACAGTCTATTACAGGGGATAGTTATTGCCGTGGCATTTATAATAGAGTAATCATATTTTATTTCCGCGCCGATTGACGAATAGTCGATTACATCGAGATCAACACTACGGTTGTACAAAACAATGACATCAACCCTTGCTATACTCACGTTGCTTGCTTTAAGTTCTAAAGAATCTTCAATTCTGTTATTGTTAGCATCTAAAGGTGTTATATCGCTTTTTCTTGGAATGGAGATATTATCATAAGTAACATCTGCAACATCAGCTTCGTTTTTGTTTATGTTTATATCAAAATGGATTTCATTGTGAATGCGATCCACCCAACTTAAATTTGTTACTTCATTTTGTTCTGTTGTGTTGAATAATGACGCATCTTGCTCACTGTTAGCCCCTACTTTATATGCCCCCGCTTCTTCAGATCCCGCCGCCCAAAAAAAAGCACTCACCACAACCGCCAAAACCACAATCGCACCCCATAGCCCTGTGCCTCTCCTCATGTTGCGCATCGCCCCCGCAGGGGCTTACCCTTTAATATTTACACCAGTGCTACCGTCTGGTTTCATCACATATAAATTTTTCGATTTTTGTGATATGAGGATATCCAAAAAATATATGACACGAGCTACCAGACAGCGACAATTGATGGGATAGGGATGCTTGGGGAAGACCCAAAGGATACGACTGGATAAAGGTATCACTCAATAAAAGGTGGATATAAAGTGAAAAATAAAATAGTTATTGGAGATGCGATAAGGAGCGGGAATATAGGGCTCGCTCAGGGAGAAGCAATCCCTGCAGGGGTCATTAACGGGGTGGTGGCACGCCCTCTGCCCCCTCGGTAGGGGCTTCGCCCTTCAGGGCGGTGAGGATGTTACATCTTCATTCAACTGAATAGCCAAGTTCAATACAGAGTTTTCTCCGCTCCTCCCTCTCCGCTTCACTCTCTATCCTGTTCACCGCAGTGCCATCAACCACTCCCAGCACTGCGCGACCCAGCTCTGTCTCGGCTACTATCACCTCTA
>Ga0190316_1000685_pt1 | contig 10451 bp, 13 predicted proteins | sample 48701112_MG_FD_161663 | JGI IMG/M metagenome (GOLD analysis project Ga0190316, IMG submission 161663) | Hydrothermal vent sediment bacterial communities from Southern Trench, Guaymas Basin, Mexico - 4870-11-1-2_MG | ecosystem: Environmental > Aquatic > Marine > Hydrothermal vents > Sediment ... | reverse complement strand
TTAAGGCTTTTGACATGGGGGAGTCTTGCCCCCTCCCCGTTCTCCTTCGCTGCGCTCAGGAGCCGGGGTTTCCCCCATAGCAAAAGCCAAGAAAACTACGGGGGCTTTCGTTAAACCGTTCAAAGAAATATCCCCTGCCCGTGAACGGTTGCCATCCGTGCCCTGCCGCAGGAGCGGTTTGCCTTTTGCAGGGTTTCGATCGCGGGCCAAATTGCATTGCCTCTTTCGGTCTGCAATGAGTGAGCTTTGAAACCCGGAAAAAGGCAACCGCTTCAAGGCAGGATATAACGGGTTCATAAGAATATTTACAGCAAATTTCTTTCTTTATCTTGATTATCAATGACATGTGACCTATTGTCTTTTGGAAAGGATAAATGTAACTGTTTGACGTTCAGAAGTTCAAAGGTTCAGGGTTTACTGAAAATCTAAACCGTTGATTCGCGAGTTCTGAATGGAGAAGGCATCATGGGAACGATTTGAGGATGACAAGGGATTCAAACGGTTATGGAGGGAGCTATGCCGGTCATAAAGATAAAAGTGGAGCGTGCTCTTCTGCAAGATCGGGCAAGATGCTTGGCAGATGATTTCTTTCAGGTCTCAAGACCTATTGTGCTTTCAGGAAGAGGCTGGGTGCCGGCGGTAGACATTTATGAAGGCCCTGATGCTGTTTACGTGGTGGCAGATACAGCAGGCGCAGACAAGGAAAGCCTCCATCTCATCTTTAAGGGGCAATTCCTGCATCTGGCCGGCCGGAGACGTCCGCCAGTCAGTTTGGACAACAGACGTTTTTATCAGATGGAAATTGAATACGGCCCTTTCGAGCGCATCATTCGCATTCCGGTGGCTGTGGATACTGAACAGATGGAGGCATATTACGAAAACGGGCTGCTCGTTATACAGATGCTCCGCAAAAAAGCAAATAACACCATAAAAATTGATGTATCCTGATAGCGATTGAGACTGTCAATGAGTGAAAATACACACACAAAGGAAAATACCAGGCACAGCACGATCCGTGAGCTTCCGGTATTGCCAAGTGAAGATCTCGTGTTGTTTCCGCACATGGTTGTTTCATGGGTGGTGGAACAGCCGAATTTGGTCAAGCTGGTTGATGACGCCCTGGCAACAGACAGGACCGTGGCCGTAATATGCACAAAAAAAGCAGAGGATAAGAAGCCCTTTAGTTACCATAAAGTGGGTACAGTGGGCCTTATTCTCCGTATGGCTAAGAATGAGGAAGGCCATGCGAGGCTGATAGTCCAGGGGGTCACCAGAGTCAGGCTTCTGGAAATTACAGAAGAGGAACCGTATGTAAAGGCAAAGGTTGAGCCGGTACAGAATATAGACAGCCATGAAATTGAGACCCAGGCCCTTGTGGTAAATGTCAGGCAGGTTTTTTCCAAGGTGCTGGAACTGTCTCCCAATCTCTCCAAAGAGCTCGGGATGATGATAATGAGCGTAGATGATTCAGGCACCTTGGCAGACGTGGTGATAAGCCATCTCAATATTTCAACTGATGACAAGCAGGCCGTATTGGAGGCATTGGATGTCAAGGAGCGGCTGAAGGCGGCCCTTCGTATTCTGACCCAGCAGCTTGAAATTCTCGAACTTGGGCACAAGATCCAGTCCCAGGTCAAAGGACAGGTAGAGAAGACACAGAAGGAATACTTTCTGAGGGAACAGCTAAAGGCCATAAAAGAAGAACTTGGGGAAGGCGAGGAGAAACCGGATGAGATCGAAGAACTGAGAAAAAAACTGGAGGTCAAGGGTCTGCCGGAAGACGCCATGAAAGAGGCCAAACGCGAGCTTGATCGTCTTTCCAGGATGCATCCCTTTGCCCCTGAGTATACAGTGGCACGGACCTATATTGACTGGCTGCTTGAGCTTCCCTGGAATGAGTTTACAGAAGATCATCTGGACCTGGACCAGGCGGAACGGATCCTCAATGAGGATCACTATGACCTGGAGAAGGTAAAGGATCGGATCATAGAATACCTGGCGGTAAGAAAGCTCAAACCCGACGCCAAGGGAACGATCCTGTGTTTTTACGGTCCTCCAGGCACCGGCAAGACCTCTCTTGGCAAATCAATTGCCCGTGCCATGGGGCGCAGATTTTTGAGGATAGCCCTGGGAGGCATGAGGGACGAGGCGGAGATTCGCGGGCATCGCCGCACTTATGTGGGGGCCATGCCAGGGCGTATTGTTCAGGGCATCAGAAAAGCAGGGGTCAAAAACCCCGTGCTGATGCTGGATGAAGTTGACAAAATAGGAGTGGATTTCAGAGGGGATCCTGCTTCTGCCCTTTTGGAGGTATTGGACCCGGAACAGAACGTCACCTTTACAGATCACTATCTGGGAGTAGAGTTTGATCTCTCAAATGTGATCTTTATTGCTACTGCAAACGTACTGGATACTATACCCAGCCCCCTGCTGGACAGGCTGGAGGTATTGGAGCTTTCGGGCTACACCCTTGAGGAAAAGCTTGAGATCGCCAGAAAGTACCTGATTCCAAGACAGATTGAAGCACACGGCCTGACCAGGCGGAATCTCACTATCAATAAAACGGCCTTGTCCAGGATCATCAGTGCCTACACGCGGGAGGCGGGAGTCCGGAATCTCGAAAGGCAGATAGCCGCTGTGTGCCGGGGTGTGGCAAAGCAGGTGGCCAAAGGGCGGACAGATAAGGTGCAGATAAATATAAAGGGCCTGGAGCAGTACCTGGGACCGCACAAATTTACGGCCGAGGTTGCAGAAAGGACCAAGGTCCCGGGGGTAGCTACAGGACTGGCGTGGACTCCCTCAGGAGGAGAAATCCTGTTTGTTGAGGCCGGCAAAATGAATGGTTCCGGGAAGATATTGCTTACAGGAAAGCTGGGTGATGTAATGAAGGAATCCGCCCAGATCGCCCTGAGTTTTGTCCGTTCCAAGGGTTCAGATCTGGGTATTCCGACCGATGCGTTCAGGGATAAGGACATCCATGTCCATGTACCCTCAGGGGCCATACCTAAGGACGGCCCTTCTGCCGGAGTGGCAATATGTATGGCGCTGATATCCCTTTTTACGGGTTGCCCTGTCAGGCCTGAAGTAGCCATGACAGGCGAGATTACCCTGAGAGGACTGGTCCTTCCCGTGGGGGGAATCAAGGAAAAGGTGCTGGGTGCGCACAGGGCCGGTATAAAAGAGATAATTCTGCCCAAACGCAACGCAAGGGATCTTGATGAAATACCTTCTCATGTCAGGGATACCCTGAAATTTCACCTGATATCCAGGATAGATGATGCAGTGAGTGTGGTGTTCAAGTCTAAGAGACGAAAAAGGCATCAGGTTGACACCTCGAGATGAATTAAGTAGATTTCCCTGATTTTACTGCGGGCAGTCATAATTTGGATTTTATTTTCATCATGAAGGGCACGAAGAAATTATAAAAAAACCGTTCCTCAATTCCGACCTCGTGTTCTTCGCGGTTCATTTTTTGCTGTTCAGCAAGCACGGACCACAAAATTTGGTATGTAAGCAGTTATGTTTGACAATCTGAGTGAGCGCCTGAATTCCGCATTCAAACGCCTTAAGGGTTATGGAAAGCTTTCGGAGGAGAATATCCAGGAGGGCCTGAGGGAGGTCCGCCTGGCCCTTTTAGAGGCAGACGTAAACTACAAGGTCGTAAAGGACTTTATGGCCCGGGTAAAAGAGCGGGCTGTTGGACAGGATGTAATGGAAAGCCTGACTCCTGGCCAACAAGTTGTGAAAATTGTCCATGAGGAGCTTATAGCGTTATTAGGGGGGCATAATAAGGGTCTGGAACTTGCCGGACGCCAGCCTGCAGTTATACTTCTGGTGGGTCTTCAGGGTTCAGGTAAGACCACGACTGCCGCAAAGCTCGCTCGCTGGCTGAAATCAAAGGGACGCAAACCATACCTCGTGCCTGCCGACGTTTACAGGCCTGCTGCCATAGAGCAGCTGAAGATCCTTGGCGACCAGTTAAAAATAGATGTATTCCCTTCAGGGCCGGCTGTTTCTCCTGTGGACATAGCCAGGCAGTCAGTTGCCAGAGCGGATAGCGCCCGCCTCGATACGGTTATCATTGATACCGCAGGCCGTTTGCATATAGACGAGGTCCTGATGGGAGAGCTCAGGGAAATAAATGCCGCTGTGTCCCCACAGGAAATCCTGCTTGTGGCAGATGCCATGACCGGACAGGATGCCGTCAATGTAGCCCAAAGGTTTGACCGGGAACTTTCTATTACAGGTATTGTGCTCACCAAGCTTGAGGGTGACGCCAGAGGAGGTGCCGCCCTTTCAATGCGTGAGGTTACGGGTAAGTCCATCAAGCTCATAGGTATAGGTGAAAAGCTTGACGCCCTGGAACCCTTTCACCCGGATCGAATCGCCAACCGGATTCTCGGAATGGGGGATGTTCTCAGCCTGATTGAGAAGGCCCGTGATACCATTGACAAGAAGAAGGCCCTGGAGCTTCAGGACAAGCTTAAGACGGATACCTTCACATTGGAGGACTTCAGAGACCAGTTGCGTCAGATAAGGAAGATGGGAAGTCTTGAGCAAATCATCTCCATGATCCCCGGCCTGAACAAGATGAAGCAGTTGAAGGGACTGGCCCCTGACGAGAAAGAACTCATACAGGTTGAAGCTATTATTAACTCCATGACAATCCAGGAGCGCAGGAATTACACTATCATAAATGGCAGCCGCAGAAGGAGGATAGCTAAGGGTAGCGGCACTGCCGTACAGGATGTAAATCGTCTCCTCAAAAATTATGCTGCAATGAACAAAATGCTTAAAAAGATGAGGAAATCAAAATTTAGACAGTTCCCCAAGGGCCTTATGCCCTTTTAATTATTTATGACTATTGAGTTAGCTCCGTTTCGATATATAATCTTTGATTATCGGGTAATCATTCCTTGTCCCTCCAATGCTCTCGTCCCTTTGTCTTCTGAGACTTTTGCAGCATGGGACCCTCCCTGTTCTCCTCCGCTGCGCTCCGGAGCCAGGGTTTCCCGTGCTGCAAAAGCCGGGAAAACTACGGGACTTCCGCAATGCGCTCCAAGGGATGATTACCCGATAATCCGTTACAATCAGCATATGATGCGGAGCTAACTCAATAGTCATATAATTATTTTCGGAGGTAAATATGGCGATAAGGATTCGTTTGACCCGGCGTGGACGCAAGAAGAAGCCGTTTTATCGCGTGGTGGCGGCAAATTCCGAGGCTAAAAGAGATGGCAGGTTTCTTGAGATCCTCGGCACCTATGATCCCCTGAAGGACCCGGCGGTATTCAAGGTCGATTCATTCAAATTGGACAAGTGGCTGAGATTGGGTGCCAGGCCTACGGATACGGTGAGATCCTTGCTCAAAAGAGCCGGCCACCCATTGGAACCTGATCAACAGTGATGATATAATACCGCCACACGAGGACATTGACTGCGGAGGCGAACGATGAAGGAGCTGATTGAATACATAGCGAAGGCGCTGGTAGATAATCCTGAGACGGTGGAGGTAAACGAGGTCGAAGGAGAACAGACATCGGTTATAGAACTTAAGGTATCCAAGGAAGACCTTGGAAAGGTGATAGGCCGGCAGGGCCGTACCGCCAGAGCAATGAGAACCATACTCAATGCCGCATCCACAAAGATACGGAAAAGGGCGGTCTTAGAGATACTTGAATAGTTGACGGGCACTGGTTCATCAAAAAAGCCGATGCTCTTTGACATAGTTACCATCTTTCCCAATTTTTTTGATTCGCCCTTAAAGGATGGGGTGGTGAGGCGGGCCATTGAGGCGGATATCCTGAAGGTCAGGACAATCAACCTCAGGGATTTTACTACGGACAGGCACCGGACTGTCGATGACAGGCCCTTTGGTGGTGGAGAGGGCATGGTGATGAAGCCCGAACCAATCTATAGGGCCCTCAAGGCCTTGAAAGAGGAACCGCCTGAGGCCAGGGTCATTTTGCTGAGCCCCAGGGGGAAGTTGCTTGACCAGGCCCTTGCCGGGGAGCTTGCCCGGTTCGAACGACTTATCCTTATTTGTGGCCGATACGAAGGAGTAGATGAGCGAATTCGCGAGCACTGCGTAGATCTCGAGTTGTCTGTCGGAGATTATGTCCTGTCCGGCGGCGAGATTGCAGCCCTTGTATTGATAGAGGCCGTCGGCAGGCTTATACCTGGTGTATTGGGATGTGAGTCATCGGCAGAAAAGGATTCTTTCAGTGACGGTCTCCTGGAGTTCCCTCAATACACCCGACCCAGGATTTTTAAGGGCTGGGAGGTCCCGGAGGTATTAATGTCCGGAGACCATGCAAGAATTGCAAGGTGGAGAAGGGAGCAGTCCCTTGGCCTTACTTATGAACAGAGGCCGGAACTCCTTAACAGGGCCGGATTGGATGAAAATGACATTAAATACCTCAGGAGCCTGGGGTGGGAAGAAAGCTGATCTACCTTGCCCTGGTCCATTATCCGGTCCTGAATCGCCACGGTGAGCTGATAGCCTCGGCCATCACCAATCTGGACATCCATGATATAGCAAGGCTTGCCCGGACCTATGAGCTATCGGCATATTACCTGGTTACTCCGTTGCCTGATCAGCAGGTCCTGGCACGGCGCCTGGTTGATCACTGGCTGGAAGGAGCAGGTGGGGGCATCAATCCGGATAGACGAGAGGCCATGGGGCTTATAAGGATTGCTGGAGATATTGAAAAGGTCCGCAGCGAGATAAATCTTGAGACAGGAAGGAGCGTTCTTGTATATGCCGCTACTGCCAGGAAATGGCCGAACTCGATAGACTGGCCCGGTTTGCGGAAAAAGATAGAAGATCAAGGCCGCGATAGCGTTTTGCTTCTCTTTGGCACTGCTTCCGGATTTGATAACAGCGTGCTTGAAAGTGTTGACGGGGTGATTTCCCCTATAGAGGGTAACCGGGAATACAATCATTTGCCGGCCCGCGGTGCAGTTGCAATAACCCTGGACCGGCTTCTGGGGGACAGGAATTAATACAGGGAATTAATAATGTTGAGCGTTGAATTGTGGATCATTTGTAACCGGTCACAGGGTGCTTCTTCTTCCAACATGCTCTCGCCCCTTGTTTTCTTAAGGCCTTTGCAGCATGGGACCCTCCCCGTTCTCCTCCGCTTCGCTCCGGAGCCGGGGTTTCCCATGCAGCGAAGGCCAAGAAAACTACAGGGCTGACGCAAATCGTTTTCAGAAGGAGCACCCTGTGATCGGTTACGATCATTTGGCACTCGCCATTTTCAGGAGGATATAACTGATGGAAATTTTGCGTAGACTTGAATTTGAAGAGATGCGAACAGATATTCCGGACTTCAGGCCCGGAGACACGGTGCGTGTAAGTGTCAAGATTCGGGAGACAGATGAAAAGGAGCGCATACAAGTATTTGAAGGCGTGGTAATCAGCCGCAGGGGCAGCGGCATGTCTGAGAGTTTTACTGTAAGAAAGGTCTCTTACGGCGTTGGCGTAGAGCGCATCTTCCCCATAAACTCCCCAAGAATCGAAAAAATCGAACTGGCAAAAGAAGGCCGGCACAACCGGGCCAAATTTTACTATCTACGTGGTCTCAAGGGCAAGGCAGTAAGACAAAAGATAAGCTCTCGTTCTTGATTTCATGAAAAACGGCCGCAGAGATTCAGAATCGGATCTTTTGTACTTTGAGCGTAGTTTGTGGGACTATGGTCTTGATCCGGTTGCAGGTCTTGACGAAGTCGGACGTGGCTGCCTGGCAGGGCCGGTAGTGGCTGCTGCTGTGATTTTTTCACCTGATATTCATCTTCCCGGTGTTCGGGATTCAAAGGCCCTTTCCTCAAAACAGAGGGAAGACCTTAACAGGGCGATAAGAGACAAGGCCTTGGCGGTCTCCGTGGCCCAGATGGAATCCGCGGAAATAGACCGGATAAATATCCTGAAGGCAAGCCTTAAGGCAATGGCCCAGGCTGTGGATAGCCTGGACCTTCGGCCCAGGGCCTTACTTGTTGACGGTAATCAAGCAATTCCCCACATTCTGCCTCAGAAGACCCTGATAAAAGGAGACCAGAGGTCTCTTTCCGTGGCGGCCGCTTCAATAGTAGCCAAGGTATTCAGGGACAGCCTTATGGAAGAGATGCACCGGCATTATCCCTATTACAACTTTGCCGGCAACAAAGGCTATGCGACTCCGGAACACCGTAAGGCTATCAAGCTCTACGGCTGTTGTCCGATCCACAGGAGAACCTTTAAGGGAGTGCGGGAGCACGCAGCATGAACCCTGAACCCTGAACCTATGAACACCCGCAGACATAATTATGCTAAGGAATTAGGGAAAAAGGCAGAAGAAATCGCTGAAGCCTTTTTCAGGGAAAAGGGATATCATATCGTCGAGCGGAACTATCAGGTGCCGTGCGGTGAGATAGACCTGATCCTTGAGGACCGCTCACGGGTGATCTTTGTAGAGGTAAAGTCCCGGGTAAATGCTAAGTATGGACTGCCTCAGGAGGCAATAACCTATCACAAACGGCGTCAGATTATACGGGTTGCCAAGTGGTATCTTCAGGAAAGGGGCTGTCTGGACAGGGAAATTCGATTTGATGTCCTGGCGATCAGATTTCACGGTTTTAAAAAACCTGCCATTGAACATATACCCTGGGCGTTCGATTTAGAGGAATAAACCATCCTTACGAGCCGGAGAGGCAGTGCAATCCGGCCCCGCTACCCAAACCCCCGCAAAAAGGCAAGCCGCTCCTGCGGCAGGACACGGATGGCAACCGTTCACTGGAAGGGGATATTTCTTTGAACGGTTTAACGGAAGCCCCCGTAGTTTTCTCGGCTTTTGCTGTGGGGGAAACCCCGGCTCCTGAGCGCAGCGAAGGAGAACGGGGAGGGGGCAAGACTTCCCCGTGTCAAAAGCCTTAAGAAAACAAGGGGCTGAAGTGTGAAGTGAAAAGAAATGTCCCCTTCCAGTGAACGGTTACGTGAGACCACGGGTTCACCGAATATTTACTTTGCAAAAAAGGAGGGAGCAGGATGACAGTTGATACATTGTGTGGAGTATTAGGATGGTGCGCCGTAATTAATATGGGAGTATTGTTATCGTGGTTTTTATTCTTAGCATTTGCTCATGATTGGGTTTATCGCATGCATAGCAAATGGTTCAAGATTCCAGTAGAAACGTTCAACGCAATTCATTATGCCGGTATAGCTTTTTTAAAGATAACTATATTTATTTTTAATATTATTCCGTATTTTGCATTACGGATTGTTACATAAAAAATTATAGTGGCCTCCTCAACACACTGATTTCTCAAGGGATAAGGTGCCTCACTTATATTGACATAGAGGAATAAAACATAAACAGCCAATGCATTGTCCCTACCTATCACTTGCTATAATTTGATTTGTTCAAAGTCCTGCAGAAAATGAAAAGAGAAAATTCTGACAAAATGCCGTTTAATGTTGCCGGGATAGTAAGGGAACTTGCCCTCAGATATGGATGGGGAGGCAGGCTATCGAGGGGAATGATCTGGGATGTCTGGGAGGAGATCGTAGGTCCCCAGGTCGCGATCCATGCGTGGCCGGAACGTTTCTCGGAGCGAGACATTCTGGTAGTCGTGGTAACGGACTCTGTTTGGATGCAGCAGCTCTGCTTTCAAAGGCAACTCTTTATTGATGGGCTGAATACACGCTTGCCGTCCGGAGCCAAGATTAAGGACATCAGGTTTATTTTAGGTGACGTGGCAGAGGTGCGGTCCCGTTGGTTTTCCCATAAGGCACCGAAGAGAGGTATGCTGAAAAAAGGAAAGGCTCAGATCCCGAAACGTGCATTGGATGCCGCGGAGGATATGATGGAACCTTTACGGGATCAGAAGTTAAGGCAGGCGATGACGGACCTTTACCTGAAATATTCTGAACGAAAGAAACATAATCCTGAATGGTGAACCCTGAACGTCGAAGGTCATATAGCACGGAGTGACTTCCCGGGCAAATATTCGGGTGAACCCTCAGGCCGGAATTGAAGCGGTAGTTTTTACAGCGCATGAAATCACAGATCAGCCTTGAATATTATTTATTACGCATATGATACATGAAAGCAAAGGAGTTTAGTAAAACGGGGTCAAGGACTTTGGATATTCTGCATGTGGCCTCAGCTTTATCAGTCAACGGCCGGCCTTGCTGAGAGTGATAGTGATTTTCACATTCTCCTCTTTGAATAACAAGTCTTCAGGAAGGGAAACCAAAAACAAAAAGCAAAACCTAAACCTTGAGGTTCAATTCCCAATCAAAGTTTTCGATTTGACGCCAGCTTTGGGATGTATATGTAAATATCCGGTGAACCCGTGGTCTCGCGTAACCGTTCACGGAAGGGGATATTTCTTTTCACTTCACACTTCAGCCCCTTGTTTTCTTAAGGCTTTTGACATGGGGGAGTCTTGCCCCCTCCCCGTTCTCCTTC
>Ga0190316_1000684_pt1 | contig 10456 bp, 7 predicted proteins | sample 48701112_MG_FD_161663 | JGI IMG/M metagenome (GOLD analysis project Ga0190316, IMG submission 161663) | Hydrothermal vent sediment bacterial communities from Southern Trench, Guaymas Basin, Mexico - 4870-11-1-2_MG | ecosystem: Environmental > Aquatic > Marine > Hydrothermal vents > Sediment ... | reverse complement strand
TCGACAATATTAAAGTATCAAATGATGATTTGGCATATCAAATGATGAATATTATGGATCAAGGTGATGATATATTTATCGAAGGACATCAAGGATTCAGTTTAGATATTAATCACGGACATTCATATCCAACTTGTACTAGTAGACAAACAATCTATCAACAAATGTTAGCTGACTTTGGTATCCCCCATAAATATGTAGGAGATATTATCGGTGTAATTAGAGCTAATCATGAAATTCGAGTAGGAAATATTATTGAAAATAATGTTGAAGTTGGGAATTCTGGTGGATGGTATAAAGATCAAAAAGAAATGACTTGGGAAGAATATCTTCCCAATAAAGGTATTGAAGAAAAAACAACAGTAACTCAAAGAGTTAGGAGATTAGCAACTTTTTCTTTTTATGAATTTGGAAGGGCATGTAAAATAAACAATCCTACGGAAATAGCTATAGGGTTTATAGATTATATGGATGAATCTTTAGAAAACGCGCAAGGAAATATATTATTTACCAATTTACCTGATAATATTAGAGCATTTATAGAAAGATTAAGATATATTTGTAATGTAAAGTATGAAAGGTTAGGAACGGGTCCTAACATCGATAATACCATTAAAATTCTCTACAAGGAAGGAGAAAATCATGGCTAAGGTTCCCACAAAGGTCAAGTTTTACACATCGGACGTTATCAATTTCGTTGCTGACGAGATGGGTGTAAGCAAAAAGGAAGCAAAAGCTTTCATGGAGGCATTTATTCAATTCTTTTATAAGAATATGAGTAAACCCTACCACAAGAAAAATTACCCCAGTCTCCAACTCAAAGATTTTGGTACGTTCAAGATCCACTTCAAAGCTGCTAGGAAAAACTTTAAACTTCCTGATGGTAGTGTAGTGAATCTTCCTGCGAAAACCATCATCAAATTTAAACCAGCAAGCAAATTGAGTGATGCTGTGTAAAACTCGATAATTTTTGGTTGGGAGAGATAAATCACAAATATTCCTCCGTTAAGATAGGAGACTGGAAGATAAGCGCAAGGTCGTAGGTTCGATTCCCACTCTCCCAACCATTATTATCACAATTATTTAATTCGTATGAAACGATACAAAAAGGCTCAATCTTATGGTAAATTAATAATTATATCATATCTATTAAAAAATGGATATGTAGAAGATAATAAATATATAAATAATATAATATTACAAACCAATATGACATTTAACAAGTTTAACCAAATCAATAAATATTCACAAAAATTATCATCAAACACATCATATAATGTAACAGTTGGAATTATAAAAATATTAAATCAATTATATAAAGAAAATAAAATTTATATTGATAATAATTTAATAGATATCATAACAGAGAAAATAAAAAAATTCCCACATATAATTCATTCTATAAAATTTCTTAATAAGAATCAAAAGAAAAACATATTATCGCAATTCATAGAAATTAATCCTAAGATATTAATAAAATATAAACGTCTTGATGATTACTTTAATCATCAAGAATTTATTAATATAATTAATGAATTATTAACTGAAAATAAAATAAACGAATATGATTTAGCAGATTTTTATAATATAAAAAATATAATGAAAGATATATATTTAACATTAATATTAACAAATAATAAACAACATCTTATACCAAAATATATTTATGATTTAAAACCTGATTTAGAATTATTAAAAAATATTTATGCTGATGAAAAAATTCCACAATTTTCAGATAAAGATATTATATTTAAATCACCTTATAGTGATATAGCTATAATAAAATTATATTATGGATTAAATTTATTAGTGGCTAGTATAAATAATCATAATCAAATAAAAACTAAATATGGTATTATGGCTTCATATTATAATAACCCAGAATTATCTCAAATAGCATATAATTACGCAAATTATGTTGAAAATTTGATACTTGACAAATAAGATTTTATATGTTATAATAGAAACAGAATTTTATATGTTATAATATATATATGTATTTAAAAATAAATGGTATTAATTGTAATATAGTCCCAGAGTACCAAAATGGCATTAAATAGGGAGACAAGAATGCAACAATTACCAAAAATGATCACACGTGGGCGCTATTTTAAAATCTATCGGGATCTACCTGAAGAAGAACGCAAAGAAATCGAAAAAGAAATGGAGGAGCTAAAACAAGACCCAGATTTGAAGAAACATACAAATGATATTGCTAGGGTATTTCATGACATTATTGGCGGAGAATATCGGGATGATATGTTATCCGGACGCCACGAGGTCAATTTTCCCATTTGGAAAGCATTAATTGCAATCAAAACGAATGGAATTGAATTTAAGACAAGACAAGATAAAATTCGATACATATGCGGTTATATCAATAATTATATCCAACAAATGATCCGAGAAAATAAGCCCAAATCTAAGCTTAAATATTACAAATATAAAGGACCAATAAAACAAATTGTAAAAAATGCTATACTCGAAGTACTCGGTATAGATATAAATAATCTTGATTTTGCGGATATCAATAAAATAAAATCATTTATAGAAAAGAATTTTGATAGATATGGCGTAACTTTTGTAGATAAGAAATTATACTTCGAAAACAACTCAACCGTTAATGTAATAATTGTTAAAAAGGAAATCGCTATGGAAATTGACGGTACCGATCTATATAATCACGATCGATATTCATCTATAATGCATTACACAGCCAAAGTTGAAGATGAGGAATTTGTATCCAAAATAAAACATTATGCTGATAATCATACTAAAATAATAATAGATGCTATGTTAGATGGATCAATCATGAAAGGTAAATCTAAACTCTCTCCGCGGATAATTGCAAATTTCCTCAAAAAGAACTATGGCTATGAATGCAAACCCAAAGACGCCAAAAATATATTTCTAAAAATTGCGGAATTGATGGTACTAGAAGGCTCATCAGACCACAGACTAATTGGATTACTAGCAGAAAATAAATATTAGCCGGATAATTCTTTTAATTTATCAGCAATACGTGTACTCTTAGATAATAAATTCAGTACACTACGAGGTAATGTAGCTGGATTGGTAGATAATGCGCGTGGTATACTAAATGGTAATCTTTTCCCAACATAAACATCAACAACATCTCCAGGACCTTTTGTTCTACCTTTACCAGATGAATATGATTCACCCATTCTTAATCTTCTCTTTTTATACCAATATGGTCCTTTTAATTTACGATTTTTGGAATCATACCAAGCACGAATATAATAATACCAAATTCTACCTTTTGGATCCTTATAAGTATATCCGCGCTCCGATTGCATTACCTCACCGATTCCAAGATCTTGAGCACCTTTCACTTTTTTCACTCTTCCACGTGTATCAACCTTCAAACCTACTTTGTCAGGAGGTGCTGATTTGGGGAAAATGCGATTTAATTTTTCATATATAATATACTTCATTTATAGAATTTTTAATTTATTTTTGAGAAATACATCCCACAAAGGTACATCCCACAGAAAGGATAGATTATGTCTGTATTTTTAGATTCTAAAGATTATATACTCATGTGGTTAAACCCATATATGTTATATAAAGAGGATGACAAATATATCCTATAATATAGATATAGAACCTCTCGATACATTAATAATAATAAAAAAAAGTGTAGTAATATATAATAGTCCAAAATCGAAAGGATATACATTCATACCATTTGGCAGATTATCATTAGTATCAGCATATGGACCATATTTATTTAATGAATATAACCCTCCTTCAGAAATTCTAGCAAAAATTATTTATAATAAATCCCAATATATATCATCTGATAAAACTAAAAAATATTTAATACAATTAGCCAGATTTCTTGATGCATATAATATGTATGAAACTTTTATTGAGAAACCAGTAGAACTAAAACCATCTGAATTAGATCAAAAAATATTGGGTGAATTAATACCACATCTGAATAAAGCATATGGAGAAATTAAAAAATGGAAAGCATCGTACACATAGTCCTATCAAGATTTCTAAAAAATAATATGATAGATATTATAGAAGCTATTAATGGATCTGAAGAACATAAAAATATAATATGGAGTAAATTACCTCCATCAATACTCCCGTTTTTTATGGGAGCTTATATTGAATTAAGCAAATTATTAGAAAATAAAAATAAAATTGAAGCAATTGAGTTATATGATAAGTATATAAATAAAATTTCAAATATAGAAATAAAATAATGCCATACTTAAAACCACAATTTATAGAATTAACTAAATTCAATAATACAACTGGATATCATGATATCTATTATGAAGTTGTATTAGCAGTACCTTGGAACACAGATATTCTAAAAGTATCTGATCCAATTATTACGTTTAAAATAATTGATGCTCCAGGAGTAGCTAAAGTAGCTGGATATTTATATAAAAATATCCGAGTACCAGATTATGATAGATATTCTAAAACATTCTACTTATCAGATTTAGCTTCATATGCTATAAATACATCAAATTATATAGTATCTAATGGGAAATTTACATATCGCTCTAATTATTCTGGATTAGAAACAGATCTAGTATATGATTCTAACGTTGAATATTATGATTTAAGCAGCATAACATTAGAAGTAAAAGGATTACCAGATGGATTATATTATGTAGAATGGTCTTTAGAATATCCAACTATTACCTCTGACGTAGATATTGATGGCAACCCATATCTCATATGCATCTCTAATGATAAAACTTCTAAAACAACAACAAAAGAATTATACGAGCATCCAGGTATTATTTTAGATGCTATGATGTATAATACTCCAGAAGTATATTATACAACTAAATTAAGTGACTTTTATCGACCTCTAGCAGAAGTTTTAAATGATCTTCGTAAACAATTAGATTTATTATCCACTATTAATTTTGTTGATTTGATGCCCAAACAATATATTCAATATTTAGCTTATCTAGTAGGTTGGGACTTAATGCCCATGTATAATTCCGACGATAAATTAAAGAGAGCCCTCATTAAAAATGCTTGGAAATTAAAACAATATAAAGGTAGTTATAAAGCTATAGAAGAGCTATTAAATATATTCGGATATGCTATCTATCTAACAAAATTACATTATGATGAAGATGGTACATCATATCTTCCAGTAAATGAAAATAATAGTATAAAGAGAGAATTACTATATCAAAATGAAAGCAGCAAAGGGTTTATATCTATAGATGTTCCTCTATTGGATCAACCAACCCGTTATATAACTATTATTGCATATAAACTAGCTGATAATTATACATACACTCTTCCTACTACAAAATATCTCTCTACAAGTGAATATACTCAGATAAATCATGTTATACAAGATGATTATACTATACCAAATTATGAAGCGAAGCAAATACTTACAATAGATTTATCCAACAATAAAATCGTATCAGATACATATGTTAATTATAAATTAGTGAATTTTGTTAAATATGATAAATTCAAAAATGTTATTTATGTAAATGCGGATAGATATTATGATAATTACAATATATTATGGTATATCAATTATGAAACAAAATACGAAATATTACCTAATGAATATTATCGATCAAATAAATTCGATCTAAAAATCACTTCCAAAAACAACACTCCGGTCGATACTAATGTGTTGAATTATCTAATTCAGTATATTATAGATCTAAAACCATTTCATTCTATTCTACGTAAATTAATTGTTGATTTAACCACCGCTGATGTATATCTAGTAAATGATTTATGTGTTGGAGATTATATAAATGAACCTAATACAGATATGGGGGAATTACAAGTTCCTCCAGCTGTTATACCAGATTCATCAGCATGTGGAAATTTAAATCGTAATTTCAAAACAAGTGATTTAAGATATCGTACAGAATTATTAAAATTATTAAAAATAGAAAGAGAAGTATTAAATCACGAAGTTGATACCCATCCTATAGATACATCTTTACAACCATATTCCAACATTCAATTTATAACTGGAACAAAAAATCTAACGAATTGTTTTAGAGGACGAGTTAGTGAAGAAATTAACGTAGATCGGTCAGTACCAATCAAAGATGCTTGGTATAATACACACTGTGAATATAATTATGGCGGCGGTTCATATGATACAAATTGGATTAAAAATCCAATTAACAAAGCTATTACAATAGATACTATCCATACATTTGGATATAGCAAACACAGATTCGCTACATATGGAAAATTACAAAATGATTATACTTCAACATATAAATGGAGACCTTGGGATAACTTAGATCACTGTGTAGAAGAACCTACTACTAAAACTATATCATATATATCTATACCATCCAATTGGGATATAGAAACTCCAGCAATTGTGGAGATATTAACTCGTGTAGAAGAAATATCATTCGAAGACAAATATTTTACCAGTGAAGCTAATGGGTTAACTCCAGATATAACCGATTTTTCATCTCATCCTGCTACAGATGTATTTTATACTCCATATACAACTACATCCCTCAGAGATTATGATAAAGAAGAAAATGGAGAATACAAATCTCATTATAGTTCTATAGGTTGTATTTCTCCATCAATAGCTTTATTCCATTCATACAATCAATTTGAAAGCGAATCTGGATGTGTAGATGATAATCCATCTTCATCAACTGGAGCTGATTATATAGATGGTTATAAATATGAAGGAGGAATATTTAGTTTCCAAACAACATTTAATCAATTAGAGATATCTGGCGATATAAATGGGTTGCCTTGGCCCGGAACTGGCGATGAACCAGTTAATCTATATTTCAAATTCAAAACAGAAATGTATGATGATAATGAACCAATAGGGTTAAGATATTCTTGTGGGAATTACATTTATGGTATGACACCAACAACAAATGATCCAGAATTAGATGAAGAATTAATAGAGTCTTTCACCATTATGGGGGAGGAAGAATTAGGTTGTACTTTATTATATGACGGGAAAGAATGGTACGGGCATATAAATGTAATAAATAATGCAACACAAAATATTTTTGGTAATTATGAATTATTCGATAAAATAGTAGATGCTAGTGGGAATATAACTACCGTAGCTATGGAAACAGACCTCTCAAAATATGATGCAACCATTACTCTATATAATAAACAATATATAAATAATGGGTATAGAGATGGATATCATATATATAGAGTTGGATATAAACAGGTAGATAGGTGGAATTATCAAGATAATGGTACAAAAATAGTACAAGCAGATAGATATTTAATACTAGCTAATGGTGGAACAATTGATCTAATCGGACATTCCATAACTACATTCTATGAAATAAAAGATATAACATTACAATCAAGCGGACATAAAAGTGAATATCTCATATATATAGAAGATGAAACTTACAGAAATAAAATAATTAATTATAAATTCAATAATTTTATTTCAGATGAAATAACCATTACATAAATAATTCAAATTTAAATTAAACTAAATGGTATAAATATGGCAAAAAATGATTATTTGGAATTAAATGATTATATCGCTGAACTTTCCAGCCTTGTTGATAGTATTATCAACATGGGATATTTAAATAATTACGATGGATTAAGATATATGCCATCAAGTATCACTGATGCTAAAAATGTAGTGGATGATATCATTAATAGATTTAAGAATAGTACTTCAATCAAGGATATAGTATCAGTTATAATAAATAATCCAATAGATGAAAAAGGATTAGATAATCTTATAAAAGCTTTTATTAATTATAAATTATATGGAGAAGTTAATAATTCTTATCTATTATTTAATGAAGCACTTAAAACTGAAAAAACAGGAGATGAAAGAAAAAAAGCATTACAAGAAATACGAGAAAGGAATAAGAAAGTTGAAAAGATATTTAAGGATATGTTAAAAAATAATGGAATATTGACGATTAATAAGGAAATTTATTATTGTGAGAATAGACCTAAAAAAAGATCTAAAACTAAAGCCGAACAGCAATCTATACTTTTAAAATATCCCAAATTAAAAGACCAAATGATAAAAGATTTAGCGTTTGTTACAAAATATTTTAGAACAGTATTAAGTGACCAAAATTTACAAAATTTACAATACCAAAAGCAGCGAAAAGAAGCTATAAAATTCCTTGATACAGAGATAGAACAAATAAAAGAAAAATGGCCAGATTTATTATCATCTTATACACAAGGTATAAAAGAAAAATTCGAAAATAGAATAAAACGGATTAAAGAATTATTTGGAATAGACAAAAAAGATATAAATAAATCGTCTGTATCATCTTTATTATGGGCAACAATCTATTATCCACCAAATGGTGTTGCCGTATTTTTAGCTAGATTAATAATAATGTATGAAATTGGTAAATCATTAGCACTGAACCCCAACGAATCAACACTAAGATATACAATAAATCAGAAAGATAAAACTGAATTATTACAAAAATTAAAAGATTTAGAAAGAGATTTAAAAGAATATAAAGAACAATCATCTGCTATAGAAGTGCGGACAGTAAAAGATATAGATCAATTAAATCAAGAAAAGCAAGAATTAGAAACACTAAAACAATTAAAAATAAATAACAAGAACATTATTAGATATATTATAAAATATCTGTCTCCGCATTATAATAAATTCTTGACAAATCCAATAGATCCTCTAGAATATAATTCGATAGATATCAATAAATTAAATAAAGCTTTAGATCAATTAAAAAACCAAGATGTAGAAAGCGCTAAAAAATTGATAAATGAAAATAGTATATTCACATCAATGTTATCAGAAATGGATAAAATCTTATCAGATAACAATATTAAAAAATATGAAGTTTATCTGGATATGTTCGAAGAATTAGTAAATCTTATAAAAACTTTAAAGGATAATAAAATAAGTTATGATGTCATTAGAGAAATTATTGATAATAAGGGTAATATCAGATTAAATGAATTGATTGACACTAAACTTCAGCAAATAGAACAAGATATAGAAGAAACCGCCGGAGAAAAATTTGAAAAATCTAAAAAAGAAAGAACACACAATATTGCTGAATCGTTTAAAACAACTTTAGAAACATTTAAAAAGCATTATGATGATATTATGCAATATGTTAATAATAAATATAAAAGACTTATGTTTATGGGAAATGATAAAAAATCTACCAACATAATGGAAAAATTAAATAAATATTATAAAGATTTTAAAAAAACATATGATCATTTAATAAAATTACAAGATATAGATGATCAGGATGTTAATATAATAAAAAGTATAACACAATCATTAGAACAATATATTACAGATAATTATAAACATCAAATTATAGATGATATTCAAAGAGAATATAACAAAAGATATTCTAGAACCATTACAAATGAATTAGCAACAATATCTAATCTTGGTTATAAACCAGCACAATTAGAAGAACCAGAGATTAAAACAGTTAGTGATTGGGCAGAATGGGAAGAAAAAATAGATTTTGTAAATAAATATTCTGCTCCAATTTATTCAAATATCGCAAGACAATCTGCAGAATTATATTCTAATGAAATGGAAGGACTAAAACAATTTGAACATATAAATAAAGAAGCATCAGAAATTATCTATTATGATTTAAGAGATTATATACCAGATCCAGAAGTTAAAGAATATATTATCAATAGGCTTGGTGATACGATTATCACCAATTCTATTGATATCGTTGCTAATTATAAAGCTAATAAAAATAGCATTGATATTATAACACCAAAATTATTGCATATAGTTATGCATAAAAAAGATTTAAGTGTTATGATCAATAGAGATTTGGTAGAACAATTAGATGACTTAGAAAAATATATACAAAATTTAAATATGACCCAGCGCATAGCAGCTGCTCGTTTCATATTAAAGGACATAAATAGTTTAAGATCCCTCAATAATGAATTAACACAATATCTAAAAGATAATATCGACTCAATAGATAATAATTATCTAGATACAATTAAAAATCGTATAAATGAACATATTATTAGTTTGACATCTATAAATTTATTAAAAGCATTTAATAATGAAAATCAATTAGCAACAATAAAAGCGTACATTAATTTAATTATAAAACAATTACAAAATCTATTAATAAAAATAGAAAAATTAAAGAATAATGATATTGATATTATAGAAAATGAGAAAATTCGATCCATAGTCGAAAATATAAGATTTGTAGATGAAATGTATAAAAAATACCAAACAATAAGTAAAGAAGACAAGCAAGATGTCAATAAACTGGTAAAGGCGCTTGGTGGTCAGAATAATATTAAAAAATTAGCAGATATATTACAAGAATACAATAAACAATTACATGGTATGGAACTATTTTACAAATCGCTTGAATATATAATATTAATAACACATAATAAAGATATTAAAAGTATATTGAAAAACGCAATTGAAAAAACCATA
>Ga0190316_1000683_pt1 | contig 10462 bp, 5 predicted proteins | sample 48701112_MG_FD_161663 | JGI IMG/M metagenome (GOLD analysis project Ga0190316, IMG submission 161663) | Hydrothermal vent sediment bacterial communities from Southern Trench, Guaymas Basin, Mexico - 4870-11-1-2_MG | ecosystem: Environmental > Aquatic > Marine > Hydrothermal vents > Sediment ... | reverse complement strand
CGCTTAAAGACCCCAACGGCGACCCGGTGAAGCCGGGCGATCCTGGCGTCAGCCGTCAGACCGACAACACTCACGACCAGTACCGGCTCATCACGCCTCAGGGGGGAACCTGGGAAGTCACATTCACCTACCAATCGGGTAAGTCAGAGATCGAGTACCTGGCCTTCCTGGCTGCGCCCTCCAAGACAATCATGGGCTTTCACTTGGGGCTGCCGCCGGATGAGCGCATCGTGGGAGCCAAGATGCTTATGCTGGCCTATCTGGCCGACCACAAACCCATCGCCGGGGCCACAGTCACAGTGACTATTGGCCGGCCCGATCACGAGATGCAGGTCGTCGAACTCTTCGACGATGGCGAGCACGAGGATGGCGAAAAGAACGACGGGGTCTACGCCAACATCTATGTTCTGCCGCGCACGGGTCTCTACCAACTCAAGGTGTGGGGAGCTGGCGAGGATAACTCCGGTCAGCACTTCGTGCGCCGCCTGACCCGTGGCTTCCAGGTGCGGCCCAGGGCGGCCTACATCTACAAAGATGATCTGCCCACCGGTACGGAATATGAGAAACTGCTGGAAGGACACGGAATAGTGGTCGATCTGTTGCCAATGAGTGTAGTCTCGACCACCAACTTTGGGGTCTACAATCTCATCGTCGTTGGGCCGGACACAGGGTACGGGTACACCTGGGATGGCAGTGCGGGAGTCGCGGCGATCGCTCAGTCGGGCAGACCAGTGATGGGGCTGGGCTATGGTGGGTCCGCTCTATTCTCTGAGCTGGATCTGTTCATAGACTGGGGCCAGAGTTGGATCAGCTCTGGTAAAGATGTGTACGCCGTTGATCCCTTACACACTATCTGGCAGACTCCCTATCCGATCGGTGTCACGCCCAAGGATCCCATCGTTGATCTGTACACCCGCACAACTAGCTTTGTAGCTGTCTACATGCCGGAGTACGTATCGGGCGTGCTGCCGCTGGGGCGTCAATCCAACAATCAGACTCACTATCCGCTCATCCAAGAGGACCAGAGCGTCCGTTACCTGCTCTGGGGTTTCAACGCAGGCCCTGTGACCATGACCGAGACCGGACGACGGCTCTTCGTCAACACGGCCTGGCACATGATACCGTAAACAGGTGGGTTTCGATCCCTTCATCTTAAGAAACTAGTTGTAGTCTCCACAGGTGCGACGCATTTGTCAAGTGCGTCGCACCTCGTCTACCGGTATCAATTCGCATTGGAAAGATAAACTATGAATACCAGAATTGCAATTTGTACGACTTTTCTGTTGGCGCTCATGATCGTGAGCGGGTGCAGCGAGGTATTGAGAGCCGAACTACCCTCTGCCGGCGACACCCAGCCGACCGCTGTCAATGCTGGCGCGTCCGCTACCTTTACGCCCACCGGCACCGTCTCCCTCCCTGTCGTGCTGAAGAACTACGGCTCGGTCATCCAGCCGGCCGACCTGGCCTACCTGGGCGCGTTCCGCCTGCCCGACGACGCACCCGATGAAATCGGCTGGATGTGGAGCAATTGGTCTTCGGCGTTGATCTACTGTCCCGGCGGCGACCCCGGTGGTGAGAGCGACGGCTACCCCGGCTCACTCTTTGGCGCCGGTCACGACTGGAATCAGTACGTTTCCGAGATCAGTATTCCCGCGCCGGTGAACTCGGCTGCTAAAAACCTGACCGAACTCAATACAGCTAATACGTTGCAGCCCTTCGCCGACATCCGAGGCGGCCTGTTTGGCGATATGGAGATGCCCCGCGTGGGGCTGGCCTACCTGCCTCCCCAGGGTGAACAGACCACCGGCAAACTGTACTTTGCCTGGGCGCCGCACCTGGACGAGGGGGCGACCAACCCCTCTCACGGCTGGTGCGAACTGGACCTCTCGCATCCGCAGAGCGCGGGGGCGTGGCGCGTGGACGACTACTGGAATTACGTCACCGGCGATTACCTGTTCGACATTCCCCAGGACTGGGCCGACGCCTACACGCCGGGCCAATACCTGGCGACGGGCCGCTACCGCGACGGCGGTCAGGGAGCGCAGGGGCCGTCGCTGTTCGCCATCGCTCCCTGGGCCGAGGGCAACCCGCCGCCGGCGGGCAGCACGCTTCCGGCCACTCCCTTGCTGCTGTACGGCAATGCCTATGAAGAAAACCCTCCCACAATGGACAACTATCACCATTCCGACGAGTGGACTGGCGGGGTCTGGCTCACCGCCGGAGGGAAATCGGCCGTGGTCTTTGTGGGTACCAAGGGCACAGGCAACTGCTGGTACGGGAATCCGGAGGGTCCTTGCCTGGACTGCGAAGACCGCGGCTGGTGGAGCGCCGGCTTCGCAGGCCAAATCATCTTCTACGACCCCGCCGATCTGGCCGCCGTGGCCCAGGGGACGCTGGAACCATGGGCGCCACAGCCCTACGCCGTGCTGGACATTGACGACGTTCTGTACCACATCACGTCTACCCAGCAAAAGCACCACGTCGGTGCCATGGCCTTCGACCGGGCGCGGGGCTGGCTGTACGTACTGGAGCCGCTGGCCGACGACGACAGGCCACTGGTACACGTCTGGCGGGTGGACTGACAGTTCAACAGGCACGCGATTGAGAAATCGTAGGGGCGATTTACGAAGCGCCCCTATTTTATTAGCCCAGCAGGAGCGCGATTTGGAAATAGTGCTAATTGGCACTACTGTAAGTCGCGGCTACGTCGCCTTTGTCATTCCGAGCCAGGGCGACGCGCAGCGCGCGGAGCACGCCAGCGAGGGTATCATCTCAATAATCCGGGGTAATTTTTACCACAGAGCCACGGAGAGCACAGAGTTTTTTTTATTTTTTCTCCGTGTTCTCTGTGGTGAGAAAAACAGATGACGAAATGTTTCCCCCTAAATATTGAGAAGATACCAGCGAGGAATCTCTAGCATCTCTGAGAATTTGAGGGCGGAAGCGGCAGATTCCTCGCGGGCGCGTCGCTAATGCTCCGCTGGCTCGGAATGACACATTAGAGCGCGCTGGGGAAAGCGCGGCTGCTGACATGTCAGACATCGTGCTTGACAAATTAGTCGAAAATATTTAGAATAGGAAAACTGGCTCTTTAGGATTTCGCATGGTTGAGCCCAAATCAGCCGCGAATCCTTCGGAGACTCAGGACAGGTAGCGCGAATTCACGCGAAAAAATAAAAAATCAGTGCAATCTGTGCGTAGTGTGGGCAGACAGTGCCCACTAATCCGTGGTGAAAAATTCACCTCTTGGTACACCCACCATGCAAAGTCCCAGAGCTCCAAATTGTGAAGGTGAGCTGAAACGCCGGGACGCACCCAGTCACCAATCACCAGTTACTAACTTATTTTCAGAGCATTCCCGCCAGACCTCCGAGGTCTTGAAGACCTCGGAGATCTCACGAACAGGCTTGGCTTTCGGCCTGCTTAAGGTAAAATACAGACCTCCGAGGTTGATTACAAACCCTCGGAGGTCTGACCGATTATACCCAACGCTTCATTCAGGAGGAGACATCATGGAACCCTATCGCCCGCAAGAAATCGAACCAAAGTGGCAGCAAAAATGGGAGGCGGACAAGCTTTACCGGGCTGTCGTGGATCACAGCCGGCCCAAGTTCTACGCCTTGACCATGTTGCCCTATCCCAGCGGCGACCTGCACATCGGCCACTGGTACGCTATGGCCCCCAGCGACGTGCGTGCGCGTCTCAAGCGGATGCAGGGGTTCAACGTCCTTTTCCCGATAGGCTTCGATGCCTTCGGTCTGCCCGCCGAGAACGCCGCCATCCGGCGCGGCATCCACCCCAAGACCTGGACGCTGCGTAACATCGCTAACATGCGTCGCCAGATGCGCTCAATGGGCACGATGTTCGACTGGAGCCGCGAGTCTCTCTCTTGTCTGCCCGGCTATTATCGTTGGACGGAGTGGTTCTTCCTCAAGTTCTACGAGATGGGGCTGGCTTACCGCAAAAAAGCCGCCGTGGATTATTGCCCTAACTGCAAGACCACGCTGGCCCGCGAGCAGGTGATCGGCGAGGAACGCATCTGCGATCGCTGCGGCACCGCCGTGCTCAAGAAAGACCTGACCCAGTGGTTCTTGCGGATCACGAACTACGCCGAGGAACTGTTAGATTTCTCCAAGATTGATTGGGCGGAGAAGATCAAACGCTCCCAGATCAATTGGATCGGGCGCAGCGAGGGCGCGGAAGTGACGTTCAAAGTCGCGCCGGAGGACCTGCCCGCCGACGCCGCCCCCGGTGAGGGCGACTTGCTCGTCTTCACCACCCGGCCCGATACGCTCTGGGGCGCGACCTTCATGGTGCTGGCGCCTGAGCATCCGCTGGTGGCGCGCATCACCAAGCCGGAGTACCAGGAAGCTGTAGCGGCCTACCGGCACGCGGCCACCCGCCAGAGTGAGATCGAACGCTCAAGTACCGACAAGGAAAAGACGGGCATCTTCACCGGCGCTTACGCCATCAACCCGGTGAATGGGGAACGCATCCCTATTTGGGTCGCCGATTACGTGATGCTGACCTACGGCACCGGCGCGATCATGGCTGTGCCGGCCCACGACGAGCGCGACTTCGAATTCGCCCAGAAGTTCGGCTTGCCCATCCCCGTCGTCATTGAGACGCAGGAGTGGGTGGATGAAGGTCGCCCGCTGCCTCTGCCGCGCGCTTATCCCGGCACGGGGCGGATGATCAACTCCGGTGAATTCGACGGCACGCCCGCGCCCCATCCCGCCGTGGAGAAGGTCACGGCGTGGCTGGCGGAACGGGGGCAGGGTCAGACCACCATCAACTACAAACTGCGTGACTGGCTCATCAGCCGCCAGCGCTACTGGGGCGCGCCTATCCCCATCATCTATTGCGATAAATGCGGCATCGTGCCCGTCCCTTACGAGGAACTGCCCGTGCTGCTGCCCGACGATGTGGAATTTATGCCCACCGGCGAAAGTCCGCTCAAGTATCACGAGGATTTCCTGCACACGACGTGCCCTAAGTGCGGCGGCCCGGCCATTCGCGAGACCGACACGATGGACACTTTCGTCTGTTCCTCGTGGTACCAGTACGCCTATCTGTCGCCCTATTTCAGAGAGGGTGAGCCGGTGGACGGCGACGCCAGTCCCTGGGATCGGGAAGAGGGCGCTTACTGGTTGCCGGTGGATACCTACACCGGCGGCGCGGAGCACGCGGTGTTGCACCTGATGTACACCCGTTTCTTCACCAAGGCCCTGCGCGATGCCGGCGTGGTGAATTTCGACGAGCCGATGTTGCAATTTCGCTGCCAGGGCATGATCTTGGGCGAACCGCGTTCGGGTGACTGTGTGGAGGTCGCCGGTCACGAGGAAGGTGCGGCGTTCCGCGCCGAGCACATCCAGGTCACATCCTTCACAGAGCGCGCGTCCTGGCCCGCTGCCGGGCGTGATGCCACCCACGTCTGTGGCGAGGTTATGGGACGTGACGATGTCAGCCTGAAAGTCGCCACCGGCGAGGGAGAGCTCACCGTCGTGTTGGTGGGGGAAGATACGCCCATCACCATCCCCGGCAAACAGGGCGCGGGCGCGTTAGGGGATATCCTCTACCACTTGGATGTGGAGAAGATGTCCAAGAGCAAGAAAAACGTCGTCGCGCCCGATGAACTGGTCGCCACTTATGGAGCCGACACCGTCCGCGCCTATCTCATGTTTGGCTGGCGCTGGGAGCTGGGCGGGCCATGGGACTCTAAGGGCATCGAGGGGGTAGCACGCTGGCTCAAGCGCGTTTGGAGCCTGGTTTTGGAGACGCCGCTCAAGCGCGCGCCGGTGACGCCGGAGGCCGAAACGGCCTTGCTGCGCGCCATGCACCGCACCATCAAGGCCGTGACGGAAGATCTGGAGATCTTCAGCTTCAACACCGCCATCGCCCGGCTGATGGAGTATTCCAACGCGCTGGGCAAGGCCAAAGACGCCTTCTGGGACACGCCGGTCTGGGACGAGGCCATCAGCGACTTGCTGCTCCTGCTGGCCCCCATCACGCCGCACCTGGCGGAAGAGCTGTGGGCGCGGGAAGGGAAACCGTACAGCATCCACCAGCAGAGTTGGCCCGCCTACGATGAGGCCATGCTGGTCGAGGAGACCATTGAAGTCCCAGTGCAGATCAACGGGAAGGTGCGGGGGCGGATCACCGTCGCCGCCGGCGCCGGCGAGGAAGCCATCAAAGCCGCTGCGCTGGCGGAACCCCACATCCAGCGCTACACCGAGGGGAAGGAGATCGTCAAGCTCATTGTGCCGCGCGGGAAGCTGGTCAGCATCGTTGTGAGGTGAGGGAGGGAGTGTTGTTCAAAGAGAGAGTTAGGCGGGGAGATTTCCACATAATCAGTGGCTAGGCGCTTGCGGAAAGAACCCCACATAGAGTGAACGATGGGGGCAATTGCTGTGGATAGCTATGAGAACTTGTTACCGTCATTTGACAGGTCTGTACTGGCTAAGTATCGAGCATCGCCAGATCTATACACCCTTGAAGAGACTGACAATGGAGGCCGGCTCGAAAACAAACAAGTCGAGTCTGACCCTACCTCTTGGTGTCAAGTGCGATTTGCATTCCGAAGGTTGGCGAGTGGGAGTATATGTGTCGCCGCGTTCCGGCCAGATATCAGCAAACTACCTAAGCAGGAGAAGCGTATCTGGGAAGGGTACTTGATAGAGAATCCCAGTTTTGCCCAACAGGATCCGCCTTTTGAGCGTTGGGTCAACCAACATCTGAAAGCGTCTCGGGTAGAGAAAGATTCAAGGCACAGGCTAGAGAGACAGATTAGATTGATTCGAGCCCTCACCAGTCAAGTACTTGGAAAACCTCTATTGCATTTTGATGCGCATCAACTGCTTAATTACCCAGAAGCAGAAAACACTGAAGCCTATACAAAAGCACATTTAGAGCTGTCCCGTCTAGTCGTAGACGGTCTAGCCTCAGATGCTATCTCTGCTCTTGCCGATCATCTGAGCATTCAAGTCTCTAACCCGTCGCTGACACTGAACAGTCTAAAAGAAATGCTGCCTCGTCACCTAATACCGGACATTCATGAGCCATTGAAGAAGTGTAAACAAATGCGGAACAAGATCCACGGGGTCCCCAGTCAGCCGATAACCTCTTTTCCAGCATTTGACACTTTCCAAGCTGATCTAGTCTCCATTGTGGAGGCCTTGACCAAGTTGTGCAAATGGCTCGAAAGCGAGTTGAAAGCCGATGCTGAAAAGTGCCTGAAACGCGAGAGGACAATGTTAACACTCTTTCCAAAATTCGTCGGTCCGCCTCAACCAGAGTTCAAACTGGAAAAGATCAAGAGAGCCGAAGGCAAAACCATTGAATCCATCGATTTTGGAGTGGAGCCTATTCACCCAGACAAGCATCAATCCGAAGGAATCGTAATTCACTTCGTAGATGGTTCATCAATGGCTATTGTTGTTGGGTCAAATGCAATGAATCTATCCACCCAATTTAAAGGTCTCAAACCTGAAGATGTGAGCACCGATCTAATGATTATCTGGGCACCGTCCATAAAGTGACACGTCCACTCCCAAAGGCTCTAAAAACCCTCCGTACCCTGATGGGCAGGCTTTGCGCTCCCCGGGGGCGGGTTAACGAGGAACTTGCCCAGGGGCCGCCCCCGGGGACGGGGGCTGTGAGCGTTTTGTGCCGAGGTAATATTCGCACACCAAAGGAGAGAAAGCGATGGCAATCATAGTAGAGAAAATTGAGTCCGGTGAGCGTTACATTCTCGTGGGTACCGGCTTTGCGGCTTATGAATCGGCTCGACCGTCCATGATTTTTGGCAATCTCCTCCCCAGCGAAAAACAGGGCACATCAGGAATGGTAGCCGTATGTGATTTCGAGGGAAACATTAGCTGGATAGAGCACCAGGCCTTGAGAGTTGTCGAAATAGGTGGCTTCAAGCCAGAAGAAATACTGGAGTAAACAACCTGCCGCCGCCTGCGTTAGTGTAGAACCAGCGGCTTCACGCGCTTTCAGTTAGCTTTCTAGCGAAAACACTCACACCGCACCCGCGCGGTGGGTGATGCGGGTGTCATTAGGCGCGTTTTCGTCTCACGGCCCACTTTTGAATTTTGAGCCATTTCGTCCTATAACGTTGTTATGATGTCTGCAATTATTGGAAAGGTAACAGAGATAAATACTACAGCGATAGAAGGCGATTTTCCTTTCGAGCACCTAAGCGAAGTAGCTGAGGTTGAGAGCTGGCGGAGAGAGATCTACCGACCTATTTATTACATGCACAAATGGTGGGCGCGGCGCTTGGGATCAGTATTTAGAGCGGCGATTTTGGGATCTGCGTACCCTGATGGCTGTGATGTGATGGATTTGTTCTACAGGTCAGTAAACCTGGACGGCCTGGTCGTTTTTGACCCATTCATGGGAAGCGGCGTCACAGTGGGTGAGGCCCATAAATTGGGTTGTACGGTCATTGGCAGAGATATCAATCCGGTGGCATATCGCTTGGTCAAAACCGCACTCTTGAAGCTCTCTCGGAGAAGGCTGGTTGATCTGTTTGGCCTGTTGAGAAAACAGGTTGAAGAGGAGTTACGCGGATTATATCGTGGCCTGGATAGCAGCGGAAATGTATGTGATGTGCTCTATTTCTTTTGGGTAAAGGTGCTTCCTTGCCCATTCTGCAATCATGCCGTTGATTTGTTTTCCACTTATGTGTTTGCACGTCACGTTTATCCTAAACAGCACCCTCAGGTTCACATAGTGTGTCCCGATTGTGGTCAGGTCTTCGCTGATCTCTACAATTCCGAGCGTGTGAAGTGTACAGACTGTGGTCTGGTTTTCAATCCCCATGAGGGAGCTGCTAAGCGGACACAAGCCGTGTGTCGCCATTGTGGTGAATCGTTTTCAATTGCAGAGGTAGCTGCTTCTCAAGGCCATCCTCCTGCGCATCGTATGTATGCCAAATTACTTTTACGTAGCAGTGGCAATAAGGAGTACTTGCGAATCACAGAAGATGATCTTCAGGCATACGAAATTGCAAAAAATCGTCTGCGCAAGATGAATCCACCATTACCTCATGTCAAGATTCTGCCGGGCTATAATACCAAACAGGTACTCAACTATGGTTATCAGTACTGGGATGAGATGTTCAATGCGCGTCAGTTGTTATCTCTTTCCATTCTAGCAAGAGGAATTCGAGAGCTGCCTTCTTGCCCGGAACGAGATATTCTTATGTTGCTTTTCTCCGGTGTGCTGGAGTTTAACAATATGTTCGCTTCGTACAAAGGAGAGGGTACTGGGGCAGTACGGCACATGTTTTCACACCACATTTTGAAGCCGGAGCGCATGTCTGTTGAGGCGAATTTGTGGGGGACAGACAAGAGTTCGGGATCTTTTCTAACATTGTTTAACTCTCGCATACTTCGAGCCATGGATTACAAAGAAGCGCCTTTTGAAATCGCTGTGAAGAGAGATGGAAAGAAAAAACGAGGCGAGAAAGTCTTTGGGATTAACCCGCCGATCGGTGCGAATATTTTAGATACCTATCCTGCTAATGGGCTGCCTAGAAAATCCGTTTATCTCTCTTGTGGTAGTTCCTCCAAAACAGATTTACCGGCGAAAAGCGTAGATCTCATTGTTACCGATCCTCCTTTCTTTGACAATGTCCACTATGCTGAATTGGCAGATTTTTTTTACGTCTGGCAAAGGTTATATTTTGATGAACCAGTGTCGCGAGATAGCCAGACCACTCGTCATTTTGATGAAGTACAGGATGTCAGCGCAGATGCTTTCGCCAAGAAGCTAGCTAACGTCTTCAAGGAATGTCATCGGGTGCTCCGCGACCAGGGATTGCTAGTTTTTAGTTACCATCATTCTCATCGGGAAGGATGGTTATCGGTTGCAGATGCAGTTTTGAGTAGTGATTTTTCGTTTGTCCAAGCTCAACCTGTGAAGGCCGAGATGTCTGGGGCTACGCCCAAGAGTCAAGCAAAAAGCCCCATTGACATTGACGTTTTTCTAGTTTGCAGGAAGCAGAGTTGCGATAATAGGCCCCGCAAGAAAAAGATGGATGCTTTCACAGAGGTTTATCAGTTTGCAGCGTTGAAGGTTGGACGGTTCAATTCGTTGGGAAGAGCACTTTCCAGAAATGATATAAAAGTAGTCTTGTATAGCCAACTTCTGGTTGAGCTTTCCCCAGGTCGTCAGCGGGATGAGTTCTTAAGTGACTTTGACAAGCTGTCCGCAAGCATTTATGATAAGATAGAGGAGTTGTACAATACTCAATCTGAATCACTGCTTATGGCAAAGGTGCCGACCGAATTACAACTGACGCTGTTTTAGAACATTGGAGGAGGTACAGGATGTCACACGTGTCATCATCCGTAATAGATGTGTTCGTCGAATGTCACTCTGCTATCCGCAGGGGAGAGCTCATAAAACGTCAAAGCAAATGGGACAAGGAGTTTCACTTTCAAAATTGGTT
>Ga0190316_1000681_pt1 | contig 10478 bp, 3 predicted proteins | sample 48701112_MG_FD_161663 | JGI IMG/M metagenome (GOLD analysis project Ga0190316, IMG submission 161663) | Hydrothermal vent sediment bacterial communities from Southern Trench, Guaymas Basin, Mexico - 4870-11-1-2_MG | ecosystem: Environmental > Aquatic > Marine > Hydrothermal vents > Sediment ... | reverse complement strand
ATTGTCGGTTGCATGCATGATTCCTTGTGCTACGTCCCAGTCCGTCCCATACCCGGTTTCGTTCAGCACCTTTTCCGCCATTATGTTAACCTGTGCGATGCCCGCAATTCCCTTTTCGTTGTTAATTGTTGCTGTGGCAATGCCCGCGCAGTGTGTTCCATGACCATGGTCATCCATTGGGTCTGAATCATCGTTCACCCAATCGTATCCCCCGGTTACATAATTGTCAATAAGGTCTTCATGTGTATAATCAATGCCCGTGTCTATAATAGCAATAGTAACATTCTTGTTGCCTTTTTCAATATCCCATGCGCTGTCCACATTGATATGTTTAAGACCCCATTGCTCGGAATAGTATGGGTCATTTGGTGTGTGGAGCGCATGAACAAGTTTATTTGGCTCCGCATACTTAACCAAATACTCCTTAGATACTCTGTTTATAAATTGCTGCGTGTCTTCTCTATTATTAACCTGCACAAGTATGCAATTCAAGGCGTCATTTCTTTCCAGTAGCTTACAATCGTATTTTGTTGTTATCTCTTGCTGAATAGAAAGTGTCGTATTAGTTTTAAAGCATATAATCACCTCTTTGGCATCGGCTGAAGCGTCAGCCGCTCTAAGTGATAATGTTGATGCCACCACGATTGATACAATAATTAGTATTATCACGATAAACGTCCGGAATCCTGCCATCTGCGCGTTTCCTTTTATGTATGCCCTTTTCATTTCCTTATGCTCTATGCTCTGAGTTCTCGTATAAATCTGTGTAATCTCGTGGTTAAAAATAAATAAAAGGGGGAATAAAAAAGAAATCCCCAAAAACTTTTTATACTTTTTGTTTTTTACTTCTTTGCTTTTCGCTTTCTTTATCGCTTATTCCTCCTCAACACCAGATACGCGACTGTTACTACCACTTCGCTATTCTAACCTTATCGCTGGTATCCAATCGGTGTATTCTTTCCCATTGGCATCAACGAACCTGGTGCACGTAATTGTTCCTTCTGGAATAGAAACGCTTTGGCTGTGGTATATTTGCGGATATGAACCCGTAATTATCTTATAGCCGTATGTGACCCCTTCCTCCAATGTGAATGGCTTATTGAAATATATGTAATGATAATCTCCCTGATATCCAGTCCAATTGCCGCTCGCTATTTCTGTTCCGTCAGGATAGTAGAAAGCAACAAATTCGCTATGACCACCTGTTCCAGGGCATGGATATGTATACATCCGGCTGATGTTGAGTTCACGATTTGGTGTGAAGTTGCCGGTATGAGTTCCCATTATACTTGGATAGCTGGGGCTAATATTTTTCGGCATCACACTCACATACCTGGTATCAATATTGTTATCTTCATTTGACTCATTGTTTGTATTGCTCGAATCAACAACAGCTTCAATCGTATAATCACCGATTGAAGACGGAGTCCAGGGCACTGTGAACATCTGATGGTTGCTTGCATTAATTACGGGGACATTCTTAGTACTTATGTTCACGCTATTCACATAGACGTCCAATGTTGTGACATTTGAGTCAACGGTTCCCTGGTTGTATACAGTCACGTTGATATTCACAGTATCACCGCTGTATATGATGGAAGGCATGCTTATCACGGGTCTTAAATCAGGCTTTGTAGAATGGCGAATACAGAAGTAGCCCGATTCAACATACGGGAACGAGAACTCGTCGGTTGCTCCTCCGATATGATACCAAGCCCAGCCATAGTCCATCTGTGGCAGTTTGAAAGTGAGTATCGCCTCTCCATTCTCGTCTGTCTTAGCCATGTCCACACGGTAAAAGCTCTGATAGCCATAAGCCATTCCAGCGCCTCCACCACCAGCAGGAGGAGCAGGTTTGGGCGCGGATGTGGATGCAACTGCCATGAAACCCATATCAGCGCTCTCGTTAAAGCCATAGCCTTCAATAATTATATAAACTGAGACATCAGCCATTGGCAGCCCATCTTCGTCGTGAACAGTCACTGGAATGGAGACCGTTGTGCCTGCAATATATGCTGGTTCTATATCCACGCTCATGTTAAACGGCATGTAAGTAACACTGTCAGACCATATTGACCACCATCCCCAGAGTCCACAAGAAGTAGCACTTGATGCCGTGTATGTTCCATAGTCTGATACGGGCACGATTGTATGGTAAGTGCTTGTTGAAATGTTTACATACTTTGAGAACAATGTTCCGAAGCTGTTCCACCAATCGTTCTTATTCACTTCAACCACTGCCGGAACGTTTGTCACGTCATTCCAATCTCTGTCCTTAAACTCCACTGTCACATTCAGTTCGCTGTTGTTCAACTCCGCATCCACGGGAGTGTAGTAATGAAATATATCTACATCAACATATTCGTAGTCACAGTCTGCAACCGCTCTCTGATAACGGTCGAGGTATTTGCAAACGCCCCATGCCTGGATATAATTGTCCCAGACATCACCTGGGTTGGTGAAGTTGAAATCCGGTGCCGTGAAGTTCTTCTCTGCTCTACCCTCTGAGTCGGTCACTACTGTGGCGGTCTCACCGGTTGTTGTGAGTAGATAGACCGGCTCGTTCGGGATTGGACTCCATGTGTATCCATTATCCTCATCCCATGACTCGTTGAAGAGCTCAACATGCACCGAGAAGTTGTCATCTGCCACGAGATTCTCGCCATCCCACGTCGCATTCCAGTCAATCCAGAGATAGAGATAGGTATAAGTCTCTTTGGCTGGCGGCGCTGTGCGATGCCACCACCAGTTGATGTTCTCGAACACATATATTATTGAATACTCTCTATCCCTGCCATAGGGGTCAACCACGACAATCTCGCCCATGTATGCATCCTCTGGTGTTGTGACATTGAAGCTTGCCAGTCCGTGCGTGTCTGTACTCAGATTGAAATAGGTGTAATTAACGCCTATGTTGTTGATGCTGTCCAAGAGCGCATACTTCAGTTCACGTTGTTCATCATGAGTCAAAAGCTCTGGCTGCTGCTCTCCCATCATCGCTTGCTCGCGCATAACCTTCAGCTTGTTGATAACGGTTGGCGAAACTTTACCTGTCAATGCCTTTACATCCACCTCGGTCAGCCAAAACGTGTAAATTGTGAAGTTTTCACTTACTGGTTTGTTATCTATCCATCGGTATGAATTGAGCAGGTAATCAACTTTCATCCCCGGTGACGCTACTGTGTACCAGGGGTTCAAGTCCACGTCATAATCCGCCTCATCAACGATGTAAAGGCATCCAGCATAGACACTATAACTGTCATTTTCGATGTATATTGGAATGCTCCAATAGTAGTAATCACCCGATTCATCAATCGTGGTGTTCGAGAGGTCCAGGTCGTAGCTGATTGTTCCATTGACTGGTGTTAAGTTGACCGTGATATTATCGTAGCTCCAATAGTCATATCCAAATCGCAGCGTAACATTTTCATTGTATGGCTCGTCAAACCCGGGCTTGGTTAACGTGTATTTCACCTGCACCGTTGTATTTGCCATTGCATAATAGTATTTCGGTAGAACATCGAATGGCTGTGTAGGCGGTGTGTATGTGTATACATACGCATAATCGTGGACATAGTTCCCGGCTTCATCTGTAATTGCTACGTGCCATGCACCTGTCCGATTTGCCACAACATCAACGCATGCCATTCCGCTTTCGTTTGTTTGCTCGAGGAACATTGCATGATAATATGGCAAATTCCAGTTATCCACGGCGAATGTGATGTTCATCCCTGCTTCTGGCGTTCCACTGGTGTCATTCCACGAAAATGCGATTAGTTTCATCGTGCCGTTCAAGTCTGGATAATTATTGGCTACTCCGGCGAACAGTTCATACTTGTTCTGTGGGCGCTCCGGCGGCTGTGGCTCTGGAAGTGTTACCGTTGCATTCACCGCGGCGTATGCACTAATACGCCCAGCGCCATAGCTGTTGTCTTTTCCGAGTTTGCCGAGGTCAATTGCAGTGCTCTCCAATTTCTGTTTTACCTGGCTCGGAGTCAAACTCGAATCTGCCTGCAGCATAAGCGCTGCCGTTCCGGCGACATGGGGAGTTGCCATTGATGTGCCACTCATCTCTTCATATTCACCGCCGGGATATGTGGACACAACCCATACTCCGGGCGCACATACATCTGGCTTGATGGTCTCAGCGCCATAGCCAACAGGTCCACGACCACTGAAGATAGCAATGTAGTCCCTGTAATAATCGGTTGCACCCACTGTTATGGCATCATTCGCCGAGCCCGGCGATGCAATCGTCCGCAGTCCAAGCACTCCATCATTACCCGCCGCAATAACAGGCACAACTCCGATGCTGGCAATGTTATTAACCGCTTGCGATGCTATATCGGTTCCATCGCTCGGATATGCAACCAGTAAGAGAAAGCTATAATTTACAGGAGTGGGTGAATCGGTGGTTATGCTGAGTGTCCAGTTTCCACATGGCAATGGATTGCTCTCAGAATACTTGTATATCCAAACGTTCTCAGGAATCAATCCAAGCCAGTTCATCTCATCACCCTGAACAACAGTGCCGTTGGGGGCAATCAAAGAAATGCTCAGATTTTGCAGCTCGCTCACATTCTGGGTCCACACTTCACCTATAATAGATGCAGGTTTGAATGCCGAATCTACTGACGGATATACACAAATGGTCTGATTCGATGTGGTAAAGCGCTCGACCATATCTTCCCCCTCATTCCAGTCTATTGGAAGGCTTCCACCACTGTAGCTGATAACATCCGCACCATTATCAACCGACCACTGCATACCCTGTATTGTTGTGGACGTGCTGCCATATCCATATTTGTCAAACACTTTTGCTCCAAACAGATTAGCGCCGGGTGCGACGCCGGTTTTGATTCCTGCTTTTCCAGTGCCCGCTATCGTGCCTGCACAGTGTGTTCCGTGACCGTTATCATCGTAAGGTGTGTCAACACTCCAGATATACCAGCCGTGAGCAGTCCAGCCATCTGCTCCGCTCTCAACATCATCAAAGAAGCCAATCTCAGGTATTTCAATGTCATCTATATACCAGCCCTCGTATACCACTGAATAATCAGTGTGGTAATGGAAGCGTAAAATTATATTATGACCCGTATAGGGTGTTAAGCTAATTGTCTCAGTGGTCAGCGGGCTATAACCGCTGTAAGTAGCTAATGTGTCCCATGTAGAGCCGTTATCGGTTGAAACTTCAACATAGCAAAAGTCGTAGTAAGGTTCAGTATCATATCTTGTTGAAAAGTTCAGTGTTGCACTGCTAACACCAGTCAGGTTAAAGGCATGGTCGAGTGTGTTATCCAGATTATTGCCCTTTCCCGAATACCACAGGGCATTGTTCCTCGCAATTCGCCATCCAGCAGCAGTCCAGCCATCTGCTCCGCTCTCAACATCATCTGAGAAGCCGATTTCGGGTATCTCAATATCATCTATATACCAGCCCTCGTATGTCACTGAATAATCAGTGTGGTAATGGAATCGCAGAATTATGTTATGACCTGCATACGGTGTCAAATCCAATATTTGCTGGGTGTAACCGCTATAGCCAGTGTAGTTGGCAAGTGTGCTCCATGTGGCACCGCCATCGGTTGATACGTTCACGTAACCGAGATCATAGCCGTATTCTATATCGTATTTCGTCCAGAATTTTAGTGTTGCACTGCTAACGCCGGTCAGGTCAAAGGCATGGTCTAACGTATTATCCAGGTTATCACCTTCTCCGGAATGCCACGCATACGTTCCACTGTGCGGTATCGAGTTCACAAAATCTTTCCATGCGATTACCTTGCCCTGCAAGTCTGGATGGCTTGCGTCAATACCCGTATCTACAACGGATACGTTGATCCCGGTGCCATTTATGCCGCGTGCCCATAGTTCCGGAGCTTCAATCCAGTTCACACCCCATGCGGTGTATTGATATAAACCGCTCCTCAGTATATCAGATGTTTTCTGCTCTTCTTTGCTGGGTTTTGTCGGTTTGGCACCCTTTGCGGGCTTTTCAATATATTTTCCAAGCGGGACAGGGTCGTAGATGCCGGCATTTGAATCAAAAATCCGCGTTTCCATGTCTAATTCGATCCTTGCCACATCGGCTCGCCGTGCAAGTTGTTCTATAACATCTGGCGTTGCTTTCACTGCTATTGCATTTACAATCCAGAACTGTTTGATATCTTCTACTTTACCAGAAGAAACAGCTTGCTCCAATACAGAGGCAATATCCTTTTGAGTGTCCTCGGCAAGAGATTTCAACGACTGAATAGATTCTTGTTTTGATAACGCTCCGAAATCTGCTTTGGTAGGCTGAGCTTTCATAACAACGATAACGGGTATCAGTTCATCGTGCCCCGCATTACTCATCTTTGATAATAGCGTGGATGATAACACCGCCTTTGAGTTATCTGAAGCAGATGTCATTCCAACGGGTGTCTTTGCGCTTACTTCTGACGTTTGGTCTGTCATGCCTAAGATAATACCAGCCATCATTGGACTCACTAAACTTATTATTATCACTGTTGTCGCTATTGATACCAATTCTTTGCCAATTTTTCTCTTCATTACTTTTTCACCTCCTATTCAATTGGGTATTTATAAAGTGAAAGCGCCCCTCCTCGGCGCCTTTCTTCTTCATCTTTTCGCCCCTTCATGGATTCGCACCATGCAAGGGACATCTTTATATACTGCGAATCAAGTGACATATCCGGGGTTTTTTTCTCGCCCTTCGTATTGTAAAATAAAAAGAGGGAATAAAAACCCTCTAAACTTTTTATCCTTTTTTACGTTGCCTTTTCGTTTCACTTCCTCTTCCTTCTAAGCACCAAGTATGCAACTGCTAACAGTCCAGCGATAGCGAATACCGCCTCGTAACCCGGTATTCCCGGTTTCGGTGTCGGCGTAGGTGTCGGGCTCGGCGTTGGCGATACCGGTGGCATTGTGGGCGTTGCAGTTGGTGTTACTACGGGCGTTGGTGTTACTACCGGCGCGCCAGATGGTCATTCGGGTCGTTCGTGTCGGTGCCCGCGAGCATTTCATCTATGTTGCTGAACCATCAATTATTTCACCTTTTCTTTCTTCTCATTCAACTTCCCCCTGATATAACCTATTTCGCTTGTTAATTCCGAAATCTTAGACCATAACGCCCAGAATCCACCTGAGATTCCAGTAATTATAATACCCAGAGCCGCTATGAACTCTTCATGTGTTACATAGAGACTGTGCGTGGCAAACCAAATAAGAGATGCGATAAACATGATTTCTATTATTATCAATATTATCCAATATATGTCCCCTTTCTTCATCATCTTAACACGCCAAGCAGGATTAATATTAAAATTACCAGAGTAATTAATGCCAATATTCCTAAAATCAAACTTTGAACTTCTACCTTTTCTATTCCCACTTTACCTCCCCCATCAAATTTGCTCTTATTAAAAATAATAAAAAGGGGAATAAAAAACAAACCCCAAAAACTTTTTATATTTTTGTGTTTGGCTTTGACTTTTGCAGTTACGCCTTCCTCCTAAGCACCAGATACGCAACTGCTAACAGTCCAGCGATAGCGAATACCGCCTCGTAACCCGGTATTCCCGGTTTCGGTGTCGGCGTAGGTGTCGGGCTCGGCGTTGGCGATACCGGTGGCATTGTGAGCGTTGCAGTTGGTGTAGGTGTTGGCGTTATTACCACTTTTTCCTCTCCGAATAGCACGAACGTGGAGAAGTGGTCAACCTTTGCGATTGCTTTGTTATCTTCTATGCGTGTATCAAGTTTTACCCACTTGCCTGCTTCGTAGGTGTAAATCACTGGCGTTTTGCCTTCGAACTTCGCGGGGTCGAACTCGATTGATATCTCTATTGCGGGCTCGAATGTAGCACCTTCGGGTCCGAAGTTGTATGCGTAACCGACATAGCTGACTCCTGCGGGTGGTGCTGCGGGCAGGACCGAAGGTGGCGTGATTGTTATCATTGTCAGTGGCTTACCAGCGGCATCTTTCGCGATAGTTCCTGCGGTAATTGTTGCGGCTGCTTTTGCGTCTGCCGATTTCGCGGTAACAGAAGTTTTAACTTCTCCGGTTGTTGGTTCCGTAGAAACTGAGGTCACACCTGCTCCTACTGCTGGTGCTGCTGCTCCCCCGCCGCCACCGCCTTTATAATATGGTGTTGGTGTTGGTGTTACTGTTGGTGTTGGTGTTGGTGTTACTGTTGGTGTTGGTGTTGTTATCAATTGCAACACCAAATCAACTCTTTTTGGACTGTTACTTACCGGACCCCTTGTAAAAGACTTACTATCCGTTTTCCCTTCAAAAGTGGCACTTACCTTTATTATATCTGTAGCACTCGTATTATGCACCATATTTGCCAAGTTGACTGAATACCAGCCGCCCATTGAAGTTACATTTGATATGGTATCGCCTGTATTCATATCAGTGACGATAACTTCGACACCATCCAGCGGTGTTTGCCCATCGGTATCAAAGACTCGCCCATGCACGGTAAAGAGTTCATTCGTCTGGGCTTGAACAGATACTGCCATTCCGAAAAAAATAATGGTGAACAGGAGAAGTCCTGTCACCACCAATTTTGCGTGTTTCATTTTTCCTCACTAATTCTTCCAGGCAGTGCCTGTAAAGATCACATTTGACTCGACCGTCACGTGCACGAAATATCCCTTACCGCCTTCTATTGCGACATTGTTCAGCGGGTTAGGTGGTGCATAGCTCAGCCATGCTGTCCCGTTCCATGAGATTACTTCTGTGCAATTACCTCCTTGTGCATTTATCTTCTCAATCAACGACTGGGCGTCTGTAATTGAAGTGTCGTTCACTGGAACTGAGATTAGGTTATATTCTGGCTTAAGGTGTACTGTGAACCAACTCGTCCCTGCCGGCAAAACATGCCATATCCAAGTCTGCATCGTTGTTCCATTGGCATTTTCGACAACTGCGGATACATTCCAGGTTCCTACGACAGCACTCGTGTTCGTGTAGTTTGCCTCAGTTACGTTTTCGTCAAAGTCTACCTGTGTACCGTTCATCAGCCATGTTACATTTGCAACCTGGTCTATTGTTATATTGAATATTCTCGTTGCATTTTCGTTGTCATAAACCGGTGACGGTGGTGCGAAAGATATTATCGCAGGTGGTGCTACCGCAGGTAACGTCCTCGCAGTGCCGTTCACCCACGTTGCATTTACGTTGCCTGCTTTGTCAACCGTTCTGGTTCCTATCTCGTACTCCGTATCTGGGTTAAGACCTGTTGCATTGTAGAACGGATCAGAAGTGTTTGTCTGCCATTCCCCGTTCAGGTAAACCATCGTGTAGTTGAAATCCACATCTGGTGGATTAGTCCACGTCCAGTTTATCCAGGTTGTTCCGTTCGTGTATTGCAGATTCGTAATGCTCGCGGGTGGTTCTGTATCAGGCAAAGGTAACGTCCTCGCAGTGCCGTTCACCCACGTTGCATTTACGTTGCCTGCTTTGTCAACCGTTCTGGTTCCTATCTCGTACTCCGTATTTGGGTTAAGACCTGTTGCATTGTAGAACGGATCAGAAGTGTTTGTCTGCCATTCCCCGTTCAGGTAAACCATCGTGTAGTTGAAATCCACATCTGGTGGATTAGTCCACGTCCAGTTTATCCAGGTTGTTCCGTTCGTGTACTCCAGATTCGTTATGCTCGCGGGTGGCTCTGTATCTGCTAACACGCTATTCGGCTTACAAGGTGTTCCTCCTTCTACACTGCTCTCTTCCCAACCCCCTGTTGCGTTTAGCTCTGCTGTATAATTAACCCTTGCGACATCTGGGTACGTTGGCACGTCTATCTCAGTTCCAGTTGCATTCTTTAAGGTGATTGTACCCCCATCGTTTGAGAGGGTAGGCCACCATTCAACCTCTATAACTGAACAAGGTAATGTTCCATAACGACCTTCGAATGCTGTCTTGTTTCTTGCAAGCACAACATAACTGTCTGGATCCATAATTTTATCTGTCTCTATTGTTTCATCGTTTAGCGACCACCCACTGATGTTTATTTTCATTGTATCGTTGTTGTACAACTCTATCCATTCATACAAGCTATCTGTTCCCTCAGGGTCATACATTATCTCATTGATGATTATGTTTCCCGTTGTTGCGAACTTTATACGCACCGTCAAGTTCTTCTTTTCTTCAGGATTGCCAGCTTTGTCCACCGAATAATACTCGATTGTGGCGTTGCACTCATCGCTGATTGTAACGTTGAAGTATTCGCCGAAGGTCTCATTCACCATGTATTCTGCAGTTTTGTTAAGTTCCACCGCTTCACTCAAGCCCGCACTTTCATTGCTGATTACTACATTCAACGATGTTGTTTCCGACCCCGCCGCCAGAGATAGATTAGTATAATTAACGCCGCTGCCACTATTATCGGTACGAAAAAACCATAGCGTCACTGGCTTGTTCGTCCAGGGCAGTGGTGTTCCCGGCTCTATTGTCTCCTCATCAGGCTTCGCTG
>Ga0190316_1000680_pt1 | contig 10491 bp, 7 predicted proteins | sample 48701112_MG_FD_161663 | JGI IMG/M metagenome (GOLD analysis project Ga0190316, IMG submission 161663) | Hydrothermal vent sediment bacterial communities from Southern Trench, Guaymas Basin, Mexico - 4870-11-1-2_MG | ecosystem: Environmental > Aquatic > Marine > Hydrothermal vents > Sediment ... | reverse complement strand
GATCACAAAGAATGCAAATGCCCATTTAATGAGCTGCCAGAATGCCCATATGGCCCCTCTAGCCTTAACTGAAAGAGGCGGAGTTGCAGCCTCAAAGGCTCCGTATACAGATGTTACTGCAACCTTTATGGATTGCCAAGCCTCGTATATGTCGCTGCGTCCAAAAAGCGGATTTACTGAGAACAACGCTAGAATAGCCGCTAAAGTAAAAGTCAAGCCATTATAGAAGACCGTATTAAACCAGTCTATGCCGGCCTTTCTGGCATACATAGTCTGCAGGATCACCCAGTTAAGCCAAACATAGACTCCATAGAGGAGAACGGCGATGAGTATGATCACTGAAACTATCCAGATCCAATGGCGACGAAGAAATCCGGGTTCCTCATAGGCCATTCCAGATCATCCCATATGCTTTAGGATCAGCTCAAAGATATAAACTGAGCGGAGAAACGGAAGGTAACTTAACAGTTTTCTAATTCGCCTATGAAATGTATTTTCCGTCAATAGAGCGGCGAGAGCTACGAGCAGCACCTTTGTATACCCGACTGAATGGGCAAGGATCTGATGGACATAAGGCTCGCCGCACTTGATCTTCGAGACATGATCAAATTTAAGCATCCATCAAATCCAACCTTATTTTATCTTAAATATGTTCATGTCCCCATTCTCTAGGAGAGCTTCCTCGATCCTCCTAATGTAGCTCGGAGGGCGAATCTCAACCTTAACGTCATAGTCCTCAGCTATGGAGGCTAGACGCTAATAAACGCATGGAAGCGTCTTCGCAGTCTTCAAGTTCCAGAAGCGTCAGGATACTATCAATTCGTGAATTGGCCGCGGATTCTCTCCTCTAAAGCCTTACATGAATTCTCGAGCTCCTTCTCTCCGCCCCTCCGTCTTTCATGAATCTCTCAGCTATGTTGGGTAATGTTGCACGGTTGATCTATAAGCCGAACTTGCTGAGTCTCCTCTTGATCCTTGGGGTTGCATCTAATCTTGGATAGCCATTCTCCTCAACTCTAGAAAAGAGATTTACATCACGAAAATCTATGCATTCAACGCTGACCATACAGCCTTCTACGGATAAAATCGGGTAAATCCCCGCTTAACACTGCATTTTTCATCATAACGGCGGCGTCACCGAGAATCTACTGCCGCCGCTCAGACATTTGAATCTATTCCCTACTCTGAGCCTAAAATGTATGGTTTAAGATTGCTTGGTATGGGCCTTGCATCTTGATAGGCCATCTGCTCAAGTCTCGTAGCATTTACTCCGCATTGAGCCGGAACCAGACATTCATCCTTTCCAAGGATGGCTCTAACGAAGTTTACATCCGGATTTGGGCTTGGAGGACTTGGCAGATTCTCCTGTGAGATCATGATTAGATCCCCTCCCTTCTCCTGAATGTATACTCTCCCCTCCTTAACGAATACTGCTCCTTTACTACACCAGACTCTCATCTCTTCCCTCACGTCGATTTCAGGGGAATCTCCAAGCAGGGAGATGCTAGCTAAGGCTCCATTAGAAAGCTCAACAGATAGAGTAGCATACATTTCAACTTCGGCTCCCTCAAGATCCATGAATGCCTTTACCCTCCTAGGCTCGGTTCCGGTTACCCATAGAACTATATCATTCAAGTGGGTTCCAGAGCAAATAACCTGTCCTCCACCTGAAAGTTTTGGGTTTAGATACCAGCTCCTTCGACCTATAGCTCTCCTTAAATCCTGAGTTAGCCATGCAAGTATAAAGTGCGGCTCACCGATCCTCCCAGACCTTATGATCTCCCTTGCATAGAAGTATTCCGGCTGGAAGTGTCTCTGATAGCCTATGGCCAATACTAGATCGTTCTTCTCTGCAGTGTCTCTCATCTCCTCCGCATATTTTACGCTTAGAGTCATAGGCTTCTCAACGAGCACATGCAGTCCCCTTCTAAGCCCGGCCATGACATGTTCATAATGGAATACGTGAGGTGTGCAGACTATTAATGCATCAAGTTCGAGGCTATCAAGCATCCTTAAATAATCCGAGTATAGATTCTTCTCCGTCAGAGGCTCCGGAGATATATTCCGAAACTTATTAACAGTCCTCATCAGCTTCTTGGCATTTTCGATGTTAACGTCGCATAAGCCCCTAATCTCCGCCTCTCCTTCCTCCAGGCAGGAGAGTCTGATTACGTGACCGTGGCTCATGCTTCCACAGCCGACAAAACCAATTCTGATCATGATTTTTCACCCATTAACCATTCGATCGGTCATATTTAACATTTGATCAAGCCGTCTCCTTTGGAAGCGCATCGTCTTGAGGCTACTATGAAAATGGCAAACTTAATTAATGAGAAGATCGATTGTCTTAATCCTTTGGCTGAAGAATAATGTTTATCAAAGATGCGCTGGCAAAGACTAATGCTCTGATAAAAGGAAACATAAAAGTGCTTACTGTTAGGAATGTCTCTTTAACTCTCATTGCCGGATTAACCGGAGGATTAGATTCTCTATTCGTCAAGGAAATCTTAGGCGCAGATGCAGTTGCGCTTGGATTCTTATCTTCAGTATGGTCCCTCATATTCTTGATGTTCATATTATTCGGAGGCTGGTTCTCAGATAATTATGGCAGAAAGAGGATGCTAATCCTTGGAACCGCGATTACAACTCCAATCCCATTGATCTTTGCATTAGCTCCGGATTGGCGAGTGATAATATTAGCGAATCTTCTCGGAGCCGTCGGAGCGGCAATCTCAGCTCCAGCCTACATATCCATACTCTTTTCATCTTCGAGACAGGAGTGCAGAAGCCGCTCTATAGCGGCCATTAACACATTGAATAATCTTGCCAATGTGATCGTTCCTCCCTTAGGAGCATTAACCATTCATATGCTTGGAGGCCTAAGGAGTATTAGGATGGTATATCTACTGCAGTTCCCGCTTTCAATCATTATCCTCATATATACGCATCTTAAACTTGAAGATCAGCCGGTTAAGGCTAAAGCTAAAAGAGGCATACTTGAGGCTTCGAGGGAAGCGCTCAATCAGATAGTTAAGATGTATCGCGTATCGAGGGAGAGAAAGGCATCATCCTGGCTTATCATGTCCATAACCGGTCCATGGGCATGGGAGACTGTAGGGCCGTTCTGGATTATATACGCAGCTGAAGTATGCGGTTCTCCACTGTATATTCTAGGTTTACTTCCAGCCGTATACAGTCTAACAGCCTCGTTAATGTTGCTTCCATTAGCTGAGATATCGGATAAGCGGGGAAGAAAAAAGGTGATACTAATGATGCGTCCATTCATATACCTCTGCATTCTACTGCTCTTGGCCGGAGGAACGATCAACAAGCATTATGGCTTCTCTTGGGTAGCATATATTCCCTTAGTCGCTTGGATCCTACGTGCAATAGGCGAGTCATCGGGACCTGCATGGACCGCTATCTCAACTGAGGTCATACCGGAGGAGCTACAGAGCGAATGGGAGGCAACTAGGGACTTCCTCTGGAGAGTCATGAGCATACCAGCATGTATGATCGGAGGTCTCCTATGGAATATCGACCCGAGACTACCATTCATCCTTGCACTCGCCGTCGATGGGCTTATCAGATTTCCAATCTTAATATTCAATATTCCAGAGACCGTAATTCGCCGTTCACCAGTCTATCCTGTAGGGCCACGCATAATCCTCTATGGGCTTCCTGGATCAGGAAGAACGACTATAGCCCGGCTTATGAGGCAACGTCTATCAGTTGAAATAGTTGACGAGGGAACTATGGGGCTTCAAGGGATAACCCGTAAACGCCTCTTAAAGAATGATAAGGAAATCTATAGGAGACTTCGGGAAGTCAGCGGGAAAGAGAAGAGAAAAATCATAATTGAGGGTGAACCAGCATTCTTCGCTGCGAAGCAGAAGGATCAGGGCATAATAGTCCTTCTAGTAGCTTCAAGGGATGAGAGAGCTCGTAGGAGATCAATGATATCTAGGGAGCCGGAGTTCGTTGCATTTAAGGAGTTGGAGGATGAGGATCGGGAGGTTGCAAAGATAATCCGCCGGCTTCATAAGGCGGATATCTCAAAGCTCCCCCCGTTTGACATAGCGATAAATACTGATAGGATACCTCCGGAAAAGGCGGCTAAGGTAATATCGTTTCTGTTAGAAGAGGAGAAGTCTGAGACTGGTTAAAGCATCGGAGCCTACTTTAATTTTATATTCCCAAAAACAATGATCTTCTAGTTGGTGTCTTTTTATGGGGCAATATAGCATTCATATTTGCGGTCAATCTCACATCGATGTGGCCTGGCTCTGGAGATATAATCCCGAAACAATCCATGACTGCTGCAAGTTGACATTTACGAGGGCAATCGATAATCTCAGGTTAGATGGCGACTACATATACGTTCAGAGTCAAGCGGTTCTCTATGAGACGGTTGAGAAGCATTTCCCAGAGATCTTCGCTGAGATCGCCAAGTATGTCAGGGAAGGACGCTGGGTGATAGTCGGGGGCATGTATGTTGAGCCTGACTGCGGCATACCCTGCGGGGAATCCCTGATAAGGCAGTGCCTCTTTGGACAACGATACTTCAGAAGCAGATTTGGAGTTACTTGTCGGGTTGGATGGCTTCCTGATACGTGGATCCACAATTGGCAGATGCCTCAGATCCTAAAGAAGTGCGGAATGAACTATTTCTGCTTCAGCAGGGGAGCTAAGGGCGAAGAGATATTCTGGTGGGAGGCTCCAGATGGATCCCGCGTATTGGCGTATCGTCTTAAAAGGGGAAAGTTTACGGTGGATCCGAGGCCCACCTATGGGAAGCCGGATCCAGACTTGAAGGAGTTTATCCTAGAAGTCATCAGAAGATACGGACTAAAAGATGCCATGATGATTATTGGATCGGGAGATCACGGAGGAGGACCAACCTACCAGGAGATACAGAATGTAAAGAAGGTTGCCTCCGACCTGAGGCCGGAGATCCAAGTAAAATTTAATAGCCCCGACAGATTCTTCGATAAGATATCTAAGGAGGCGGATGGCCTCCCCATTTTAAGGGATGAACTTGACTTTGAATTGGTTGGGGACCTAACGAACTGTGCAAGGATCAAAAAGAGGAATCGTCTAGCAGAGAATCTCCTATTATCAACTGAGAAATTCTCTTTGATAGCCTCAAAGATTTCGGGCTTCGAGTATCCGAATAAACAGCTGAATAGGGCTTGGAGAAACGTCCTCTTCAATCAGTTTCATGATATAATCGGTGGAAGCGTCATTCCAGAGGCAGAGAGGGATGCTCACATCCTTTATACTGAGGCATTTGAGATTGGAAACGACCTGCTAATGAAGGCCCTAGAATCTATTATGTCAAAAGTATGCATGGACGGAGACGAGGTGGCTATAATGGTCTTCAATAGCCTATCCTGGGCCAGAAGCGATGTTGTCGATGTGGAACTTAAGGTGCCGAGTGGCTGGAAGTCGATTAGCGTCATTGATCCAGAAGGGAAGCCTGTTCCCATACAGATAATCAAGCATGGAAGGAACGGCAAATTTAGAATTCTATTCGAGGCTGAAGATGTCCCATCGCTTGGATATAAGATCTTTCGTGTTACCCGCGGAGAAGTTCCAATTACACATAAAGATGAGTTGAGGGCTGAGAAAGATCTGTTGGAGAATAGATTCTATAGGGTGAGCGTGAACGAGATTGGATTGGTAGATAGCATAATTGACAAGAAGAATGGTCGAGAATTAATCGCTGGATCATTAGGAGGCAATCTGTTACAGCTGATAGAGGATATGGGAGATTCTGAGGGGAGACTGATACGCTACACAAGCGATGGAAGGATCTTTAACCGTTCAAATGTCTTCGTTGGAAAGGCATGGAATATAATCTCGAAGCCTACAATAAGGGTTGCCGAGAACGGCCCGGTCAGGGCGCGGGTAAGGATAACCAGAAGCTTCAAGACATCAAGATATACTCAGGAAGTGATATTGTATTCCGGATTAGATAGGGTTGACTTTAATCTCAGAGTTGATTGGCATGAGATACACTCAGCATTGAAGGTTGGATTTCCATTCAACATTTCAGAGCCCATTTTAACATATGAGATTCCTTTTGGAGCGGTCACCCGTCCGATCAGCGATGAGGAAAGGCCGCTGCAAAGATGGATCGATGTATCCGAGAGTGATGGGAGCTACGGAGTAACATTTGTTAATGACTCAAAGTATGGATGTGATTATAGGGATGGAATGGCCAGATTGACCATTCTACGTAGTCCCACGTGGCCTGCATTTAACACGGATGAGGGCCTGCATGAAGTCGGCTACTCGCTTCATCCGCATATTGGAGACTGGATTAGGGGCGATGCTGTTCGAAAGGGCTATGAATTCAACTATCCGCTAATACCATATGTTAAGTCCATATCTAAGGTGGAGATGCCGTTTTCTTTCTCCTTCATTCAATCTGAGCCAGAAAATCTAGTAGTGACAGCCGTCAAGAAAGCCGAGGATACAGAAGATGTAATCATGAGATTGTATGAGACCGCGGGAAAGAGGACTGATGCAAGGGTCACCTTGAACTTATATAGGGGGATAAGATCCGCCGTGAAGACTGACTTCTTAGAGGAGACGGTCTTGGAGGAAGTTGATGTAAACGGTGATACAGTGAATTTCAGCATGAATCCGCATGAGATCTCATCCATCAAGATATCTCTGAAATGAGATTCCGTTATGTCGCATTTATTCCCTTTTGATTGTTATGGGCTCGGGCTCCTTAAATTGCATCTCATACAGGTGGCTGTATAATCCGCCCTTTTCGATGAGCTCTTCATGGGTTCCCTCCTCAACTATCCTGCCGTCATCGATGACCAAAATTCTATCCGCATCCTTCACTGTTGAGAGTCTATGAGCGATTATTATTGAGGTTCTATCCTTAAGAAGCGCCCTCATAGCCTTTCTAATTAACAGATCAGTGTAGGGGTCTATGCTTGAGGTCGCCTCATCCATTATTAGGATCGCCGGGTTCCTAATTAATGCACGTGCAAATGCTATTAATTGCTTCTGTCCAACGGATAGTCCTGCACCGCCCTCTCCGATCCTAGTCTCATATCCCCTAGGCAGTCTCTCTATGAATTCATGTGCACCGACGATCTTGGCTGCGGCTATCACTTCCTCATCTGAAGCATCGATCCTTCCATATCTTATGTTATCCATGACGGTCCCGGAGAATAGGAAGGTCTCCTGTGGAACTATGCCTATCTGCCTTCTGAGAGACTTCATCTTAACCTTACTTATGTCATATCCGTCGATTAGAATCTGACCTGACTTCGGCTCATAGAATCTACAAATCAACTTTATTATTGTGCTCTTCCCGGCGCCTGTAGGTCCTACAAGCGCTATTGTCTCTTTTGGCTTTATGTGGAAGCTTATGTTGCGTAGGACGGGCTTTCCAGGCTTATACTCGAATGTTACATTTCTGAATTCTATCTCGCCATTTATCGGAGGCATCTCAACGGCATCTTCACAGTCTCTTATTTCAGGTTCAACATCGAGGATCTCGAATATCCTCTCCGCCGCGGCGAGTGCCGATTGGATAGTATTATAAAAGTTTGTCAGGTCGAATATTGGGCCGAAGAACATTCTCACGTACATTATGAATGTTATTAGTGTCCCAATGGCGTCTTCGATTGGCCCCAGCATGCCGTTAAAGGCTAACCATCCGCCGTAGAGTATAACTACTCCCATTCCAGCGGCTTCTATCAGCTGTATTGTCGGGAAGAATAATCCCCAAACCTTAGTCGCTTGGAGATTAGCCTGAAGATTCTCCAGGTTTGTCCTCTTGAATTCCTCTATGAAGTCCCCTTCCCTAGTGAAGGATTGTATCTCTCTTATGCCTGAGATGCTCTCTTGAAGCTTAGATGTTACACTTGAGATCTTAGTTCTCTGCATTTGATATGCAGCTCTAAATTTTGAGTTGAATAGGACAGCGGCGAGGATCATTAATGGCACAACGATCATCGATGCGAGGCTCAATTGGACGTTAATGCTGAACATCACTATTACTATCATGAGGAGGTTCAGAATGTCGCTTACAACCTGGATTAGGCCTGACGTGAATGCCTCGCCTATAGCGTCCGTATCATTTGTAACTCTTGATATGAGATCTCCACTATCCGATTTATCATAGAAGCTGAAGGAAAGCTCCTGTAGATGCGAGAATAGATCGCTTCTCATCCTCAAAAGTAAAGATTGACCTATCCTTCCTATTCCATAAGTGCGGATGGTATTGGCGATCCAATTGGCAACCTGAATTCCAATGAAGAATATGATGATCCGTTGAAGACCTTGAAGATTCCCCCTTAATATGTATTTGGCTATTATCTCCCTGCCGAGAATGTATGGGCTTACAATTCCAGTAATAGATGTTACTATAACTGCGATTGTAACGGCTACAACCCATTTCTTATATGGCTTTAAATACTCGATAAGTCTGGCAAAGATCTCTCTGCTTGGCATTCTCCGCGTGGTCTCCTTAACTTCCGGTAGAGGTGGATGATGATGAGGATGCCAGCTCATATTCACTCACCACTCCTTCTCTGCGTCATTTTTTCTTCTCTTTTGCGTTGTGCATCAACTGCCTCTATGACTTCCTTTTGTGCTTCATAGAGCGTCTGATAGAGCCTGTAGTAGATGCCCTTCTTCGCCATGAGAGTCTCATGGTCTCCCTCCTCTACTATTTCGCCGTTATCCATCACGATTATCTTGTCTGCGTTTCGAATTGTGGATATGCGCTGCGTAATCACTATTGTCGTTCTATTCTTGAATAATGCGCTGAGGGCTTTCTGGATTTCATATTCCGTATCAACATCTACGCTTGAGGTTGAGTCGTCCAGAATTAGGATTTTAGGATTCAGCAGTAATGCCCTTGCAATCGCTATCCTCTGCCTCTGCCCGCCAGAGAGGTTTATTCCCCTCTCTCCAATTATCGTATCATAGCCATTCGGCAATTTCATTATGAATTCATGTGCCTGCGCGATCTTGGCGGCTCTAATGATATCATCCATGGAGGCATCGGGTCTACCAAACGATATGTTCTCCTTAACGGTCTTGTTGAATAAGAAGATCTCCTGTGAGACTATGCCTATATGCCTCCTCAGTGACTCCAACTTTACATCTCTTATGTCATGCCCGTCGATCAATATTCTCCCGGAGGTTACATCGTAAAATCTCATTAGAAGATGGATGATCGTGCTCTTTCCGGATCCCGTTGGTCCAAGTAGCGCAACAGTCTCTCCCGGCTTGATCTCAAAGTTCACATTCTTCAGGATCGGCTTGTCCTTTTCATACCCGAAATATACATTCTCGAATTTTATGTGGCCCTTTACATCCTTAAGTTCAATAGCATCTGGTTTATCTTTTATCTCCGGTTCAGCCTCAATTATTTGGAAGACCCTTTCGCCAGCTGCCATCATCCTTTGATATCCAGTCCAGATCATCCCGAGCATGCTCATAGGCCTCATGAGCATGAATGCGTAGCTGCTGAATACGTAGAGCATATCTACGCTCAGTCTTCCCTCTATAACCCGTATTCCGCCGAGCCAGAAGATTATGACGGTTACGAATCCACCTATTAATCCAGTCATTGGAAGAAATATCGCCCTCAAAACCGCAGCCTTAACCATCGTATCATAGTATGCTCTGTTCGGCCTTTGAAACTTCTCCTTCTCATAATCCTCCATCGCGAAGGCCCTGACAACTCTTATTCCAGAAATGTTCTCCCAAAGGATTGACGTTAATTCTCCGAAGTGCTCGCGGGATCTGCTTATGACGGGTCTGATCCTCTTTCCAAAGAGCGAAAAGTTCACGAGAATAAGCGAGATTATCATGAACGAGGCTATCGTTAATTCCCAATCTATCATGATCATGGAGGTTATGACTCCAGTGAGGAGAAAGGCTGTTTGAACGAGCATGCGGAATGGAAATGTGAGGAAACGCCCTATCCTCTCAGTATCCGTCGTCGCCCTAGACATTAACTGTCCAGTATCTATCTTATCGAAGAATGCAAGGGACTGTCTTTGAATAGACTTGTAAGCCTCATTTCTAATCTCGTAGATGACTTTCTGTGCGAAGTATCCATTCACATACCGTAGTATGAATGATAGTGCCCCTGATAGTCCAGTAAGCCCTATTATCTGGATTACAAGCCACACTAGAACGCCATAATCTCTAATTTCAAGTATATTCCTTACAACTTGCCCTCCTAGCTTAGGAATGTAAATATCTATATATGTAGCGGCTATTGTGCAGGCAACAATGATAACTAGCAGATGCCACCTTTTAAGTACGTATCTCATCAGCCTTTTTAGGAATCCCATCTCCTAATCATCCTTCTCGTCTATTCCGATCTCCTCGCAGAACTCCCTGATGACACGTAAATACTCAGAATTTCGATATAGAAACGCGTTTGTGAGGAGTGATACTAGAAGGCTCATAGCTGGCTTTTTGATCTCGGCTGATCTCTTT
>Ga0190316_1000678_pt1 | contig 10493 bp, 11 predicted proteins | sample 48701112_MG_FD_161663 | JGI IMG/M metagenome (GOLD analysis project Ga0190316, IMG submission 161663) | Hydrothermal vent sediment bacterial communities from Southern Trench, Guaymas Basin, Mexico - 4870-11-1-2_MG | ecosystem: Environmental > Aquatic > Marine > Hydrothermal vents > Sediment ... | reverse complement strand
AAACAGAAATTCTAAAATTTTTACCTTCTTCTTCCTGTAAAATCTTTATTATTTTTTTGAACTGTTCCAAACTTTCAAACACACTCCATTGCACATGAACTCCAATTTTTTTCAAATTTTTTCTAACCTTCTCTCTTATCTTTTTAGTTTCATAATCATAAAGTATTGCTCTCATTTATAAAATCCTTTACTTCGCTAAATTTAGTAAATATTTCTGAAATAATTTTAATTTTATAAAACCCTCTTAGATAAAAATCTCTTCATAAAAATGTGTAAGTTCATAATGAATTCTATATTATAAAAGGAAAAAATAAAATTAATTTTTTATACTTTATCTCTCTGAAACTCTAAAAAATTGTAGAAACCAAAAAATCTTAGAAGTTATGGGATTAAACATTATAACTTTAATATATTTCCAATTTTATAATTTGGGTTATGTGATTCTACAATTACTGCTCCACCCAACCTTGGGTCATAAGTTGCTATAAATTTAGTTGGATGATAATAATGAGCAAGGTAACAATAAAGCCATATTGGGCCACGACCGCTAAGGACTACTCCTTTTGTAGCATTTACTTTTGGTGGAGATAAATATAATAAAATTTCTGGAGTTATTGAATCTTTAAGGTCAAAATGCAGAAGTGTATATTCATCTTTTTCAATAATTTTAAACTCTATTTTATTCATTAAACCGCTATTTTTCTTTTGATTTCTTCTATCTCATGTTCTAATCGAGTAACACGTTCTTCAAGTTTTATATGTTCGTCTCTTCTTACAATAACTTCATAAAGTCTATCTAATCTTTTGTTTGTTTCATCAATTCTTTTATTTGTTTCGTCAATCCTCTTATTTGTTTCATCAATTCTTTTATTTGTTTCATCAATTCTTTTATTTAATTCCTCTCTTACTGAATCAATCCTTTTATTTAATTCCTCTCTTACTGAATCAATCCTTGCACTCAGTTTATCAATTCGCCTACTCTGATCTGCTAAGTGAATATTAACATCATCAAGCCGTTTATTTACATCATCAAGCCGTTTATTAATAAAAGTAAGATAATTTTTTATTTCCTTGTTTTCCTCCTTAATTTTTCCTAATTCCGGCAGAATCAATTCTTTAAATGTATTAGTAATAATTTCTTTTAAATCCATTTCTTTCTCCCAATTAATTTATTTTTAAAATAAAATATACTCAAAAAAATCAATTAAGCTTGTTTTAATATTGACAATTTAACTTATCTTTTATTGTTTATATAAAAATATCATAAAGGGCAATCTCACATTCTTCTATTTTTAATATTTTTAGCTCCATAAATTTCTTTATATTTTCTACCTTTAATTTTGTTAATTTTGTAAGGACTGAGACTGTTTTAGCTAATTTTTTAAATTTGATAGATATTAAATTTGATATAAGCTGTTCTCTTATAAAGGCAATCATTAAATTACTCATTTTTATAATCTTATGAAAAAAATTTATAGGATTTCATATCTTTTAATGAAAAAATTTTTAAATATACAGGTGGTGATTTGTCACTAAACCATTGGCATACACTTATTTTTGGCTCACGAGAAAGTCCCATTCCTAAAGCAAAAGCAAAACTGCAAGGGCATAAAAGACATATTTCAATCTCATTATATTTAGGAATAATTTCTTGCGTCTTTTTGATAAAATGTTGAGCATATCCAAGCCAATCTCCTCTTGGAAGGTCAGTATTATAAACCAATCCTAAATTTTCAAATTTATCAAATTCAGGATGATTTTTAAAACTTAACTTATGTCTTCCTGAGACAAAAAGATGAAGAATAATTTTTTGATTGTTTTTAGAAGTCTGCTGCGGATGTTCTTCTTTGGGTGCATCTATATTTTTAGGCGGTTCTTGTGTAAGTATGCGTGGATTGTCAGTTAAGTCAAATACTTCAAAAAAATCTTGTGCTTCACTATGATAAAGATATATTCTACGCCTTAAATCAACAACACTGCCAATTATAAATGCCATAGGAAGAGGCATATGTGGATAGAGATGATAAATATATCCTTGAGGAAAAGTCTGTTGGAGTTTCTTATCTAAAGAATCCCATTTTTCTAAGATGTCTAAACATGCTTCTTTCCAAATATTAAGGTCTGTTTCATTTCTTGGATTCTGCTTTTCTAAATAAATACATAACTCTTTTTGGTCAATCCCTTTAATATTAAGATTAAGCCCTATTTTCATTGAAAAGCTTTCTAAAAGAGCTTTTGCTCCTTGAAAATTATTTATTTCTGTTAAAATTAAAGGAACCGGAACAGGAGTTGTTCTACTATAAATACCTTTTATTGTCTCCTCTTCACCTGTTTCAAAAAGTGGTTTTATTTGTTCATAAATACAACCTGTACAATCAATATCAATAAGTGAAGGAGGGATTTGAATATTCTCTTTTGGGTCTTTATTTAAGTATTGTTTTATATGTTGTGGTATCTCCCCTTTAACATTATTCAAATAAGCACCCCGATAAGCCCAAATATCAATAGATGTATCTTTTATTTCTTGTGCTACCTTATCTTGAAATATCTCAAATTTTATTTTGCGCTTTATACAAGCAGTATCCCATTTTTTTCTTACAGAAAACAGTTTCTTTCCTAATTTTTTTTGTTCTTTGCTTAATTTCTTAAATTCCTTCTTTGCTTCCTTTAATCTTTGTTTTAATCTTTCAAATTCCTCAAGATCTGTTGGTGAAGAAAGGTATGCCATTAGAGCACAAACTAAAACCAGAAATAAATTTATAATCCAAAAAATTAGAAAAAATGCAATAGGATTTATGTTAATTCCTAACATTTGAGCCATTTTACTTGCTTCATAATATTTTAATCTTAGGTAAGAAATAGCTCCTAACACTAAAAAAAGACCCAAGCCTAAACAGATCATTATATAATCTTCTTTAGTTCGTTTTTCTTGTCTATAAATCTTTCCAAGTTCATGACCAGCCATAATTATTGCCACACCTAAGGAGGAAGCCATAAAAAGAGTAAAAAGACGAGATTCTCCAAATATATTAAATACTATACTGTTAAGTATGTATTCACCAAAAAAGATAATAATAGCTGCTATATAATAAATCCAACGATTAAGCAAAGGTTTCCCTATTGAATCAAACTCTGACTGTGCTGCTTCATATGCAGATATAATTTTTTTTTCTTTATCAGTTAGTTTATCAAAATCTTTTTTTATTTTTAAATATTCATTTTGTGCTTCTCGACATTTTACTCTTAAAGATTCATCTAAACTACGCCATTTTTCACTAAGACGTTGAAGATCTCTTTCTGTAAGATTATACAACTCCTCCTCATATGGTGGAGGTATTCTTCTAAGAATACCTTTTTTAGCATCTTTTTTCCCTCTCCTGCGAGCACGCCAAATAGTATACCAATAAATAAACATATTTATTCCTCAAATTTTATTAATGCACTTCCATAATTTTTCTTCTCTAATATCGCTCCACATTCTTTAAAATAATTCATCCAGAAATTTTGAATAGAAAAAAATTTTTCTTTATCTCTTGCTTGGGCACCAATTACATAAACTTTTACACCCCTTAAGTCAGGCAAACGCCCTTTTGATTTTTCATTTTCTATTATTTCTCTTATTCTTTCTTTTGTTAATTTTTCTTTTTTAAAGTTATAATCTGAGGAATCCTCAACCATATCAGACAAAATTACAAGAATAGGTTTTTTTTCAGGAAAATTTTTAAAAATTCTTTCTGCTACAAGAAGTGAGCTCAAAATATCTGTTCTTAAAATTCTCTCTCTGGAAAAGAAAAGTCTTTCTGCATCTTCTATACATTTTTCTTTTTTTCTTCTAAGTTTTTCATCTGCTTTTTTTCTTTCTCTTTTTACTATTAAAGGATTATCAGTAGGGTTCCCAAATTTATCCTTAGGAATAAATTCTGGAAAAACTTCTTTTATTGGTATTTCAGGTTCTTCTATAGAAGATTCTGTAATTTTTACTACATAAATTGCATCTCCATGTCCGATAGATGAAATAATTTCCTTAAAACTCTCAAGATATACATTTCTCATATTCTTTGTGCTTTCAGAGAGATCACATAATACTACAATTATCTTAAAAGGAGATGTTTTTTTATTTAATTTACTACATGATAAAATTAAAATAAAAATAGAAAAAAATACAATAAATCTACTTCGATAAATTATATTTAACATAAGTCAATTCTAATTTAAGTACTAATATTGTCAAGATATTTTTATATATAAAAAGGTTTATTACATAAAAGCCCTTGAGGTAAAAATACAAAATTAAAAGCCTCATATTTGAACTAAAATTTAAAATTATTTATTTTTTATATCAAATTTCAAACTATTTTACATTTTTAAATTAAATTTTGATTAAACTTTCTCTTTTTTAAATAGGCCTTTTTAATGCAATAGATTTTATGTAAAAGAAAAATTTCCTAATAGTTATAATCCCTTTAATTGTTTAGGGCATTCTCAAGTTTTTTTCATTTTAGGATAAGAATCATCTTTTACTTTAAAATTATTTTTTATTATCAAAAGTTTTTTAATTTTTTGTCAAGAGGAAAAATAGTTTTTAGTTAAAAGGAACCGCCCGAGGTGGTTCCTTTTAAAAGATTGAAAATCATCTTATTTTTATCTTTATCTTCTCTGCTGCAGCTTTCTCTACTTGAGAATCCTCGGAAACAATCCTTCCTGCAATCATTTTTCCTGCCCAAATAATAATTTCTTTTTTCTTTTTGGGAACAATAACTAAACGAATTTTTTGAGTAAACGCTCCGGCATCATAAATACTGCAGATTACATAATGGTCTTCCACCATAAATTCCGAGTCAGCAGGGAATATATCTCGAATTAACTGAAGAGTTTGAGAATAACTTTTACAAACTTTAATCTTCGTCCCCTTTTCTTTTTCAGTGATCACTTTCTGCGCTGCATTCCTACAATTTTTTTCTACGGAAGAAACTTCCTGTACTATTCCTTCCCCTATCGGGACGAAAGCTACTTCGCAACTGCTAAGAATAATTATGATTACAAAAATGAAAATTAGGATTAAAAAATTTACTTTCTTCATTTCTTACCACCCCTTTTTAGTTTTCTATTTTCTATTCAAAATTAGAAGCAATTTTTTAAAATTTGTCAAGAGTTTTTATAAACCCAAAACTTCCTCTACGGCTTCAATGATTTGAAAAGGAAGAATTTCGGATTTTACTAGATATTTTTCGGCTCCTAAGGTTTTGGCACGGTCTTTATCAATTTCACCAGAAAGGGCTGAAATGACAACTACTGGAATTTTTTTGGTGGCTTCATCTTTTTTAATTTCTCTAAAATTTGAAAACCAAGCTCTTTGTCAAGAATATAGCCTCCTCTTTTTTTTTGATTCTGGAACAGCAGGTAAGATTAAATCAAGAATAATCACATCAGGATTAATTTTTTTTATCCTTTCAAAATCTTTTTCAAGATCAGTTAAAGAATTAATAACTTCTAGTTGCCAATTAGTTTCAGAGCTAATGATATCCTGATAAAGCTGGACTACATAAGAATCGTCTTCTATTAAAAGTACTTTTAAATTTTTAGTTTCAGAAGTTTCAGCCATTAAAAGGAAGCTTGATGTAAAAAGTAGAACCTTTTCCTTTGCCTGGGCTTTCAGCCCAGAGACGACCTTTATGAAGCTCAATAAATTTTTTTGGCAATATAAAGACCTAAACCAGTGCCTTGAGTATCAATTAATTTTCCTCGACCAGCTCTTCTAAATTTTTCAAAAAAGATCTTTTAGTTCTTCAGAAGTAAAAAATACCAGAATTAGCAATTTTGATTAAAACAAACCCATTTTTTTCTTCTAAATAAATTTTAACAAACCTTCTTGGATGTATTTAATAGTATTATCAACTAAATTAATAAATGGCTTCTCTTATCTTTAAAAGATCATTAAAAATTTAGGCAAAGTTTTTTAAAAGTTTTCAATTTTAAATTCAAGCTTTTTCTTTTTCATTGTCTCCCACAAATTTTATTGAAACCTAAATTCCGAACTAAAGAAAATAACTTTAAATATTACCTTTAAAGTGATATCATTTGTCAAAGATCAATTAAATTATATTTAATTAAAATAAAAATTTAATTTTTGCCAATCCTATTTTTAATTTTTTTTAGAAAAATTGATTCTCAATACAGCTATTCTATAATTTTACTTTCGTTTGTTTAAATTCTCTTTAGTTCCAAATACACTCCAGTGAACAATAAACTCCTCCTATATTTTTAAAATTTTTGCATACTTTACTTCTTATTTTATTGTCATAATTGTAAAGCCTAATTCACATTTATTTTCCCTTTTGTTTTATCTTTGTAATGTTTTCATAATACTTACCATTTTCTTCTTTAAAACATTAAAAAATTTGTGAAATATCCATTTTTGTTTAAAAAATATGCATTTTTTATCTTTTACAAAATTATTTTTATTTATTTTGCCTCTTTTAATTAATTGAGCTATTAAATAAATAAGTTTTAGTCAAATCTAAAGCATAGAAGGCATATTTTCTACTCTATAATGTGTAAAAAAAACAAAAATAAGGAACAAAGCCAATTACATAAATTAAAAATATTGCCAAAAAATAACCTAAAGTATAAGCCGACTTAAAAGTGCAATTTACTTTATCTTTGAAAGTTCTATAATTTCTACCAGAAAATTTCCAACCTGCAGAATTTATAAGTTCTCCAAATTTTTTGAACATTTCTTTACTTACTTTTCCTTCACATCCTAAAATAACAGAATAATTGGAAGTTCTTTTTAAAACTGCTTCTATATCTCTAAAATCCAAAGAAAAATAATATTCAATTTCTTTTAATTCTCTTAAAACTATTTCTTTAGCCACTTCTAATCTTGAATTTATATAGATATAGTATTGCAATATTCTTTTATTATTAGCAAAAGATAAAAAATTTGGCATGAACACTCCTTTTATTTTCCCATATTTAGAAACAAAACAAATAGGTACATTATGTTTAGCACATGCGCTTAATGCATCAGAGGTAATGGTTGCTTTTCTATATATAATAATTCCATTATTAAAGTTAAAGGCACTTGCTTAAGAGCTTTTATAAGTTTCAAGATATATTCTTTGATGTTTTCTGCTAATTTTTGTGTGATTGCTTAAAATAACCAAAGTTTGTTTCATGCTTTAATTACCTCTAAAGTTAAAACTTTTAAAAACAAAACATTTCCATGGTTCTAAAGGATTAACCTAACCTTTAAAAATTTTTGAAGGGTGAACCAGGTGAAAAAAATACTCTATCTATAGTTTTATTAATTAATTTATAGATTTTTGTATAGATATAATCTAAGGTTTCATTGTCTATATCCGGAAGATAAAAAAGCGCTTAGTTATACTCTGTATCCATATTTTTGTAAAAATCTTGCTACTTTTAGCCTGGTTTTATCATTGGAAATATCACAAATTATAAGGTAATGCATGTGTTCTCTTTAACTGAAAGATTGAGTAAATAATTATAAGAACAATCTAAAGCCCTTTTAACCGGTCCCAAAGTAAAAACGAACCAAAGGTTTTCACTATATGTTCTTCATTTTTAAGAGTTTCATTTAATAAAAGATCGTTTACATATTCAATAGTGGTAAAAAATATAGCAGGAGCAAAAAAGAAATAATCAAAAAAATCTTTTCCCTTTACACCTGTATTTGGCAAAGGAGATAAATATTGAGGTAAAAGAATCCCGATTTTGAAGAAAAATAAAGCAATAAGAATAGCACAAGCTATACTATAATAATTATATCTTTCCTGAATAATTGCATTTACTTTTGTTAAATAATAAAAAAATGGTATATTAGAATCTTTATATTTTATTTTTAACTTTTTCTCATAATGATTTAAAGAAGAATAAATCTAAAATCTACTAAAATTCCAAAAATTATTTTCTATAAAATATCTTAATTTTATAGAAAAATTTTCATCAAAATAAGAAAAATTACAGGATTTACGAGTATAATTTTTGTTAAATAAAATATAAGGTTTGTTTATTTTTCTTAATCCCCATGAATTTGCATCTCATATAATACCTACATCAGCCCAAAAAATTTTATATAAATATTCTCTTTTAAAAATAAAAGCTATCTTAAAGCTCATTTTTTCCTCTTCCTTGCTTTTAAGTTTTATACCAATATTTTTAATAATCCTTTATAGAAACAAAATCTGACAAAAATTTTTGAAAAAAATTTTAAAAATTTTGGACTTTATCTAAAGGAAGTACAAAATATTTTTAGATATAATCTTCTAAAATTTTTTCTATTCTTTCTAAAATTTTATTTTCTTTCTTGTAACGCACAAAAATTTCATTTCCTTCTTTTTTCACTTCTGTGCAATTCCTTTCAAATCCGCAATGGGCAATAAAATTGCGATGTTCTATTTGGTCGCTTTTTTCTCCTGGAAGATATTCTCTTAAAAGCCTCCATTCTGATTGAAATTTAGCTTTTTCATTAAAATAATTAGAAATCTCATGAGAAAGATAGTTTCTGTTTAAAGGCAAATTAAAATAAAAATATATAGAATTATTTTTTGAAGTAAATTTTTCTTTTATTTCGGATATCGAAACCTCAGGTTTAAGGAAAATCTTATTTTTCTCTAAAATTTTTACAATTCCATAATAAAGAGCTAAAAGAAATAAAGCTTTTATAAAATCTAATCTTGAAAGTTGGGGACTGTTTCGCCAGGATTCGTGTAATCTATTCTTACCAAATTCTATAATAGTTTTTATTATCTCATCAATTTGGTTTAAAGAATGTTGAGAAAAAGTATAAAGACAAAGAGGAGCATTATTTTTAATCATTGAATAAAATAAGCAAGCTTCCTCAAAAAATGGCTGAATTTTCTTTTTAATCTCTTTATTATTATTTGTTAACTTTTTTGCAAAAGATGCTTCATTCCTTCGGATTTTAATAGGAATTGAAAAAAATGCTTTAACATCAAACTTATAATTGGTATGAATTTCATATTCTCGTTTATGTTGACCTAATATAGGATCACTAAAAACAAGGTAAACTTTAAGTTTATATTCTTCATCCCAGTTTCTCAATTTATGAAAGGTTAAAAAATACCTTGTTGTTTCTATAAGGGCAGATACATAAATATTGTGCCCACTTGAGATATCTATAAATACTTGTGAAATAGGGGTTCCTGAATAAAGAGCATCTAAATAACGGGTTAACATATCAAAAAGAATATTAAGAAAGATATCATCAAAAGTAGCAGAAAATTTTATTCCATTATATTCCCCTATGGAGTGAATGATTGAAAAATCATCAGCTATTTTAGAATGAGGATGAAGTTTGAAATATTCAGTTGGGTTTTTTAAATAATTTTCTTTTTCTTCAGGACTTTCCAAGAGTTTAAAAAGTTTTTCTTTGAAATCTGTGGGTAAATTCCACGATTTGACCTGAGGATTTAAAAGCAAACTTATAGGGTAAATAAGAATTACAGCTGTATCATTTTTATCCGAGGATAGAAATTCTTTTAAAGCAAAAGAAGAAAGCGGTTTTTCATAAATTTTTTCTTTGATTTTAAATTTAAGAGGATTATTAAAATTTTTATCAAATCGACCAATTTGATATATAAGATTCATAATTCCTTTTATTTAAATTTTTATGTTGGTTCCCATATTCTTAAATTTTCTATACCTATAAAATCTTTTTTATTATATGTATAAAGCATATTAACTCCATTACTCAGCAAAGTAGAGGCTAAATAAAGATCAAAAAGTTTAACCCCTTTTACAGATTTTTTATTTAGTTGTTCAAAAAAAATTTTAATAGTATCGGCTGTAGGTTTTAATACAGGCATCACTTCAATAAAATTTTGAAGATATTCTTTAGTCATTTCTATACTTACTCCTCTACGAGTTAATACTACTGTCAATTCTATTATATTTTGTTGAGTAATTACAGCACTTTGTTTTTCTATTAATGAAATTAAGTTTTTTCTTGCATCTTCATGAAACGGACTATCTTTATTTAAAAAATAAAAAAGTACATTTGTATCAATACCTACCTTCATAAATTTCCTCACGTGTCAAAGGTTTGTTTCCTAAGGAAAGTTTAGGCAATTTTTGCATCTTTTCTATTGCTCTTTTTCTAATTTTTTCTGCTAAGTATTTCTCTAATGCCTCATTTAAAAGTTGGGTCAATGACTTATTTTCTTCTTTACTAAGTCTATAAAGAGCTTCCCATATTTCTTCTTTTACTCTTATTGACTTTACCACCGTTCTCATTAAATCCTCCTTAATGTTGTAATCTTACATATAAGATTACAAATTTTAAATATCTGTCAAGTCAATCTATGAAATATCTTTATCTTTGCATTCAAATTTAACCATTCCTAAGCCCATAGTGGTTTTTCTTCCAAGACCAGAATAAATAGAAAATCTTCCAAGTGTATTAAGCCATTTCAATTCTTGGTGTGTTGGATCTTTTACATAATAACCAA
>Ga0190316_1000674_pt1 | contig 10510 bp, 7 predicted proteins | sample 48701112_MG_FD_161663 | JGI IMG/M metagenome (GOLD analysis project Ga0190316, IMG submission 161663) | Hydrothermal vent sediment bacterial communities from Southern Trench, Guaymas Basin, Mexico - 4870-11-1-2_MG | ecosystem: Environmental > Aquatic > Marine > Hydrothermal vents > Sediment ... | reverse complement strand
CCGCCAACCATTGCAAGATGCAACTTTATATAGTCAAAAAGAAGGTATTTATTTAGTTTTTGACAGAAACCAACGAGGCATAACTTCGGGACAGTTTGCTGCATTTTATCTTGAAGATGAATTGATCGGGTCGGGGGTAATCAGTTAAACTCAAGATATTCAGGAGCTTTCCACACATATCTTTTGCAACATTTGTTATCTTGATATGCTTTAATCAATGCATCATCATAAAAATCAAATCCGTCTCCCTCATAGTCATAAACTTCCAACATAACAGAACTTAAAGGATTATCATATTCGAAATAAAAATCTTTTTTATACTTATATCTTATCCAAGCTCCATAGTTTGGCAAAAGTTTCGGAGCAGAATCAATTATCGCTTCATCTTCAATGATTCTCTCTTTTAACCATTGCGGGATTTCATCTTCCGAAACAAAACTATCTTTATTGCAGTTCGATAATAACAACATTGAAATTAGTGCTGACAAATAAAACATTGATTTCATCATTAATCTTTAAAAAGTTCTTATACAAAAAAACTCAAATACAAAAAACTGCTCCTTACGAAACAGTTTTCTTTTCATTATATTATTTTAATTCTATTCTTGTTCTGTTAAAAAACGCTCGGCATCTAATGCAGCCATACAACCTGATCCGGCAGCCGTAACGGCTTGTCGGTAAATTGAATCTTGAATGTCTCCGGCAGCAAAAACACCGGGAATATTTGTTTTTGATGTTCCGGGAATGGTTTTGATATAACCGATTTCATCAGTTTCAATAAAGTCTTTAAAAATATCAGAATTCGGTTTGTGACCGATTGCAACAAAATATCCGTCAATTTTAATTTTAACTTCTTCCTCATCGGGTTGACCTTTGCGTTTTATTAAAGTTGCTCCGGTTACGACATTTGTTCCCGTTACTTCTTTTGTGTTGTGTTCGTAAAGAATTTCAATGTTAGGCGTATTTTCAACTCGCTTAATCATTGCTTTTGAAGCTCGCATGTATGGTTTTCTGATAATAAGATAAACTATTTCGGCTAAACCTGCTAAGTAAGTTGCTTCTTCGGCAGCCGTATCGCCGCCGCCTACTACGGCAACTTTTTTATCTTTATAGAAAAATCCGTCGCAAGTGGCACAGGCGGAAACTCCGGAACCTTTATATTTTTCTTCGGATTCCAAACCGAGGTATTTTGCCGTTGCACCGGTAGCAATAATTACGGTTTCGGCAATAAAAGGTTGATTGTTGTCAACAATTACTTTAAACGGTCTTTTCGAGAAATCAACGGATGTAACTTCACCCCAACGAACATCTGTCCCGAAACGTTCGGCTTGTGTTTTAAGGTCTTCCATCATAACGGGACCGGTAACGCCTTCCGGATAACCGGGAAAATTTTCGACTTCGGTAGTGGTGGTTAATTGTCCGCCGGCTTCCATACCTTGAATAACGACCGGTTTAAGATTTGCACGTGCGGCATAAATGGCTGCCGTATAGCCGGCAGGACCGGAGCCTATGATTAAGCATTTGACATTTTCTGCCGGTTTCATTTCTTCCGACTTTTTGTCATTATTTTCGTTTACGTCTAATGTTTTAAAAAAACTCATAATTATTTATTTTATATTTATTATCCTTATTTTCTGCTTGTTTTAATGCATCCATCCGTTAAATTCGGATATTTTTGTCTTATTCTTTCAAAATACATACCGTATTTGGTTTTAAGCGATTTTGTCAGTTTGATTTTACAAAGTAAAGTTTTTTTTGACAAATTTGATGTAATAAAAATTACAAATGTATTTTTCGTATTAAAAACAAAGTATTTTTTGTACGGAATGAATTATTTCATAATTTTGCATTCGCTTTTAAAGCAAAAAGAAAGTTCGGGGTGTAGCTCAGTTGGCAGAGTACGCGTCTGGGGGGCGTGGGGTCGGAAGTTCAAGTCTTCTCACCCCGACAGAATGAAAGCCTTTTGAATCGGAAGATTCGGAAGGCTTTTTTTTCGAAATCTTATCAATATTTACAAATCCTTAATATTCGTCAATTTCAAGTATTCCCCAATATGTTTGATTGAAACGATATTTCAGAATTTTTTATATTCATGAGAATTGAAAATGCGCGGTCTATATCATTGTTCTTTACGATTATAGTAAATTCGTTTGTCGTTGAAATTAATTCTTCAATATTAATTTTTCTTAATGACAGATTTTTAAGAATGTAAAAATAAAATCCGATAGTTTCAGTACGTTTTTTAGGAAGACTAATGGTTATTGATGATAAATTTGTTTTTTGAAAAATTTGCTTTTCATCTTTAAAAATTTCATTAATCAAATCAGCTAATGCATTACTTACAACTATTGATGTTTCAAATATTCCTCTTGAAACAGAATAATATGATTGATTTTGTCCGATATGTTTTATCATTTCTTGTTGTCTTAATCCGATGGTTTCCGAATTCTCGAAAGTAAAATGCATTAAGCCCGATATAACAATTAAATCACCCAGATCATTTACAAATTGTTTCAATCCTGAATTCGGTAATTCAAGATAATTCGATTTTACTCTTTTTAAAGCAATAATAACCGCTCCGATTTGAACCTTCTTTTTTAGTACTTCCTCTATTTTCGGTTTTAGTTTTCGAGCTAATGAAGAAATATTAATAATATCTTCAATTAAAGCTTCTTCAAGAAAAGGGGTTTGTTGTATTAATTGTTTTGCGATTTCTCCTATTGATATCATCCGTATGATTTTATACAATTTGTATTATTTTTGTACAAATTTACAATATTTTTTTTTATAAATTCAAATTATAATACTTTTATTTCATAATAAAACTAAAAAATGTATTTACTTTTAATTTATCAGGACAAATAATGTTTAATAAAGAGCTGGTCAAATTATTTTCACAAATAGAAACTCCCTTTTATTATTATGATATGGGATTATTTGAAAAGAGTTTAAATAACCTCAAATCTACAGCTGTTAAATACAACTATAAAGTGCATTATGCTTTAAAAGCAAATGCAAATGATAAAATTCTTGAAACAATTAATAATTTTGGATTCGGAGCGGATTGTGTAAGCGGAAATGAAATTGAAAAGGCAATTAAAATTGGTTTTCCTTCTGATAAAATTGTTTTTGCAGGCGTCGGAAAAACCGATAAAGAAATTGAATTTGCAATTAATTCTTCAATATTCGGATTTAACAGCGAATCAATAGAAGAAATAGAGATAATTAACGAAATTGCAATAAAAAAACAAAAGACGGTTCCGGTCTTTTTAAGATTAAATCCGGATATTGATGCCGTAACTCATAATTATCTTACTACCGGACTTAATGAAAATAAATTCGGTATTCCATTAAGTTTTTTGGATGATGTATTAGATAAAGTACAAAAACTTTCAAATATCAAGATTATAGGTTTGCATTTTCATATAGGCTCTCAAATAACGAGTTTTGAGCCTTATATCAATTTATGCAAGAAAGTGAATATTATACAAGAAAATTTATATAATAAACACGGTATAAAATTGAAATATATAAATTTAGGAGGCGGTTTAGGAATTAATTATACGAATCCTGAGTCAGAATTAATTTCAGATTTTGAGAAGTTTTTTTCAATAATTAACGAAAATCTGCATACACGCCCCGAACAAGAAATTCATTTTGAATTAGGTCGTTCTGTAATCGGACAAACAGGCAGTTTGATTTCTCGTGTATTATATGTTAAAAAAAGTGTTAACAAACAATTTGCAATTCTTGATGCAGGAATGACTGATCTTATCAGACCGGCATTATACGGTGCTCATCATAAAATTGAAAACCTCTCAAAGCAAGAAAATTTAACTGATTTGATTAAATATGATATAGTAGGTCCCGTGTGTGAATCTTCTGACAGTTTTGATATTGATATAGAACTTCCTAAAACCGAACGCGGTGATATTATTGCATTAAGAAGTGCGGGAGCATACGGGGAAATAATGGTTTCTCAGTATAATTTAAGAAATAAACCGAAAACAATTTATTCGGATACTATCTTGCAACACTTAAAATCAGAATCAAATAATTAATTATGGGATACGGAATTTTGAGTATAAAATTTGAATATTCATAATATAAAAGTAAAATAAATATTGTTTTAAAAACAGTTATTATTAATTTTAGAGAATAATAAAAAACGATGAAAAATATTTCGATTATTTTTGCTTTATTAATGATTTTTGGTTCATGTACAATGAAAAATAATGAAAAACTAAAAGAAGAGATTAATACAAATATTGATTCTTTGAAAAATATTTATGCCCCGGATAAACGTATAACTTTATGGAATGTAACAACAGATATTGCCAATGATACTTTGGTTATTTCGGCAGAATTAGAAAATAAAACGGCTGCCGATCAATTGAAAGAAATTTTGACAAAAAAATATCCCGATGTTTTATTAAAAATAAAAATATTACCTGAAAAAGAACAAGAAAGAACCGTACATGCAATAGTAAATAATTCAGTTGCCAGTATCAGAAAGAAAGCAAAACACAGTTCCGAGCTTGTAAATCAAGCATTTTTGGGTACGCCGGTTAAAGTTTATAAAAAAGAAAGAAATTGGTATTTAATACAAACTCCAAACAGATATATCGGTTGGATTAATGAAGATGACATTATTTTTTTTAATAAAGAGCAACTTAGCAAACTTAAACAAAAAAATAAAATAATATACAAAAAGCAACAGGGCAGCAGTTATTCAGAACCTGATGAAAATTCACAAGTTATTTCAGATTTAGTAATAGGTTGTATTTTATCGGTTACTGATACAATCAATAATTTCTTTAAAGTACAATATCCTGACGGCAGAGAAGCGTATGTGTTAAAAAAAGAAGTTGATAAGATGATGACAGTTTTTAATCGAATTCCCGAAGGTAAGAATTTGGTCAATACGGCTAAAAAGTTTTACGGAATTCCGTATTTATGGGGAGGTCTTTCATCAAAAGCAATTGATTGCAGCGGATTTACTTCTGCGATTTATTTTATGAACGGAGTTATTCTGCAACGTGATGCATCTCAGCAAATAAAATACGGAACCGAGATGACAAATAAATTTAAATTTAAAAATCTTTCAGCCGGTGATTTGCTTTTTTTTACTGATATCAGTTACTTGGGAGATAAAGAAAAATCAAAAAAAATTACACATGTAGGTATGTATATCGGAGATACCGAATTTATTCATGCTTCCGGGAAGGTGAAAATAAACAGTATGGATTCAACAAGAAAAAACTTTAATCCGGAATATCGTGATACCTTTAAAAAAGCAATAAGAATAATAGGGAACGTCGGAACAGAATCAATAGAAAAAATAACAGATAATAAATTTTATAAAACGATTATACCGAACCGAAAAAAATGAGTTTAAGCAGACGAAATTTCATTAAAACTGTTTCAGCAGTAACTGCCGGAACAACAATATTACCAAATATTGCAATCGCATCAATTATGAAACCGATAAAATCAAAAAAATTGAAACTAACATTCAGAACATACGAATTACAATTGAAACATACTTTTACGGTTGCTGAATATTCGAGAGATACAACACCCGTTGTTTTAACAGAATTAGAATATGACGGAATTATCGGCTACGGTGAAGCATCAATGCCGCCTTATCTCGGAGAATCTCATAAAAGTGTTACAAGTTTTCTTTCAAAAGTAAATCTGTCACAATTTAACGATCCGTTCAGAATTGATGATATTTTAACTTATGTAGATTCTGTTGATAAAAAAAATCGTGCTGCAAAAGCTTCCGTAGATATTGCTCTTCACGATTTAATCGGAAAAATTGTGAACCAACCGCTGTATAAATTATGGGGTTTAAATCCTGATAAAACACCCGTAACATCTTTTACAATCGGAATTGATAAACCGGATGTTGTAAGAACGAAAACGAAAGAAGCAAAAGGATTTAAAGTTTTAAAAGTAAAACTCGGTCGCGGAAATGATAAAGAAATGATTAATGCCGTAAGAGACATTACAAATGTTCCGCTATATGTTGACGTTAATCAAGGTTGGAAGAATAAAGAAAACGCTTTGGATATGATTCATTGGCTTAAAGAAAAAGGCGTAATTTTTATTGAACAACCTTTACCCAAAGAAAATATTGATGACATGGCATGGTTGACACAAAACAGTCCGTTACCGACAATGGCAGATGAAGCTTTTCAAAGATTATCTGATGTTGCAAAATTTAAAGGTGTTTACTCCGGAATAAACATAAAATTAATGAAAAGTACGGGCTTAAGAGAGGCACATAAAATGATTACGGTTGCAAAAGCATTAGAAATGAAAGTAATGATGGGATGTATGACGGAAACTTCATGTGCAGTTTCAGCTGCTGCTCAGTTATCCCCATTGGTTGATTGGGCAGATTTAGACGGAAATTTATTGATAAGTAATGATGTTTATGAAGGTGTAAAAGTAATTGACGGAAAAATTACTTTAAATAATTTACCCGGAATCGGAATTCGAAAGTTGTAATTTCTACTCTGTTTCAACAGAGACATAATAAAACAAATTAATATTGTTAAATTAAAATGTAATAATTATGAAAAAATTGACCTTGTTAATTGCTATTATTTGTTCAGGATTTTTTGCTTCTGCACAAATAAATGTAAACGGTAAAGTAACTGATGCAAAAAACGGGGATCCGATTCCCGGTGTAAGTATCAGTGTAAAGAATTTTACTGAAGTTGCTGTTTTAACGGATTCGGAAGGAAATTATACGATAACTGTTCCTGAAGGGGGAACAACTCTTATTTTCAACTACTTCGGAATGAAAACAAAAACCGTTGAAATCAATAACAGAACAGTTATTGATGTTGAATTGGAATCTTCAGATATTACAATTGATGATGTTGTTGTTACTGCATTGGGAATTAAGCGAGAAAAAAAAGCTCTGGGTTATTCTGTACAGGATGTAAGCGGTAAAGATATTTCTAAATCGAATCCTGATAATGTTGTCTCTGCCTTATCCGGAAATATTGCAGGTGCTCAAATTATTACTTCATCCGGACAAGTAGGAGCTTCTTCAACCATTTCAATCAGAGGAAATAAAACATTTACAGGTTCAACACAACCTCTTTTTGTTGTTGACGGGACACCGATAATGAACGGAATATCATCGGCTCGTTCAAGTACAACTTCTACGGATTTCGGAAATGCTGCTATGGATATCAATCCTGCAAATGTTGAAAGTATTTCCGTATTGAAAGGTGCCAGTGCAACGGCTTTATACGGAAGCAGGGCAGCAAACGGAGTAATTTTAATTACAACTAAAAAAGGCAGCGGAACAAAAAAGGAAGGTCTTGGAATTGATTATTCTGCTTCTGTTTCAATAAGTGACATGTACATTCTGCCGAATTATCAAAATGAATACGGACAAGGAATGAATTCAGATGAATATAATTGGCAAAAAAATTATTCTGATTTAAGCTATCAGGAATTTGTTGATGACAGAGGATTTAAATGGGGTTTAGACGGCTCCGGAAGACTAATGGATGCAGATGAAAGTTGGGGAGCAAGACTTGATGCCGGTTTAAATGTTCCTCAAATGGATTCTCCTTTGGATGCAGACGGCAATGTTATCCCGACACCTTGGATTTCTCATCCGAATAATGTTAAAGACTTTTATGAAAGAGGTCTGACATTTACAAATAACATTGCATTATCCGGCGCGAATGAGAATTCAAGTTTCAGATTAACATTCGGAAATTCAAATCAAAAAGGAACTTCACCGAATACAGATCAGAATAAAACCAATATTGGTCTGAATTCTGAGTTCAAACTGTCAGATAAACTTTCTGTTAACATAAATGCTACATACACGAAACTTGTAAATAATAATTTACCGCAACAAGAAAATTCAATGAGAAATCCTTTATTAGAATTTAATTCATGGTTTGGTCGTCAAGTTGATATGAATTATTTAAAGGAACATTACGATGATATTGTTTTATACGGAAGATCTCAGAAAGAAAAATCATTCAATTGGATGATGGCTTACGGTTCTCAGCATCCGAATCCGTATTGGAATGCATACAAAAATACAATGTCAAGAGAAAGAGACAGAGTATTCGGAAATACTTCCATTACTTATAATTTATTTGACGGAATTGATATAATAGGAAGAATCGGAACTGATTTCTTTAACGAACATCGTAAATATATCTATCATAAATATTCTCGTGACTGGACTCCGATGTATGATAATGCTAAAAACGGTAATTTTTGGGAACAATACCGATTCGAAAGCGAAACTAATGCAGATTTATTTTTACAAATTAATAAGCATCTTTCTGATGATTTATCATTATTCTCAACATTAGGAGGGAATTACAGAAAAGCTTATGATCAATTTGCTACAACATACGGAACAAATTTAATTGTTCCTGACTTTTTTTCAACATCAAATTTTGAAGGAGAACCGGTTGTAAGTTTTACAAAATATAAGACTGTAACAAACAGTGTTTTCGGTTCTGCGAATCTCGGATTTAAAAATTATGTATTCCTTGAATTTACTTTGAGAGGTGACTGGAGTTCAACTTTACCCGCTGAAAATCGTAATTATTGGTATCCTTCCGTGAATGTCGGTTTTATAATAAACGAAGCATTTAACTTGACTTCAAAAACTTTCACATACGGGAAGATCCGTGCCGGATATGCTGTTGTCGGTAATGCAACTTCCCCGTATAAACTAAACCCGGTCTTTTATTCGGTAGGAACAACTTTTAATGATATAAACTTATTTAGTGCACAATCAACACTTCCTACGGCAAATTTAAAACCTGAAAAAACAAACAGTTTGGAGATTGGCGGAGAATTTAAATTTTTTGAAAACAGATTAGGAATTGACCTTTCTTATTATAATACTCTTACTAAAGATCAACTCATTCAAGTTGATGTTCCTACCTCTTCGGGTTACAGTTCTTGGATGAAGAATGCAGGAAGTATCCGAAATAAAGGTGTTGAAATACAATTATACGCAACCGTCCTAAAAAAACAAAATCTTTCTTGGGATGTAACTCTTAATTGGTCAACAAATAAAAACACGGTAATTGAATTAGCTGACAATTTAAAACAACTGCAAATTTCATATTATTACAGTAAAAGTCAAGCAAGTTTAATGGCTTTCCCCGGTGAAGAATGGGGTACAATATACGGAACAACTTTTAAAAGAGATTCTGTTTCAGGAGATGTTCTGATTGACCAAAACGGAAAACCCATTACGACTGAAGACCCTCAAGTTTTGGGTTATGTTAACCCGGATTGGATAGGCGGAATAAGAAATACAGTTACATATAAAAGATTTTCATTATCTGCATTAATAGATTTTAGAATGGGTGGTGATATTTTCAGTATGACTAAAGCTGTCGGTCAAAAAACAGGAATATTAGATGTAACAACAAAAGACGGAATTCGTGAAGACGGAATGGTTGTTGACGGCATATATGAAGACGGTGCAATGGTGGATTTGAACGGAGACGGTACAACAGAAGATGCAAGCGGACAAGCAAATCAAACAATTATTTCGGCTCAATCATACTGGGGAAGTTCTCGTTCATGGGGAGAACTTGCAATTATTGACGGAAGTTTTATAAAATTCAGAGAACTTTCAATAGCATATAATATTCCGAAAAAAATTATTAAGAAAATTAAAATCCAAAATGCAAATATCTCACTTTTCGGCAGAAACTTAGCTCTACTTTATACAGATAAAAGCAATGACGCGCATATTGACCCCGAAGTTTCATCAGGCGGTACTATAAGCGGTGTAGGTATAGAAACATACCAATTACCTTCTGCACGTACGTTAGGATTTCAATTAAATATTAAATTTTAAAAAATAATCATATGAAAAACAAGATATTTTTAATTTTGACGGGATTTGTTTTTATTTTCATTTCATCTTGCACAAAAGATTTTGATGCCATAAATACAAATCCGAATAACCCGGATTCAGCCCCTATAGAAAATGTTTTTGCATATACAATTAAAAGTGTTTCCTCTTGTTTCGGTACAACAGAAATGGAAACTGCCGCAGGATATGTCGGCCATGTTACAAAAGGAAAATATACTGATATTACAACATATACTTCGCCTCCGAGCAGCGGTGTATGGAATGTCATATACAGAACAACAGCTTCAAATGCTAATTTTGTAATAAGTGAAGCCAAAAAAACAGAAAATTTTAATTTGCTGGGTGCGACAATGGTTCTGAAAGTCTATGTTATGCAATTAGCTACTGATATCTACGGTAAGGTTCCGTACACGGAAGCCGGTCTCGGAAATGACGGTATAATATACCCCGCTTATGACACCGAACAGGATATATATTATGATATGCTTGCAAAATTAGACACAGCAAATGATTTGCTCATAAACAATCCTCAAAACGGAAATATTGAAGACGGAGATTTATTATATGAAGGGAATATTACAAAATGGAAAAAATTTTGTAATTCATTACATTTAA
>Ga0190316_1000673_pt1 | contig 10526 bp, 19 predicted proteins | sample 48701112_MG_FD_161663 | JGI IMG/M metagenome (GOLD analysis project Ga0190316, IMG submission 161663) | Hydrothermal vent sediment bacterial communities from Southern Trench, Guaymas Basin, Mexico - 4870-11-1-2_MG | ecosystem: Environmental > Aquatic > Marine > Hydrothermal vents > Sediment ... | reverse complement strand
CAAATATTTTTTATTTTTCAATAAATATGGTTCTAATTTTTTCCATCTTCCACCAATAATTGTTTCTGCATACCAACTTGCATATTTTAAATCTTTTATAATATATGGTTCAGCTTCGATCCATCTTCCTTTAATAATATTTTCAGCATAATAATATGCTGATTCAGGATCTTTCATAATATATGGTTCGGCTTCTTTCCATCTATCTTTAATAATATAATAGGTGTAATTAAATGCGGATAAAGGATGTTTCATAATTATTGGTTCAGCTTCAGGCCATCTACCCCTTATTACATATTGAGCATAATCACGTATCCATAACAATTTTCCTTGAAGAATATAAGGTTCAGCTTCAGGCCATCTACCCCTTATTACATGTCTGGCATAATCAACTATTAGCCATGTATGTTTCATAATTACCGGTTCGGCTTCTTTCCATCTACCTTTAATAATATTTTTAGCATATTGATATGCAGTATTTGGGTCTTTCATAATATATGGTTCAGCTTCCTTCCATCTATCTTTAATAATATCTCGGACATATACATATGCTGAATTTGGATCTTTCATAATTATCGGTTCGGCTTCTTTCCATCTGCCTTTGATAATATCACGAATATATAAATATCGATATTGATTATCAAACATGATTATATTTTCAAGTTCTTTTGATAATCTTCTATCTTTTTGTTTAGCATAATCAAATAAATATTTTACTATTGCTTCTAATATTTCATAATCATCTGAGTTCATTTTTTACCTCTTTTGATAATAACGGTTTAACAATATCATAAATAGTTAATTGAAATTGTTCCATATAATTATTTAGATAGTTTTCATTTAGTAATAAATATATTTCACCTTTTTTCCATCTCTTTTTTACTACTTGTATTGCATATCTTAGTGTATAATAGGGGTCAGTTAATATAATATCTTCATATTCTTTAGATAATCTTTTGCCTAATTTATTAGCATAATTGAATAAAAATTCAGCTTTGTTCTTATAATTTAAAACCATATCCATCGTTAATTTTTCCATCTATTACTCCTTATATTCTATCAAGCTTTATTTGCTGCAGATATTGAAACGGATAGAATAAATGATATAATTAGAGTTCCTATTAATAATGCAAACCAAATAATCCATTTTTTCAAATCCCAGTGCCAAAACCACGGAATGACGCCAAATATTTGTATAATCAAGTAAACAAAATGTAATAATGATCCGGCACCATACCATATTGATACAAAATTATCCAAGAATTCTTCATTCATTTTCTTTCCCTCCTATATATTGTTTTATTGCATTAAGTATCTCAATAACATGTGTAGTTTGGATCATATGTTTATCTAATGTAGCTTTCAAAAATCTATTTAATATATGATGATGATATAATTTGAATAATAAATATTCAATGGGTCCATCTGGGAAAATATATTTATCATAACCTTCCATTAATGATTTAATATTATAAATATCTAGCATGAAATTTTTAATAGCAGATTTAAATAAAATAGAATCAATTTGTAGTATGTTATTAGAGTATAAATTGTAACATATATGTCCGTTGACAATATATAAATTATCATCATTCAAATTATTATATATGTTACTGATTATCTTGAATTTTATAGGTTTATCTATATGTAATACTGCGTATATATCATATGCATACCCTTCCACTGTTATATCTTTTATATTTAGAATTTTGGATAAAATGAAATTCATAAGTTCAGTATTTTCTGATTTAATTTCTGGATATAAATGTGCACTTATCGCATTAGATAATGCATTAAGGGCTGTATCTTTAGAAAATATATCGTGATATTTATGTGGGTTATCTAGATACATATTAATCCTATCTAAATCAGATCCATTCAAGTATTTATCAATATTCATATCTTCCCTCTGATAATTCATTATAAAGTTGGTTCAATTCTTCTACAGCTTCATTTACTTTATTACGCAATTCATTAAATAATGTTTTTATTTCGGATGATATTATTCTCAATTTATTATCTATTGTAATGCCATCAAAGGTATTAGATACCAATTCATCAGTCATGACATTACCAATATATTCTATAGGATCTATATCTGAATCTACATCTTTATTATATTCACTCATCACTTTTTTAATTCTTGATATGTCTATTATAAATTTATGAATGTAATCTTTTAATAATTCTTTATTAATATCATATAATTGTAGATCATTAAGTTTAAATCCCACATATCCACCACTTCTGCCTACTTGATATAATTCTATATCATATTTCATTTTAAAATATTTATATGTCTCATAAAATAAATGTCCCAATTTATTGAAATAGATTCGTTCTACATCAAATTCTGTTAAATTTTTATTTTCATTTAATAATCTATCTATATCCCATAATCCTTTACGTTTAATGTTCAATAATAACATTTGATATTTATCATAATATCGCAATTCTATTCCGTATTCTTCTAAATCATTTCTAATACAATTGTCATCTATATAATCATCATAAGATAATATCTTACTTTGTAATACTTCAAATAATAGTTTCCTTATCGTTTATAAATACATCTTTCAATTTCTCTGGATATAATAGATACATATTGATGCGACCTACAATATTGCAACTTAAATAATTATCAATCATAGTTGGCACCATTAATTAATTTGTTATATATATAATCTAATCTTCTAACTGCATCTTTTATCATCTCTCTTAATTCATTAAATATTACTTTAATTTCTTCAGCAATAACTAATAAATTGCTATCGATTAATACTTCATTTTTATTGAATACTAATTTATCAATAATATATTCTTCTATATAATCTATGGGATCATTATATTTTGGGTCATAACCTTCCATAAATTCTTTAATTTTTTGTGTATCGATTATAAATTTATGTATAGATTCTTTTAATAAATCTTCATTTATATCCTCTATTGTCATTTGATCTCTTTTAAATCCCAAATATCCGCCGCTTCTGCCCATCTGATATAATTCTAATCCCCATTTCTTTTTAAAATAATTTCTCATATCAAACAGCATATATTCTATTTCATTCTGGTGAATTTTTTCAATATCTTCGATAGTTATATTATTTTCTATAATTTTATTATAATCCCATAATCCTTTACCTTTAATATTTATTAATAAAAATCGCTCATCATTATATATTCTATATTCTATTCCTAATTTGTTTAATTTATCTATTACGTCGTCGGAATCGGACCATAAATAATGATTGATATTGTTATAAATTGAGTTATATGCTGTATTAAATAATATTGTTTCTAATTCATTTATACTTTCTTTATCATTTATAAATATATCTCTCAATTTTTCTGGATATAATAAATACATATTAATACGGTCCGTCGTATCGTTTTCTAGGTATTGATTAATCATGATATCTTAAAGGTAATTCTTACTTTGTAGATATTTAATTGCTGTTATTATATAATTATATTCTCTATGTTCTCTAAGATAATCTGCTAATTCTAATAATTCCATTCCATCTATATTTTCTGGTTCTTTAAACCCATCTAATATAACTTTATTATTTTCTATTTTTATTCGCCTAACATTAGTTATAGATTCATTATGATCAGTAATAATCAGTGAAGCTTTTGATTTAGTAATATTAATAGTTATGGGTAAACTGTTACTAAAATGTTTAGATATATACAGAATCAATTTATATGTGTCATTCCGTTTGACCATTAATTTATTAACAATAGTATATAATTTACTATATATATCAGTTAACTCAATAATTTTGTTTTTTATTTCGTTTGATACAAGCAATGGAGTATCGGGTGTAATGCTGTATGTATACAATATAGATTGAGAACCATTAATAGATAATGATAACAATTCTGTAAATTTAATAGTTTCTATTGTTGCTTTATTCCCATTCACATCTTCATATTCTATCATTTCTTCCTCCTTATGTTGAAAATTGGTGGGCATGATGGGATTCGAACCCATACTCGCTTATCGCGAAGGGGATTTTAAGTCCCCTGTGTCTGCCATTCCACCACATGCCCAATTAGATATTATCCTTTTAATATATTCTTTAATACACTAAAATAATGTAATACCCACTCTTTATATAATGGTGAGCCACTATGAAACGATTCCCATGTAGTTAATGGTGGTGTTAATTGAATACCATTTGGTAACTTGGTTTTATTTATAACGAATCTATTTTTGTTATAATTCATATTATGTGATCCCATTTTAACATTTAATTTTTCCATTAAAGTCTCGAATTTTGGTATTACATTTTTCTCTTCTGAATAGCATAAATATACCGTACCATGTTTTATATATTTAAAACCCGCAGCGCATAATAAGTTAGCTAGATTGATATCAAATATAAATGCTGCAAAATATCCTCGTCCAGATTTATGAGTTAACACGATAAAATCATCAAAAATTAGTTTTTCATATCCACCCCATTTTAAAATGGGCATATTATCATTTTGAATTATTCCTTCAGCAGGAACCAGTGTTAATGAACTATTTCTTCTAATGAATTTACGATTATTGATTCTTATGATCTTCATAATACACCTTTTATATTATTTACTGATAGTTTAATAATTCATTATAAAGTTTGTCCAATTCTTCTATAGTTTCATTTATTTTGTTATATAATTCATTAAATAATGTTTTTACTTTAGATGATATCATTATTAATTTATTATCTACGATACCATTAGAAATATCAGATTCTAAATGATCTGTTATAATATCACTAATATATTCTACAGAATCTATTATTCCATTATCGCTATATTTACCCATTATTTTTTTAATCTTTTGTGCGTCGATTATGAAATTATGAATATAATTTTCTAATAATTCCCTGTTAACTTCATAAGTTCCTAAATCACTTTTAAACCCGATATATCCATTATCTTTACCTACTTTATATAATTTTATATTATATTTATGTCTAAAATAATTATGCATTTTATTAAACGAATCTTCTAACTTATTATGATAAATTTGTTCTACATCAGATCTTGTTAAATTCTTATTTCTATCTAATAATTTATCTATATCCCATGATCTTTTATCTTCAATATTTATTAATAGCATATGCAATCCATTATAATATTTTAATTCTATCCCAATTTTATCCATATCATCTCTTATGCCATTTATTACATGTTCATTAGTTACATCTGCAATGCATGATGATATATAATTGTATAATATCTGCTTTAATTCATTTATACTTTCTTCATCATTTATAAATATATCTCTTAATTTTTCTGGATATTGTAAATACATATCGATACGATTTGTTATGTCACAACTTAAATAATTATCAATCATGATTACTTCTTTGCGAAATCAATTGCTTTGATCCAATAATTAATTGGATAGTTTGAAAAATCGTCAGATCGTAATTTACGTTTAAGAGCTTTTGATATACATAACATACATATATTTTCAGATTCATCTATTTGATATTTATTAATAACATGATTCCATAAATTATCTTGTATCATGAAATCTTCATAATAACGTTTATGACAGATAGAACATATACGATATCCAGACATATCATACCCTCATTAGTACATCTTTTTCGTAAATTGGTTTCCAATGTTCATCTGCAAGAATATAAGGTTCTGCTTCTTCCCATCTCCCTTTAATAATACATTTTGCATAAAAATATGCAAATTCGGGACTTTTCATAATAATCTCTTCTGCTTCTTCCCACCTTCCTTTGATAACATCACGAGCATATTGATATATAAATCTAGGACTTTTCATAATGTACTTTTCAGCTTCTCTCCATCTCCCAAATATAATTCTTTTAGCATATTCATAAGCATATTCAGGATCAATCATAAGGAAATATTCATCATCTTTGTATAACCTTTCACATCTACTTTCTGCTTTTTTGATTAATTCTTCTGCGTAATCGTTCATTTAATCTCCTAATAAAGTTTTTATATTTTTGAAAATGGTTTAATTACGATTGAATATATTAAATCTTGAATATATTAAATCTGTGCCAATATGTAACTGAGTCAAGCGTTCCATTTATGTATTTTTCAGCTTTGTACCATCGTTTGTCATGTACCATATAATATGCATAATCTATAATATTGTATTTGATTTTATTATCAACTAAAAATTCCTCTAATTCCGGCCATCTTTCTTTTACCACAAATCTAGCATATCGAATTAAATCTTCAATTTCTTCTCCAAGCCATTTTTCCATTGTTTTATATTTTATAAGTATATCTTTACGCGACGTAGATGTATTTATATCTTTTTGTACCATATCTAACATTAATTTTTCATCTCTCTTAGGCCACCTACGTTTAGATATATGTCTGGCATACATGTACATATAATGGGGATCTGTTTTAAGAAATTTTTCATATTTTTGGGGGACTTCTCGGCGGTGTTTTCTTGCCCATTCATATACTGATTTTGCGGTAGGATTTTGAGGAAGATTATAAGTAAAATATTTTATATTTATATTAAGATCATACAAATTTAAACCAAATTCCTTTACATATTTATATGTATATTCTACATCTCTAAATAGGTTAGATTCTGCCTCGGGCCATCTCTCTTTTATAACATTTTTGGCATATTTATAAATATATTGTGGATCTTTCATAATAATAGATTCATCACGTTTTCCCAAACGTTTTTGAGATTTTAATGCCTTTTCATATAGTGATTTAGCACTCCTTGTAGACTTAGATGCCATAAGCTTACTCCTAGCAAATGATGGTATTAGATAATGTTATAGTGGTATATATTTATAAATACGTTAGGATAAATTATGCAAGAAAAATATAAATCCGTAGGCGTTGACCAGCATGCTGCCGATAAATTATTTCGTAAGTTAAAGGATAAAATTGGTGAAACATATACATCTAACGCTTTACCATTTTCTCTTGGGTTTGCAGGTTTGTTTCGCTTGCAAGATTATAAAAAACCTGTATTGGTCAGTAGTACAGATGGCGTAGGGACAAAATTAAAACTCGCTTTTATAAGTGGTATTCATAATACAATAGGTATAGATCTTGTTGCGATGTGCGTAAATGATTGTCTTTGTGTTGGTGCAAAACCTTTATTTTTTCTTGATTATTTTGCAACAAGTAATCTTGATGATACAACAATTGAAAAAGTAATTGAAGGTATCGTTGAAGGTTGTAAGCTTGCAGATTGTGCCTTGTTAGGCGGTGAAACTGCGCAATTGCCGGGTTTTTATCATGATAAAGAATACGACCTCGCAGGCTTTTGTGTAGGTGTAGTAGAAGAGGATGAAATCATTACTGGCGAAGATATCCAAGAAGGCGATGTTGTGTTGGCGCTTGCTTCAAGCGGGTTACACAGCAACGGTTTTTCGCTCGTCAGAAAGATTCTTGGAGATTTTATCCCAGAATTACTTACACCAACGCGAATTTACGTAAAATCAATTCTTTCTACAATTAAAGAATTTCCAAATAAGATTAAAGGTATTGCGCATATTACTGGCGGTGGAATCACAGAGAATTTACCAAGAATTTTACCAGCAGAACTTGCAGCAAAGCTTGATTTATCGGTTTTTGAACGCCCAGCGATTTTCAAATTGCTCAAAGAAAAAGGCGGAATCAGCGAAGACGAAATGCGTCGCGTTTTCAATTGCGGTATTGGGATGATAATTATAGTTAATAAAGATTCAGCAGATAAAATAAAAGTTTTTCTCGAAGAACAGAATGAGATAATTTATAATATTGGGAGTATTATCAAACGTGAGGATAAAGCAGTAATATATTAAATATGACAGTCTATTACTGTCAATAATGTTTCACCGTCCAGATCCGCTAAGAAGTTATCATAAAATGTTTTACTCCATTTATCATGTTTTTTAGATGATGATTCATACCATATACCATCTTTCAGTACTGCCCATGTAGTCAATTGCTTGAGATTGGTAATATCTTTTACTTTTCCTTTATATGTTCTAGTTCCATCTTTCAATATTATTAAATCATTAAACCCTCTATTTATCGTGTACCAATCCCATTTACTTATCGGGTTATAAGTTGTGAATACATATATTTTATCATCAATATTTTTTAATAATATATATGATTCTTCATAATATTTATCAGCATATTTGGATATTAATTCATTTATAGGTGTCTGCGGCTCATTACAAAATTCTATAAAATCATCTACATATTTCTCATCTGCTTCATCTTCCACATATGGTGGTACATCAATATTTTCATTAAATGGTGCTAATGCTTCATCATAATCTACATCTCCCACGACAAGAAGCGCGTAATGCATGTTGCTTTCTCCAGAAATTCACGTAATGGTATAGCTATATGTCCATTTGGTATATCTATGTCTGTATAAATTGATATAATTACATTTCCTTCATCATTATTTACAACAATATGAGCGGGTGTAAGAAGACTGTGTGATTGTATATTAGTACGATCTTCATATATGTTCAATATACAATTAGATATTGTATCATCATTTATAGCGATATCTCGATACTGTTGATCTGTGATAGCATATGTAATACGCGTAAGCTGTGAACCACGGAGATAACGATCAACCATAATGCCTCCTTATATAATCTCATCTATCAAACCGTACTGTAAGCATTCATCTGCTGTAAAATATAAATCATGTTTTAATATATCATCAAGTTTTTCTGATGGGATCTTGGTATATTCTTTGTAGATACCTTTTATAATATCCATACATTTATCTAAATTTTTCTTTTCATCTTCAAATTCAGAATATTTACCCCAGAATGCTGAGGAAATTTGGTGTATGAGCATCATAGAATGCTTTGTCATTTGCCTTCTCTTACCAGCTACGCTAATAAATGTGGCAGCAGATGCACATATCCCATCAACTATGGTTATTACTGGGCTTTTGCATAATAATATATTATCCATACTAGATAAGCCCGCATGTAAAGATCCACCATAACTATTTATGTGTATATATATTGGCAATAATTCATTAGCATCAGTTTTTATTTTTAACGACGTATGGTCATTATCTATATCTCGTAACATTTTATTTAGTTGTAATGTTTTATCACGTTCTACTTCAGAATAGAAATATATTCTATTCTCTACTGACGTAACTTCTGGCTGTTTAGGTTTTGAAGTTTCTTCACTTTCAGGAGTATTTGATCCTATGCTGTTGCCCCAATTAATCATAAAACCCTCCTGATGTAGTTATCTTGGTAAGCTTCCCAGAATTTATTGAAAAATTCTGGATCTTCTTCACGGGTTACCTTAAATACGTCAGTCTCTTTGCCATAATAATCATAGACATGTATAGTAAGCCAATCAGGAATTTCATCTGAACTATCATATTCAAAAATTATTTCGAAATTGCAAAAGATATGAATAGTGATTTGATTTTCAGAATAATCAGCAGTATCAAGATAATCTGGAAGCTCGGTGAAGACAAATTCAGCAAGAGTAGGTTCAAATGGATTCATATGTACTCCTCTTATGAAACTAGTATTATAAATACATATAATATTTGTGTTTTAAATAATCAATTACCTCTTTTTCATTGATAGAAATTGCTACAGCGCCTATAAATCCGCATACCTGTTCCTTATCATCAACAATATCAATAATATCATCAATTCGATCTAAATCACCCTGTCGAACAGCATCTATTATCTCGCATTCTATATATTTACCGAAATATTCTAAAAGTTTCTTGATTTCCCGATGTATCATACTCATCCTCATTTAATGTATTATATTTCCCTATATTTTATTTGGTGATAATACATATATAATTTAGATAAAATCCATCAGATGAATTATATATAGATTTCATCTTTGGATAAATATCGCAGTATAAATATATTGTTCCATCCGAGCATTCCCATATGTATGTGAAACCCATATTTACGTAATCTTTTAAATCTGAAGCTTTAACATCTATCCATCCTTGTTGAGGCAGATAAAAATATCCTGTATAATTACCTTTAATTTTTCTAAAATGTGTTTTACCTAGAATTTTAAATATTTCGTTTTCATTAATGAATTTATCGACATATTTTTTATAAATCATATGTTTACCAATTCTTAATCGATCGATAAGACCTTGATCATATAATTTTATCATTAAATCATTTACTTTAATTAGTTTTGGTAATAACTGTGCAATTTTACCTGGCTGTATAGAATAATTTTCTTTGGTTGTTTTAGGTTTTGGTACCTCAGCATCATCTGTGTGAAATTGTCTCTTATTTTGTTTGGAAGATAATAGGAATATAGCTATAAAAAATATAATCATACTAATAATTGTAATAATGGTTGTAGGTTTCATTTTATCTCCTTTCTAATATTAACGTTAATATTTACTGTAATAAATTAGTAGGATTATTTCTTCTATTTTTATTTATTAAATATAATATCACAACTATTTTTTAATTAGTTTATTGATAATAAATAATTTTAGTCCCCTACCTATCGGGGGTGGTATTGCAATATAAGCA
>Ga0190316_1000672_pt1 | contig 10538 bp, 8 predicted proteins | sample 48701112_MG_FD_161663 | JGI IMG/M metagenome (GOLD analysis project Ga0190316, IMG submission 161663) | Hydrothermal vent sediment bacterial communities from Southern Trench, Guaymas Basin, Mexico - 4870-11-1-2_MG | ecosystem: Environmental > Aquatic > Marine > Hydrothermal vents > Sediment ... | reverse complement strand
TTCCCCGGGCAGGGGTCGAGCACGAAGGGGCAATCCCACAGGTACTCTTCGCCCTCCAGTGCTCGGACGATGTCTGCTAAGGAGATCCGCTCCGGAGGGCGACCGAAGCGGACCCCACCGCCCCGCCCACGGGCCGATATCAGAATCCCTGCCCGCACGAGGGGGGGGACCAATTTGGCCAGGAATGGATAGGGGATCCCCGCTCCCCGTGCCAATTCCCGGACCGGAGACGGCCCCCCGCCCCGAAGGGCGAGCTGGGCGAGACCGATAACGGCGTACTTCAACGTGCGAGAGAACATGATTTTTCGATCTCTTTATCTCAATATAACCTAGGACCCCACCTCTGTCAAGATGCTGATGGGATCCCCATCCCCCGGGCGGTTACCTCTTCACGTAGAGATGGCGCTTGATCTCCTGTTTCGTGGATTTAGCGAAGGGCTCCCTAACCAACTTCAGATCCTCTTTGCTCTTTATCCGTTTGAAGACAGCGAGGTTCTTCTGGACCTCTTTGACCCGCTCCCAGATGTAATCCCGGGCCTCATCATCGTCGGTGATCCCCCGTTGGCGCAGGAGCTCCCAGTTGGGATACACCAGGGCTCCCACCCCCGGCTTCCCCCCTTTCTCGATCTCGTAAACCATCACTTCCTCTACCTCCGGGATCCGAGAGAGCTCCCACTCCACCTCCTCGGGGTAAACGTTCTTCCCCGACTCCAACACGATCACGTTCTTCTTGCGGCCGGCGAGGTAGAGCCTGCCACGCCAGTCCAATTTCCCCAAGTCACCGGTGCGGAACCAACCGTCTCGTGTCAGGACTTCCCGGGTGCGCTCCGGATTGCGGTAATAGCCCATCATCACGTTGGGCCCCCGGGCGAGGACCTCGCCGTAACCGTCCGGTCCCGGCTCCGCGATCCGCAGTTCCACCCCAGGCAAGGGCCTCCCCACCGTTCCCGGCTGGCGGGCAAAGGGGGTACTGAAGGTGAGAACGGGCGCTGTCTCGGTGAGCCCATACCCTTGGATGATCCCCAGGCCCAGCCGCCGCAGCCCCCGGGCTACCCGGGGGTTCAAGGGGGCACCTCCCGAGACGAAGAAGCGGAAATCCGGCGAGAGTAACTTCCGCTTGAGAGCCTTGCCGATCAATTTGGGGGCGAGGCGGTAAAGAAGTCTTCGAGAAGGTGTGGCTTTGATGTTCTCCTCCAGCCGCCGCCAGATGGCGTGGAAGAGCTTGGGAACCCCCACGAGAACCGTGAAGTTCACCCGACGGGCGATCTCGATGAGGTTCCTGTAATCATCGGTATAGAGGACCATGGCCCCGGCGGCTAAGGGAGTGATGAGGGTGACCGTGAGGCCGTAGATATGGTACCAGGGCACGATGGTCACCATCCGGTCTTCAGGTCCCAGCTCGATGGTCTCCAGGATCCCCAACACGTTGGAAGTGATGTTGCGGTGGGAGAGCATCACCCCCTTAGCGTCCCCGGTGGTGCCCGAGGTATACATCAGGACAGCGAGTTCCTCGGGGTCCGGTTTCGCCTCCGGAGCCTGGATCACCTCGTCCGGTAGGAGATCCCACAAGCTCGGGATCTCATCCCCTCCCTCTAAGGCATAGACCCCCTGGAGGGAAGGGACGTCATCGACCAGCCCCCGCAGTTCCTCCCATCGTTGGGGGGCACAGAAGAGCACCCTTGCTTCGGCCTCTTTGAGTATCCGCCGTATCTCCACCGTTTGGAGCTCAGCGTCCAGAGGCAGGGCCACCGCCCCAGCACGCTGAATCCCCAGGAAGGCCACGGCCCAGCCGATGGAGGGCTTGGAGACGATGGCCACCCGCTCTCCCCGGTCGAGCTGTCCCGAGAGCCAGAGGGCTAGCCGACCGGCTTCCTCCCAGAGCCTCCCATAGGTGATCTCCTGGTAGGAGATCTTGTGGCCCCGGATCTTGGGAAGCCTGATGGCCACCCTGTTGGGGTATTTCCTAACCGTCTTGGCTACAAGCTCTTGGATCGTCGGATAGAACATCTCCACCTCCTGATCCTATACCGGAAGGTTCAGCCGGGGCGAGTCCGCGTGGCACACCCCCTCGTTGAATCTCCTCACAAAGGATTTTAGCCCCTAACACCCCCGCCGCACCCCCTTGTCCCAGACCCTGCCCTGAGGTAGCTTTTTTCAGCTCATGGAAAAGAAAGTTTGGAAGGAAGATGGCCTCATCCTGATAGCCTTTCCCTACGACGGGCGACTCGTGCAGCTCGTGAGGGGGCTACCGGGGAGGCGATGGGACAGCAAGAGAAGGGTTTGGGCCGTTCCCGCCAAACACGTGATCTCCGTGGTGGAGCTCCTCCGGGGGGAGGGGTTCAGCTTCGACGAGGCAACACTAAAGCTCTACGAGGAGGAACGGGCGCGGGACTCCGCTGGCCTCACCGTATCCCAACTCAACCTCCGGGTGCGGAACGCCCTTCAGACATCGTTTCCCAGCCCAGTGTGGGTAGTGGGGGAGATCCTCGGGTACGGGAAGAGCGCCCACAAGGAGGTGGTGGATTTCCTCCTCGCCGAGCGATCCGCCGATGGCTCCATCGTGGCCGAGGTAACGGCAGTCCTCTTCCCCGAGGTGCGCGCCCTCATCGAGGGAAAGCTCGCCCGGGCAGGGAACCCCTTCCGGTTGGGGGACGAGATCGTGGTACGGCTGCTCGTCCAGGTCGATCTGAAGGTCGAATGGGGTCAATACCGTCTCATCGTTCAAGACCTGGACATAGATTACACCTTGGGCGAGGTCGCCCGCCGTAAGGAGGAGATCCTCCGGAAGCTCGCCCGTGAAGGACTTCTCGAGCGCAACCGTTCCCTCGCTTTCCCCGCTCTCCCCCTCAGGGTGGGGTTGATCACCAGCCTAGGCTCCGATGCCGAGAAGGATGTCCTCAAGACCCTCCGGGAGTCAGGGTTCGCGTTCCAGGTGGTGGTGCACGGGGCCCGGGTACAGGGGCCGTACACCGAGGCCTCGGTGCTCAACGCCCTGGATTGGTTCCGGGAGCGGGCCCACGAGTTCGATGTGGTGCTCATCTGTCGTGGAGGCGGGTCCCGCACCGACCTCGCCTGGTTCGACTCCGAGGCCCTGGGACGGGCGGTGGCCACCTTCCCCATCCCCGTGGTGATCGGGATCGGACACGAGCAGGACTTCTCCGTCTTGGACCATGTGGGCTGGCGGGCCAAGACTCCCACGGCGGCGGCGCAGCTTTTGGTGCAGCGGGTGCGGGAGAGCCTGCAGCGTCTAGAGGAGGCCTGGGAACAGATACGGCAGTTGGCAGAGGGTACCCTTGTCCGGGCCGAGCAGCGTCTGGACGACCTCTCCCACCGTCTCCTCCGGGCGACCGCGGGACGAATTGATCTCGCTGAGCGGGATCTGAAGCGTATGGCCCATTCACTGCCCTTGGCGGTGTGGGCCACATTGGGCAGGGAGCGGGAGAGGCTGGCCGGATCCCGGGGGCGCCTCCGGCGGGCTGTGGGCAGGGTTATGAAGGAAGCCCGAAGCAAACTCCTGGAGGTCTCCCAACGGGTAGCGCCCCTGGCCGTAACCCTCATCGAGCGGGAACGAGCGGCCCTTTCCCATCGGGAGGGGAGGCTCAGGGCTTTGGATCCGCGTCGGGTGGTGGAGCGAGGTTACGCGATCCTGCGTCTTCCCGGGGGAAAGGCCGTGGTGGATCCGGCCCAAGCGCCACCGGGGACGCGCCTTGTGGCTGAGGTCAGGGATGGGACCCTGCGGCTCCTCTCCGAGGGAGGTGAGAGGCGTGGCCGATGTGGAGAGGGTTGATCTCTCCTATTCCCAGGCAATAGCCCGTCTGGAGGAGATCCTAGCGCGGCTGGAACGGGGAGAAGTAGACATCGACGAGCTTTCCTCGATGGTCCGCGAGGCGGCGGAGCTCCTTTCGCTGTGCCGGCGGAAGCTCACCGAAGCGGAGATGCAAGTCCGGGAGATCGCCGAGCGCCTGGAGCGGGAAGGCCCAGAAGGTAGCGAAAGCGAAGAGGTGCCCTTTTAGACTGTGACCACGCGGATGAGGTTCGTTGTCCCTGGGGTCCAGAAGGGAACGCCCGCGGTGATCACTACCCGATCACCGGGACGTACGAACCCCGCTTCCCGGCCTGCCTTCAGTGATACCTGGGTGAGGGCATCGGTCCCCTCGGTGGCGGGTATGAGCAGGGGGACGACTCCCCACACCAGGGAGAGCTCCCGGGCAACTTCTTCCCTCGGGGTAGCGGCCAGGACCGGGATCCGAGGCCGCAGGGCGGCCACGAGCCTCGCGGTCCACCCTGAGATGGTGGCACAGATAATGGCCACTGCCCCTACGTCCCCGGCCACCGCCACTGCTGCCCGGGCACATGCCCCCGGCACCTGGCCCACCAACTCCGGGGAAAGGCCCGGCACCTGTATGGGCAGGCCCCCTTCTGCGGCGGCGGCCGCCCGGGCCATCGCCTCCACCGCTTCCACCGGGTAACGGCCCACCGCCGTCTCCTCCGAGAGCATCACCGCATCGGCCCCGTCCCGCACCGCCGTGGCAACATCGCTCACCTCCGCCCTGGTGGGGATCGGGGAGTTCACCATGGACTCCAACATCTGGGTTGCGACGATCACCGGCTTGGCCCGGGAGTTGCAGATCTCGATGAGGCGCTTCTGTATCAAGGGCACCTGGTACGGTCCGATCTCCACCCCCAGATCCCCCCGGGCCACCATGGCCCCGTCGGCTGCGGCCACGATCTCCTCCATCCGCCTCACAGCCACCCCCAATTCCACTTTGGCGATGATGGCCGGCCTCTCTCCCAAGATGTCCTTCGCTTCCCGGACATCCTCGGGACCTTTGGTGAAAGAGAGGGCCACGTACTCCACCTCCATCTCCCGAGCGAGCTCCAGGGTACGGCGGTCCGAGGGTGTGAGGGCGGGGATGGGGAGTTCCGTATCCGGGAAGTTGACCCCCTTGCCGGATGAAACAATCCCGCCACGCAGGACCCGGCACCGCAGCGCCTTTCCCTCAACGGCCACGATCTCCAGCGAGAGCCTACCGTCGTCGATCAACACCCGCTCCCCAGGCCGGGCTGTGGCCACAGCCTCGACGTGGCTCAGGGGGATACCCTTCTCACCCAGGAGGACCTCCTCGCCCTCACGGATCTCCAGGGGCTCCCGGAGTTCCCCCACTCTGACCTTGGGCCCCTGGGTGTCCAGGACCACCCCCAAGGGGCGTTCCAACCCCCGGGCGAGGTCCCGGACCAAGCGGATGTAGGCCTCATGCTCGGCCGGGGTTCCGTGGGAGGTATTTATCCGAAAGAGATCGACCCCGGCCTGAACCATCCGCCCCAGAACCCCTTCTTGAGCGCAGGCCGGACCGAGGGTGGCCACGATCTTGGTACGCCTCATCCTGGGAAAAGATACCCCCAATCCCCCGGCTTGCGTAGCCGGGGGGGCTAGGCTATTTTATGGTGTGGAAAAGGATGAGAGCTTTCGGCCCATCCACCGTCTGCGCCGGAAGAGGGACATCGAGGCGGTCTTTTCCCAAGGGAAGCGATTCGATGGACATTGGTTCCGTTTTCACCTTCTGGAAAAAGAGGATCCCATTCCCAGGATCCTGATCGTGGTGGGCCGGAGGGTAGGGAAGGCCGTGGTGCGGAATAAAGTGAAACGGGCCGTACGGGAGGCTTTCCGCAGGAACAAGGAGCTCTTCGCATATCTGGATCTGGCGGTGATCGCCCGGGAGGGGATCGGTCGTTTCCCCTCTCGGGAAATCCAGCGGACCTTCCTGGAGGAGTTCAAGGAGGCACGCTATGCAGGAGAAAAAGGAGATACTGCTCACGAAGGAAGGATACGAGCGCAAGAAAAAGCAGCTTGAGGAGCTGGAATGGCGCCTTTACCAGTACATCCCGGAGCGCCTCAAGGAGGCCAAGGAACGCGGCGGTGACCTCATGGAGAACAAGGAGTACGTGTACCTCAAGAACGAGCAGGAGCTCATCGAGCGTGAGGTACGCCGGCTCCGGGAGCTCCTGGAGAACGCCCGCATCATCTCCGAGGACGAGATAAGCGCCGACAAAGTGGGGATCGGCACCAGGGTGATCCTGGAGGACGTGGAGACCGGGGAGTTCGATACCTATACCCTGGTCTCCCCAGCGGAGGTCGACCTCCTGGACAACCGCATCGGGATCGACTCCCCGGTGGGGGCTGCCTTGATGGGCCACAAGAAGGGGGATGAGATCCAGGTGCAGGCGCCCATCGGCCGGCGCCGCTTCCGGATCCTGGGGATCGAGAGGTAATGGCCGAGGAGATCCTGGAGGTACGCCAGCGAAAGCTCGAGCGGCTCCGGGCCCGGGGCATCGTTCCCTATGCCTACAAGTTCCAACGCACCCATACCGCGGCGGAGCTTCACGAAGCCTACGGGGAACTCCCGCCGGAGTCCCGCACTGGGGTCCAGGCTCGGATCGCCGGCCGTATATTCGCCCTGCGGCGCATGGGGAAGATAGCCTTCGCCGACCTGCGGGACAGCTCGGGGCGGCTTCAGCTCTTTTTCTCGCGAGCGACGCTGGGAGAAGACGGTTATGAGCTTCTGGGGGAACTGGACCTCGGGGATATCATCGGGGCCTGGGGGGAGGTGATCACCACCCGGACCGGCGAGCTCTCGCTGGAGGTCCAGGGGTTCGAGTTTCTGGCCAAGGCGCTGCGTCCTCTTCCGGAGAAATGGCACGGCCTTCGGGACCCGGAAAAACGCTATCGCTACCGCGAACTCGACCTCCTCACTAATGAGAAGGCACATAAGATCCTCTTGGATCGGGCAGTTATCGTGCGGACCTTGCGGAGGGAGTTGGAGGGGAAGGGGTTCGTGGAGGTGGAGACCCCGATCCTCCAGCCGATCCCAGGGGGAGCGGCGGCCCGTCCCTTCGTCACCCACCATAACGCCCTGGACCGGGATCTCTACCTGCGGATCGCGCCGGAGCTCTACCTGAAGCGGCTGCTCGTGGCCGGGTACGAAAAGGTGTTCGAGCTGGGTAAGAACTTCCGCAACGAGGGGATCTCTACCCAACACAACCCGGAGTTCACAGCCCTGGAGGCCTACGAGGCTTACGCCGACTACCACGACGCCATGGAGCTGGCCCAGGACCTGATCACGGCCTGTGTGGAGGCGATCCATGGGAAGCCCGTTATCACATACCAGGGGGAGGAGGTGGACTTCTCCACCCCTTGGCGACGGATTACCCTCTACCAGTTCGTCTCCGATACCTTCGGGATCGACCCCGAAGCCCCCCTGGAGGAGCTTCTCGCGCAGATGGACCGCAAGGGGATCCCATATCCGGAACCCTTGAGGCAGGGACCGAAGGGAAAGGTCCTGGAGCACCTGCTGGAATTGGGGGAGGAGACGCTCTGGAACCCAACCTTCGTCCTTGACTACCCCCTGGATATCTCCCCGTTGGCGAAGCGCAAGCGGGGGAACCCCGAGCTCGTGGAGCGGTTCGAGCTCTTCATTGCCGGGAAGGAGGTGGCCAACGCCTTCTCCGAGCTCAACGACCCCGAGGAGCAAAGGGAGCGTTTCCTGATGCAGGAGAGGATGCGGGCCTCCGGGGACGAGGAAGCGCATCGTCTGGACGAGGGCTTTCTCAGAGCGTTGGAACACGGGATGCCCCCAGCGGCGGGAATCGGGTTCGGGGTAGATCGGCTGGTGATGGTCCTCACCGACGCCCCCTCCATCAGAGAAGTGATCGCTTTTCCCCTGGTGGGTGAGCGGGCATGAGGTCCGGGATCCGGGAGCTGGGGCGCCGGTTGGATGGACTGGCTGAGGCGGTGGTGGAGCTCGACCATCGTCTCTTGGACCGGATAAGCGGGAGTCCCTTTCTACGGCGGTTGGATCTCCTTTGGTTCATCGCCACGTACCTCGGGGATGGCTACCTGTGGGCATTGCTCGGGGTGTGGCTCGCGGCCCTGGGGGGACCTAAGGATTACCGCAACGTGATGGTGGGCCTGGGTATAAGCGTGGTGGAACTCTCCTTGGTACGGGGGCTAAAGCTTCTCTTCGGCCGATCGAGGCCGGAGCTTTTGCCTCCCAAGAGGAGGGCCCCGCTACTTGACCTCCACGCCTTCCCCTCCGGTCACACCACCTTGGCCTTCGCCATAGCCTACGTCGTGGCCAGGCTCTACCCTTGGTCTGCCCTTGCCTTCTTGGTATACGCCCTCTCTGGGCTGATCGCCCTCTCCCGGGTTTACCTGCGGGAACACTATCCCCTGGACGTGTTGGGCGGGGCGATCCTGGGGACACTGACGGCCCATCTTTTCCTCCCGCTTTTTGCGATCATCTTTTCCTGGGGGTGAGGTACATGGAGCGTTTCTTCTCGGAAAGGGCAAAGGGCGCTCGGCGCTCGGTGATCCGTGAGCTCCTCAAGTTCACCAAGCGGCCGGAGATCATCTCTTTCGCCGGGGGGACACCGGACCCAGACACTTTTCCCTACCGGGAGCTGGCGGAGATCGCCCGGGAGGTGATCCTGGAGGATTTCAGCCATACCCTCCAGTACTCCACCACCGAGGGGGACGACGAGTTGCGCCGAGAGCTCCTCTCTTGGCTCAGGGATACCGATGGCATAGAGGCCTCCATGGATGAGATCGTGATCACCAGTGCCTCGCAACAGGGACTCGATCTCGTGGCTAAGACCTTCCTCGACCCTGGGGATGTAGTCTACATGGAGCTTCCCACCTATCTCGGCGCGATCCAAGCCTTCCGAGCTTTCCAGGCGGAGCTCGTGGGGATCCCCCTGGAGGAGGACGGCATGGACCTCGAGGCCCTCGAACGGCGCATCCGGGAGGACCGGGCCGCGGGAAGGCGGCCGAAGCTCATCTATGTGATACCCGATTTCCAGAACCCGGCCGGGACCGATTGGTCCTTGGAGAAGCGAAAAGGTCTCCTGGAGATCGCCCAGAGAGAGGACCTGCTGGTGGTGGAGGACGCCCCCTATCGGGCCATCCGCTTCGCCGGGGAGCACAAGCCACCCCTCAAGGCCTTGGATCAGGAAGGGAGGGTGATCTTCCTTCTCACCCTCTCCAAGGTGCTGGCCCCGGGACTGCGGCTCGCGGCTTTGATCGGCGAGCGGGTGGCCGTGGACAAGATCGTGGCTATGAAGCAGGCCACCGACCTCTGCACCCCGGCCCTCACCCAACGTATGGCTGCCCTCTACCTCAAGCGCCACGACCTCTCGGCCCACATCGCTTCCATCCGCCTCCTTTATCGCAAGAAGCGGGACGCCATGTTACGGGCTTTGGAACGTTATATGCCTGCTGGAGTCGAGTGGACCCGCCCCCAGGGCGGGTTGTTTTTATGGGTGCGACTCCCCCAGGGCGTGGACACGGAGCGGATGCTCCCTCGGGCCCTGGAGCGGAAGGTGGCCTACGTCAGCGGGGCTCCTTTCTGTGTGGAGGGGAGCTGTGCCAACGCCATGCGCCTTTGTTTCTCCATCGCCACTTTGGAACAGATCGAGGAGGGGATCCGCCGTCTGGCGGAAGTGGTGAAGGAGGAACTGGCGGCATCCCCAGCACCGATCGGTAGCTGAGCCCACCCGACGCCCCCTGAGAAGGGGGCGTTTTTTCTTCGTTCCCCTTGTACCTCCGACTGTCCGAGCGTTAAGATGGCTTGCCATGCGGGAGGCCATGCTCTGGGAGTCCTTGGGGGAAGGGAGGATCCGCTGCAATCTCTGTGCCCACCGTTGCATCATCCCGCCGGGCAAACGGGGGATCTGCATGGTACGGGAGAACCGGGACGGCACCCTCTACACCCTGGTTTACGGGAGGCTCGTGGCGGTGGCGGTGGACCCCATCGAGAAGAAACCCCTGTTCCATTTCCTCCCCGGCGCCGAGGCCCTCTCCATAGCCACAGTGGGATGCAATTTCCGCTGTGACTTCTGTCAGAACTACCACATCTCCCAATTCCCCCGCGACCACGGGGGACGGATCTTCGGAGACGAGGTGTTGCCGGAGGAGGTGGTCTCCCAGGCCGAGCGCTCCGGCTCCAGGGTGATCGCCTACACCTACACGGAACCCACGGTCTTCTTCGAGATGGCCTACGAGACCGCCCGGCTGGCCCATGCCCGGGGGATAAAGAACGTCTTCGTCACCAACGGCTACATGACCCGGGAGGCTCTGGAGGAGATCTCCCCCTACCTCGACGGGGCCAACGTGGACCTCAAGGCCTTCCGAGAGGAGACCTACCGACGCCACATGGGGGCTACGCTTCAGCCGGTCCTGGATACCATCGAGGGGATGTACCAGCGGGGGATCTGGGTGGAGGTGACCACACTCATCATCCCAGGGCTCAACGATTCCGAGGAGGAGCTCCGCTGGATCGCTGAATTCATCCGGGGTATCTCTCCGGATATCCCTTGGCATATCTCCCGTTTCTTTCCCTCTTACCGCATGCAGGACCGTCCTCCCACGCCCGTCTCGACCCTTTTCCGGGCCTACGAGATAGGGAAGGAGGTGGGGTTGAACCACGTTTACTTGGGTAACCTCCCCGGGGAGAAGGAGGACACAATCTGCCCCCGTTGTGGGG
>Ga0190316_1000671_pt1 | contig 10539 bp, 16 predicted proteins | sample 48701112_MG_FD_161663 | JGI IMG/M metagenome (GOLD analysis project Ga0190316, IMG submission 161663) | Hydrothermal vent sediment bacterial communities from Southern Trench, Guaymas Basin, Mexico - 4870-11-1-2_MG | ecosystem: Environmental > Aquatic > Marine > Hydrothermal vents > Sediment ... | reverse complement strand
GAGGAGGGGATCGGAGAGGAGAAACAGAACAGCATAATGCAATTGATGGATAAGAAGGAATGGAATGAGGCTTTAAGGCTCATCAAGCAGTCTGTTCCCTCCCAGAAATGCTTAGATTCGATAAGGGGGCTCATAGAGACCTCAGGTAGGAGCACATCTGTACTCGACGAGATCAATGAGGTAACTGCGGATTATCCGAGAGCCACCAATGCAGTTGAGAACCTGAAGGAGATAATCAGCCTCTTAAAGGCTGGGGGATTAAAGGCCGACTTTACTGTAGAGGCTGGATTTGCAAGAGGACTGGAATACTATACCGGATTGATCTTCGAGGTTTACGTTCCAGAGATGGATATTGCCTTGGGAGGAGGGGGAAGATACGATAAGCTAGTTGAGCTCTTCGGAGGGGAGAGAATCCCAGGCGTTGGAATGGCTGCAGGGATGGATCGTATCTCATTAGCACTTGAAAAGCAGGGTGCAGAATTACACTACGAAAAGCCCGAAAGGATCATCGTGATCCCAATAGAGAGATCCATGCTTGGAGAAGCATTCAGGGTTGCATCAGCCCTTAGAGAAGGCGGATTCTCAGCTGAGATCGAATCTATGGGCCGCTCAATAGCACGCGCGCTCTCAGATGCCAATAGGAGGGGAATATCATTCGCCGTGATCCTCGGGCCTAAAGAGATGCGGGAAGGCATGGTGGCTCTTAGATGCATGGCCAAGAGGAAGCAAGTAACCGTAAAGATGGATGAATTATTGGATAAGATAAGAGAATTAATCAGAGAAGATTAATCGCCAAAAAAGGCGGTTCATCCCGCAAATCGCTTATATGCTAATCCTTAAATCATCAAGTCTAAATAATTATTCATGAAATAGTCCACGCCGGAAGGCATTATTGATGGGATCGGATAAGGGAAAGATTGAAGATCTGCTTGGAAGAATAGACGAGTTAATAAGAATACTCAAATTCTTAATTGATGATCTCACGGAGATCTCCAATGCGCTTAAGGCCTCGGTTATGGTTCCTCTCCAAGCTCAGGAGGCCAGCCAACCTGAAGAAATGAAGCCTCCAATCACCACACAGCAGACTTTAATTCCAGAGGAGACATCGGCCACCTATGCTACTCCTGAGAGGGCAATAACCATCGAGAATATTCAAGATCTGTTTCCGCCAGATCTCGCTGATCTCCTCTACTTTGAGGATGCAGGGGAGCATATAATCGTAAAGCCCAGACAATACTTGGGCTCCGACAATTTCCGCCGTGTCGCATCTATAATACGCGACAAGCTAAGCGGAGAATACATAAGCGCTGGAAAGGACAGCCACTTCAGAGTGCCTAAAACATAGCCTAAACTATAGATGCTTAAATGTAAAACATGTCCTCGGGGGTTCTCCTAGTCCTCTCAGCCGACTCGCTTATCTGCTGGGCTGCCATACCCTTACTCACTCCCTTCTCAGTAACTTCCATGTCATACTTAATAAATTCAGTTATGAACTCCGTTAACTTCTTATTCATCTCCTCAAGTTCCTTCTGACTAAATGCCACCATTACATCTGGATTATTAACCCAATTCAGCCATCCGAGAATACTTCTATGCAATGCATAAAGCGAAAACCTCATTGACTGAATAAGATCCAATCTATCCTTATCCTTCTTCTGCGACATCCGCTCTATCTGCTCAAGAATCTTCTGGCAGGTCTCAATCCATCCCTGACCCAAAATAATTACACCCCATCATGATTCATTATACTTACTCCTCAAGCGCCTATTATTCCTTTTGGTTTTCAGATCCACCACTAATAAAGTATTCTAAAGCCCTGAAACCTCCCAGTCGGCTCCTCCCATGAAACCTCAACCTTCTTCACGATGGCTCCAGGAGGCCCCCTATGACAGAACTCGATCATCCTCTCAACATCCTCCTTCTCACCCTCAAATACAGCCTCAACCCTGCCATCCGGAAGATTTCTTACCCATCCTGCAACCCCAAGCCTAACGGCTAAACATTTAGTCTCATACCTAAAGAATACTCCCTGAACGCGGCCGCTTATGAGGACATGAGCCCTCACCTTCACGGCTATCCACCAAATAACGATTAATCAGCATCAAAGGTATTCTCTCACGAGACCCTCTTGAAGGTTATGGTTTGATTTGAGAGTATTACTTCGTAAACCTGATTTACGTCGAATTTTACGCCGAGCTGCTCATACTCCTCCTCCGTCAAGAAGAGTATTATCTTCGGCTGGTAGAGCTGCATTCTGGCTCCAAATATAGGTATCTGCTGCTGAATCGCCTTAACCATCTCCTGAACCATGCGTGCCTCCTCGCTCTGCGGCCTAATCGCGAAGCTTGGAACTACATTCTCCTCTACGAGCTCTATCCTCTTGCCCAAGTTTCCCGAGGCATCCTTCATGGATTCGATCCTATGAACTATAACTCTCACTTCCTCTCTCCCCGAAACCTTATTCCAGATAGCCTAAGATTTAAGTGTTACATCATAAATATACAATGAAGCATTTGAACGTTTCCTTGTGACAGCACAAAATTACAACGCTAACTCTACATTTTTATTGTTTCTGTCATACTCTTTTAACTTAAAGCCTTATAGGCAAGTATCGCAACATAATTGTATATTATTATGTATGGATATATGTGGAGAGCAAGGCGATGAAGCTCGTAACGGTTCTACTGCCCGAAGCATACCTTGAGGGGTTAGATGAGCTAGTGAGGCAGAATATGTATCCGAGCCGAAGCGCGGCGATAAGAGCCGCTGTCAGAGATCTATTGAGACGAGAGCTATGGAAGAGCAGATAACCCCCCTCACCTTTTTCCCTATACTCTAAGAAGAATCGAACAGGCATTTCTGGGCCTCGAATATTAAGAGCATACTTTAGGGCCTTTGGACCGCAGGATTCAATGCATCTTCCACATAGGATGCGATCTGTTGAATGGCCTATATCCTCAATCCTCGAGATCCCCATAACGCAAGCCTCCAAGCAATCATCGCATTTCAAACATCTTTCAGGGTTCAAGTTTATGCTGATGATACTTATCCTGTTGAATATGCCAGATATTGCTCCAAGCGGACAGAGCGTATTGTGGCATCTCCCTTTTTTAGAGATGACTGGGAAGAAGACTTGAGGCCAGACCGTTTTAGTATATTAAACCGGTCCAAATCGGTCCACTCTTGATCTCTCTCGCAGTGACAACCCTTTCGGGTTTTAGAATAATCGCTCATTTGTTAACTGAAAGATGCAATCGATCTCCCTCACGAAGCCCCAGAGCCTTCATGATAGATGCTGGGATCGTTATTCTCCCCTTCTCCCGTAACAAATCGATCATAAATATCACAAAAAGGGATACATCAAAAAGTGAGAATATAAGTATACCCATTTTTGAGGGGGAATAACGATTCCACGCTCTGCGGATCGCGTAGCGCGTTTTTCTCTACGCTCTGCGGTTGGCGGAACGTAGAATTAGATGTACAGGGGATAAAACGGAGGGCGAAGCAAACAGTGGAAGGTTCTATTGAGGTTCCATCCATGTTTGATGATGAAACTTTTAGGTAGTATAAAATCACCGCAATGCTGGAAAGCATTAACTAGACGGGAAAAATAAAGGTGCATACCTAAGCGGTTATCATCTAGAAGGTATATGGAGAAACAAGCCGACAATCACGATCGTTATAGCTGATGAGGGAGGAAAAATGATAATGAAATATTTTGGGCATTTACTTAGAGGTGCTTATATAATCTTAGAACAGGTCTCATGCACAAAATACCGAATGACCGAATTTGAGAGGGGACTGCTCGATCTGCCTGAGGTCTCCTCGAAGGTTAAGGATCTAACTGAATAGACCTACTTTAAAAACTTGTCTCAAGGAAGTTATGAAACTCATTGCTGAAGACTGTCTCTAAGAAGATTTTTGTTGTTTGATAAACTCTGTTTCAGGAAGGTTTTGGAAATGTTCATCCCCCGTTAGCACTTTCGCTTTCTTTATTCTAGCTGTGCTTAAACGATTGAGTCAGCCATCCCCCAGCCCGGAATCTTCCTTTTCATCTCAACATCTATTTTGGCGGCTTCAATCGCTATCTCCTCAGTTAGAGGTATCAAAGCGCTTCGTGATTTGATGAATGCCCTTTCAAGTTCTGCCTTCTCTGATCCTTCTACTCGGAGGACTTTGGCGTATATCTCTGCCACACATATTGTTGGTGTCAATTTCTCATAGGCGATAGAATCTATTATTTCCTTAACTTTCTTGCCAGCGGCCGTGCCCATAAAATATTCGAGCCAAGCATAAGAGTCAATTACATACCTCATATCCTATCCCTGTGATCCCTCAAATCTTTAAGCGACGTTTTTTCATTGTACCGAACATGCTTTTCCCCTTGAGAAGAGCCTCCGCTAATATCTCGTTTATTACCTTTGATATGCCCCTAGGCCCATACTTTCTTTTTAACACCTCATATAAATCTTCTCTAAGTGTGATCGTTGTTTTAACCATATACATCACCATAAAAATAAACATCATAAATAATTTAAATTATTATTAACCTCAAAATCTTTGTTCATAAAAGCACCTTGCCGGCGCTAAGTTTGTCATTAAATCGTTAATATACCTAACCTTACATTTAAAGAACGTTTGATCCGTCATAAAGATGATGATGCCCGAGTCGAAGCTTACCCTAGTTGCCATCCTCTTACTCATTTTAAAACCTTAATGGCACATCAGAGGCGTTTAGAGATGAAAGAATAATTTGAAATATTCAAAATGTACATGTAACCAAGGATTTAAACTGTTAGTTTGGCGCCGGGGATGGGATTCGAACCCATGAGGCCCTCAAGGGGCCACAGGCTCTCTTAGCCTTGCTCTCAAGGCCTGCGCCTTATCCACTCGGCCACCCCGGCTTCTAAACTAAAAATATAGGCTATTATCTGCCTATTTTAGGATTTCCTTAGATTTAATCATTCCCATAACTTATCCTTGCCCAGTCAGCCTCTCCACTATGAGATCCTTGAATGCCTCCAGATTCTTCCATTCTATTGCACAGTGTATCTTCCTTGCCTCCTCGGATACTAGCGTATAGCCATCCTCAGTTACCTTCACGCCGAGATCCCTCACGACCAGGAGTTCCTCTGAGAATGCTAGGTAGACGGCAACAGTATCATATAGGATTGAGCTTTGAGTCTTGAATGTTTCCAGCCAGTCTTCGTTGCGGCTCTTAAGCCAAATCTTATAGTTCTCCATGAGATCCCTGACTAGTCGATCCTCGCATTCAAGTATTCTCCTATATCTTTCGCCTTTTAACCTAACGAATCCACAGGTATCCAGCGGAGTTATAGTTACGTCCCATGGAGCAGAGAAGACCTTCATGCATGCTCTTGGATCAGCCTTCACATTATATTCGGGGACTACCCCATCGTCTCCCCCGCCGTATCCCGGAGGTCTCTTATAGAGGCATCCGTGCATGCCGACAAACCTGGCCTTACTGGCTATTTTGGGCTCGATTTCTAAGGCAGCAGCAATATTCGTTAGGGGACCAGTGCATATCAGCGTAATGGGCTCTGGAGATCCCATTATCGTCTCTATAAGAGCGTTAACTCCATTCTCATAGATTGTTCCTGGATAATCTGAGATATCGTAGTTCTCCACCCATGGCTGCTGTGGACCGGCATCATCGCTCTGGGGCATCCCTATGCCGACTGGAATCTCCGAATAACCTGATCTCTCAAGGATCTTGGCGACGATCTTAGCCCGATAAGTAGTATTTCCAGTCTCCGTTAGGATCAGTTTAGGCTTGAGCTCCGGAGATTTCAGAAGGAAAGTTAAGGCCCATGTATCATCGATATCTGAGCCTATATCAGTATCAAATATCACCGGGATCTTCTCATTAGGATCCATCAAGCCGCTCCAACCGCATCATTAATAAAGCAGATCATAATATAGGCATCAAAACAATTAAGTTTGTCCATTCTATATTTAATTCTCAATAGGATGCTGATGGAATTTGAAGTGTCACTACTGCGGCAAGGAGGTCATACTTCCATTTAAATGTCCATTCTGCGGCGGATACTTCTGCGAGGATCATAGGCTCCCAGAGAATCATGAATGTCCAGAATTATGGAAGGCGAGGATAAGGCCTCCCCCCTCAATAGAGAGAAGAAGCATTGAAGAACTTGAGGAGGCCGAGATCAGAGGAATACGGGAATATCCATTTCAGCCCGTGAAGGAGAGATGGACGAGTAGAACTGAGATCATCCATTTAACGGTAGGGTCACTTACGGTTATGGCCGTCGGATTATCAATGTTTGGTCCAATATGGATGTTGGGGATGATCGGCATTCCAGCGTCAATAATAGGCTCATCAATGCTATTCATGCTCATATTCATGGCCCATGAACTGGCACATAAAATGACAGCTAAACATTTTGGTCTATGGGCGGAATTCAGACTGAACACGATCGGGATGGCATTAACTCTAATATCAATTTTCTCTCCAATCATAAAGATAGTTTCTCCCGGAGCGGTTATGATCTCCGGGATTGCCGATAAGAGAATAGTTGGGAAGATATCCATCTCCGGACCATTAATAAACATAATAATATCATCACTGCTATTCATCATTGCCTATTTGCTTCCAGCGGGACTATCAAGGATAATACTCTTGAGAGGAGCGGTCCTAAGCGCGTGGATTTCAACATTCAATCTAATCCCATTAGGCATATTTGACGGCTCAAAGGTTTTCTGGTGGAATAAGCCAGTATGGGCCGCCGCATTCATAATATCTATAATCCTTTCATCGGTGTTCTTCATATTCTAAATTAAAAAGCAGCTGCTTTGGAATCCATAAGAGAATAATATTAACGAAGCATAAGAAGAGTGGAACTTACATGATCATATAAGTTCAATGCTTATAAAGACTTCCTCTGGAACACGCATCCTCATTATCCTACGCATAACCCTCTCTTCAGCATCAATATCCAATAGTCTCTTATGAATTCTTAATTCCCATCTGTCCCAAGTCTTCGTCCCCTCTCCGCATGGGCTCTTCATGACGGGAACCCTCAGTCTCTTCGTCGGAAGCGGAACTGGACCGTTCACCTTAACTCCGCTTTTCTCAGCTATCTCCTTAAGCTCCCTACATACACTCTCAAGCTTCACGTAATCCGTGCTTGTCAGTTTAATCCTAGCTTTCCTAACCATCTCTCATCTCACATAAATCTCGCTGAAATTCCAGTATATTAACTTAAAAATCTTTCTATTTTAAGGTTATGATTTAGTATAGAGCTGGTCCCTACGTCCTCGCCATAATCTATTCTTATTCTTTCAAAATTTCTGTATTCTTTTATGGATAGTTCTTTGGTTATGGTTTTTACGCTTTCAGTCGTTAGTACTCTCCATATAAGCGTCTGAATACTAAAATTCTTCGTCTTTGAGGAGAGGGATAATGCGGGAAATGTTCCCATCAACAGATCAGGAACTATAAGGTAGTAACAAAGATTAAAGTTGCATAAACAAATTTTTGGATGAAGTCTTTTGAGGGATTGAAAATGGAAAAACCTGAGATAATTAAAGAAAAAATGAGAGGAAGCTTTTGAATTTAAAAAGAGAGATTAAAGCCAATGCAAACAGATTATATCTTACAGAGACTTATTTACTTTATAAGAGAGCCGAGAAATATATACTTGAAAGGAGATTACGATAAGGCTGAATTTACGGCGGATAAAGCGTTTGAGGCTTTAAAAAATGCTGATAAGTTAGATTTCGCATTATCACATTCCTATATAAGTGATAGACCAAAATTGAGGATGAACTGCCAAGAGAATATCCAACCCTCCCAGAGTGGTATTTCATAGGGGGAATGCCAAAGATGAGCAGGGGAATTATTTCAGTTTTTGGTTTTCGCAGACTCAAAGCGTGATTCATGCTTTTGTTGGGGTTAATGATGAAACATTATTTAGTTTTAAAAAAAGAATCTAAAAGGGAAGTGGAGATCAAGGATAATATTGTTATAATTTCAAGTAATTTTCAGAACGGCTTTCTTAGGATAAGGATTTATCAAGATAAAAGGAACCTGGGGTTTTCCTATAATGCCTATATGATAATTCTAAATACGATACCAAGGGGGATCTCTGGCATGGCAGGGAAAAAGGTCAGATGGTGGGGTTTGCTGATTATATACACTTCGGAGGTTTTGATGATCCAGTTAAGATAAAGAGGTCATGGAAAAGATGGAAGAAGAATTTATGAATTCTATGGATATGGAGATTATGAACATAGTTGGGCTGACTTGCCAAGAACGGAATCCTATGAAACTTGGATATGTATCAATACACCAGAGTTTTATGGCATATTCCTCTTAACAGCCTCTTGCGATATAAAGTCGATATTTGGAAAAATGGGCGAATAGGATTTACTTTAAACAACGAATCCTTTAGGGCGGATGAATTTGAGGTTGTGGATTTGGATTATCCTAGAATCATAAAATTTAAGGGGAAATTCGAGAAGGGAGAGTTTGAAATTACAATGAAATCCTATTATCTCCAATCACCCGGATGAATAATAAAAACATCCTTACATGCTTGTTGAAGGGAAGGTGATAAAGAGAAATAGCAGTATGAGACTAAATGGCTATGGATTTCTTGAAGATGCTTCACTTCAAGCGATCCTTCTGAGAATTACATAGAAAACAGAAGAGATTAGAGTGGGAAAGATTCAAAATCCAGACTCGCCGTAAAGACCCTGTAAACCCCAAAGACGAGAAGCATCGCCACGAGGATGCAGACCACAAGTCTCCCATCCCAAAAATTTACACCTAAATATGACGTAGGAGTCTATTTAGCTCCTGACATAGAAGGAATGCCCATGGAAGCCTAGAATTAATGAGAACTAGGAGAATTCGACCTTAACCTTTACGACTTTAAACGAAGTATTGCCTATAACATCCAATAGAACCTAATTTAGGCCAATCTCTTCCTTGTAGTTACCTTCTTAGTCTGCCAAGAATACTTTCTTATTCTCGTTGAAGCCCCGAAGCCGCATGCCGCGCATCTCTTCTTCCTGACATGGTATGCCCTCCTGCCGCATCGCCTGCAGCGTATATGAACAGTCTTTCCCATCCTCTTCCCAAACGAAGGCGTTCCTTTTGTCATTCATAATCACCTCGGGGGCGGAGAGACCATCACAACATTGTCTCCTCGAACGATTATTAAGCCTAGCTCCTTCACGTTCTCGCTATCAGTTACATCCTCAGCCTTATCTAATACGAGGTTCAAGTGCTGATCATACCCTTTAAGCAGTCCCCTTATGCTTTTTCCGCCTCTAAGCTTTATTAAGACGATCTTGCCCAGGCTCTCCTCAAGTATTTGAACCGCCATTTTGAACCCTTATCCAAGTCTCTTTTTGTTTATCAGAGACCCACAAGCTTATATGTCTTACGTTTCCCTTTAAAATTTATGCACAAGAATATTAAGCGTCTCTCGATAAGAAAGAGAGATAGAAGACTTCTTTTAAATTGGATATCTAAGGCTCTCAACATAAATGCAGAGGAGATGTTTGGATCAAAGCCAAAAATGGAGATTATAGAGATGGAAGATGAGAAGATATACCTATTAAATGATAAACCCCTCTTAGCATCCCTCGGAGACGTAATTTTTCCAACTCTGCTCTTTAAGGAATATGTGGATTGCCTCCCAAAGGTAATAGTTGATATGGGCGCTGTCCCCCATATATGTAATGGAGCTGATGTGATGGCGCCTGGGATAATCGATATCAACGGAGAGTTCAAGAAAAAGGCTTTAGTTGCGGTTATTGATGAACGGAATAGACGGCCAATAGCGATTACGCAGGCACTAGTCAATTCTGAAGATGCAAAAGACGCTAGGAAAGGTAAGGTCTTTAAGAATCTACATTATGTAGGCGATGAGATATGGAATATGATAAGGACGATGCTCCGCTAAACTTTTAAGATCTGAGTTCCCTCTCATTTTTAGGGAGATAAGCAATTGTCAGAATCGAAGTTTGGAGATATTATTGGAAAGATACTTGGAAAAAGGGCTGAAGAGAAAGATATAGCTGAGTCTTCAAATGAAAGAATAATTGAAAATTTGAAGGCTGTAAAACCCGATATTCACCGCGAAAAGATATACGTTAAGGCTTGGGTCCTAAAGTCCCTTGATGAGCTAGACAATATAAAAGATGAAGTTAGATCTGGAAATATAATCATTCTGAGGCTTGGGCCATTAGCTGAGAAGAACGCTGAAGACGTAAAGAAAGCCGTTAATGAACTCTATGAGTTTACTCAGCAGATAGATGGCGATATCGCCCGGCTTGGAAAGGATAGAATAGTATTAACTCCTCCATTCGTAAGGATATGGAGGGGAGAGACTACTTAAGCCTAACAGTCTCAAGAATGTCCGGCGCCACGGCATTAACCTTATATTTCCTGGATAAGTACTCAGCAAGTCCAATGCTCTTAGACCTCTCGCCATGACATACGATTATATTTTCAGGCTTAGAAAGCCTACGTAAATAGCTTATCAA
>Ga0190316_1000670_pt1 | contig 10545 bp, 12 predicted proteins | sample 48701112_MG_FD_161663 | JGI IMG/M metagenome (GOLD analysis project Ga0190316, IMG submission 161663) | Hydrothermal vent sediment bacterial communities from Southern Trench, Guaymas Basin, Mexico - 4870-11-1-2_MG | ecosystem: Environmental > Aquatic > Marine > Hydrothermal vents > Sediment ... | reverse complement strand
CTTCTGATTCTTACTATTTCAAGTGCTTCTTCCCGAGCCTCTTCAAACTCTTCTAATAAAACATTTCTTAGTTTATTTCTTACAAAAACTATCAAAGCATCTGCAGTAACTTTATGAGAAATTTTGCTCCCTACTTTATATCCAAATTTGTACAAGACTGCGTTTGCCATGTAGTACATAGCATAGTACGAAATAACTATAACCCATAGCCCTGAAGATTTCTCTGAAAAAATTTTATTCGCTAACTTCAAACTTTCATCTGAATTTTTCAGAAAAATGTTGAGAATTTTCTTATCTGGTTTATCAATTTTTCTGAGCAAACCTTCTTCCAAATAGATTTCTATATTTTTCTCACCTTCCTTAATTCTTTTCTCACTCAACATTTTCAATCAACCTGCAGAAATCTTCTATTCCTATTAAAATAACATAATGTTTCAAAGCTTCGTTTACAACATTAAACTCCTTGCTTTTTAACATGAAAATGAATTCCGAGTATGTAAAAAAGTTCGTATGTAAATTCAAAGGCAAGATAGAAAGAGATTCCTCTATTTCTCTTTCTCTATTTTTTTCGCATATTACAAGTAAATCTATATCATTGTAATTTTTTCTTTTGATGAAAGAGCCGAAAAGAATTGCGATGAACTGAAAATTCAGTTTTTTTAGATTATTGAAAATTATTTTAATTGTTTTGTTTTTAAGAATTTCTTCTCTCCTTTTATATTCACCTATAATAACAATGGGATGTAACCTTTTTTTAAGGGAAACTGCACAGGAATTTCCATACTTTTTTAACTCAAGAATTCTTTCTTTTGCCAGAATTTTAATCAAGTAATATGCACTCTTATAATCAATTCCGCTTAAGTTGGCGATTTTTCTTATGCTGAGTTCCTTATTTTCTAAAACCGTTTTCACTATTCTTATCTTTTTCTCAATCATGGCATATCACCATAATATTATGGTAATTTACCATATTAAATATTGCCAATATTTTCATCTTCCAAAACCTTCCAATAACCTCCTTTTGCAGGGCCGACTCTTTTAAGCAAGCTTTTTTCTTTGAGTTTTCTGATGTTCTCTTTGATATTACATAAAAATAATTTTCATCAAATTCTATTTTTGGAAAAGATGCCTTTTCTTTATTACATATTTCTCTGATTCTTTCAATTATTTTGTGTTTTTCTGAGAACTTTTTTTGTGAACTTATGATAAGTTTTAAACGCTGAGGGCAGGATTCGAACCTGCGACCTCTTGCGAGGACCAGCTAACCCTTTTGCACAAGTAAAGATGGAAAGTAAGGCTTCCGCCAATTATTTTTGTGCAAAACTCCAGGCTGGCGCGTTAACCACTCCGCCACCTCAGCATAAATTTATTATTTTTTTCAAAAAACATAGTAAAGAAGTTTTTTAAATCTTTTATATATATGGGCCCGTAGCTCAGTCTGGTAGAGCACCAGGCTTTTATTTAAAAGTTTTGAGGGTATTATTATAATGCCCTGTGATTTATTGGTGCTAAGAAGAAACCTGGGAGTCGCGCGTGCAAGATTTTGAATAAAACTTGCCGCAAATTCGAATCGCGCCGGGCTCATTTTAAAAACTATGACAGAAAAGAAAGAAATTGAGGTTTGGAAACATTTTCTGGTTCCAGAACACAGAAAATTAACAGAGGAAGAAAAACAAGAGATATTAAAAAAATATAATGTAACAGAAAAAGAGATGCCGAAAATAAATAAAAAAGATCCTGCAATAAAAAATCTAAATGTAAAGGAAGGGGACTTGATAGAAATTAAAAGAAAGGTTTTAACTACAGGAGAAGAGTATTTATATTATAGAGTTGTAATATGAATGATAGACAATTATATGAGGGATTCAAAAAAATTGTTGAGAAAGAATTATCAAAGATTGTAGTAAAATATCACATTGATTCTTATAACAGATTTGTCATGGAAGGAGTGCAAAAAATAGTTGATGAAATTGGAGTTATTCCATTAGATGAAAACATAAAATTACTTCTATGGAAAATTGAATTTGGTGCTCCTATATTAAGAGAAGCGGATAATAGCGAGAGGGAAATAACTCCGATGGAAGCAATGATAAGAAATTTAAATTATACTTGCGCTTTATATGTTAATGTTGTTCCTGTTGTAAATGGAGTACACCAAGAGCCAACAAAAATTAAACTTTGCGATTTTCCAATAATGGTGAAATCTGTTTTAGACCCAACCAGAAACTTGAGTAAAGAAGAATTAATAAATATTGGAGAAGACCCTTATGATCCCGGAGGTTACTTTATAATAAATGGAACAGAGAAGATTATTGTTGGTGTTGAAGAAGTAGCAAATAATAGAATTGTAATAACAAAAGAAGAGAAAAGAGGAACAGAAATGGTTAGAATAAACTCAGAGAAGGATCAATATATACAGAGGCACATGATTGAAAGAAAAGATAGAATCTTATACATGAATTTCTCAAATCTTAGGAATGTTCCTTTGATTGTTGTTTTAAGAGCTTTAGGTCTTGAAACAGACCAACAATTAGTTTTAGCAATTTCTGACAATCCAAAAATAGATGAAGAAGTTTTGACCAATATATATGAATTTGAAGAAGTTAAAAATAAAGAGGATGCCTTAAATTATCTTAAGAAATTTGTAAAAGGAATGGGTAAAGAAACTCCGGAACAGAGAGTTCAAAATTTGTTAAATAATTTCTTATTGCATCATTTAGGTACTGAAGAAAAAGATCAGATAGTAAAAGCAAATTATTTAGCACATGTTGCAAACAGAGTGATAAAAGTTGGTTTAGGAATGCAAAGAGAAGATGATATAGATCATTTATCAAATAAAAGAATAAGACTAGCAGGTTATTTTCTTGATATTTTGCTTCGTTCATTGCTTCTCGGAAAAAGCGGATTGGCAAGCAGAATAAGATATAATTATCAAAGATTAACTAAAAGGAAAAAGAATCCAGTTATACAAGCATTGTTTGAATCTGATTACATAACAAAGAGAATTATCTCTGCATTAGCAACTGGTTTATGGGTTGGCGGTAGAGCAGGTGTTGCACAAAGACTTGATAGAATAAATTATGTAAGAAGATTATCTAATATGAGGGCTGTTATTTCAATGCTTTTCAGTTCACAAGAGCATCCTGAAGCAAGAGAGTTGCACGGGACTCATTTTGGAAAATTTTGCGCACAGGAAACTCCGGAAGGAGTGCACATTGGTTTAAGAAAACATTTAGCAAGTACTTGCGTAATTTCAAAAGGGATGAGTGAATCAGAAAAAGAGAAAGTATATAATTTTATTCTTAAGAAATTAGAATGACAAAAGTATTTTTTTGCGGGAAGTTAATAGGAGATACAAAAAAACCAAAGAGTTTAGTAAATAGTTTTAGAGAACAGAGGAGAAAGGGTCTTTTACCTTCAGAAGCAAACATTGCTTATTTCAAAGACATAGATGAAATAATAGTAGATATAGATGAGTCTAGATTAAGAAGACCTTTAATAGTGGTAAGAGATGGAAAACCTTTATTAACAGAAAAACACTTAGAGCAGATTAAAGCTGGAAAACTTGATTTGGATGCATTAGTTAAAGAAGGGATTGTAGAATATCTTGATGCACAGGAAGAAGAAAATGCTTACATAGCTGTTAATCTTGAGGAGCTAACAAAAGAGCATACACACTTAGAATTAAATCCAATAGTTATGCTTGGAATTTCTGCTTCTATGGTCCCATTTGCTCCTCACAACAGATCAGACAGAGTTAATTATGGGGCTAAGATGATGTCGCAATCTTTAGGGATTTATGCAATCAATTATCTACTTAGGCCAGATACAAAGGCTTATTCTTTAATATACCCGCAACATCCAATTATAGATACAGTAATTTATAAAGCAAACATATTGAATGAGCATCCGCAAGGGCAGAATGTTGTTATTGCTATAATGCCGTACAAAGGTTACAATATGGAAGATGCTTTGGTATTCAATAAACAATCTGTTGAAAGGGGACTTTTTAGATCTCTATTTTTTAGGACATATCAGACAGAAGAAAAAAAATATTGGGGTATTGAAAGTGATACTATCTGCATACCTGATGAAGGTGTAAAGAATTACAGAACTAAATCAGATTATCGGCATTTAGATGAAGATGGAATAGCTCCGGCAGAGATAGAAGTTGAAGGAGGGGATGTAATAATTGGAAAGATTTCGCCTTTGAGATTTTACGGACCAGTAGAGGAGTTCCTTTCTGAAACAGAAAATAGAAGAGATACTTCAATAACAGTAAACTTGGGTGAAAGAGGAGTTATTGATAAGGTTATAATAACGCAGACTGAAAATGGAGACACATTGGTAAAGACTACTGTAAGAGAGATGAGAATTCCGGAAGTTGGTGATAAATTTGCTTCTAGATATGGGCAAAAAGGAGTTATTGGGGCTATTGTCCCAGAGGAAGATTTACCTTTTACAAAAGATGGAATAGTTCCTGATATAATAATGAATCCTTTAGGTATTCCGAGCAGGATGACAATTGGGCAACTAATGGAACTTATGTACGGAAAGGCAGCAGCATTATCTGGTAAAACAATAGATGGGACAAGCTTTAATGAAACAAAAGAAGAAGAAATAATAAAGATTTTAAAAGAATTTGGTTTTGAGTTTGCTGGAGAAGAAGAAATGTACAATGGAGAAACTGGAGAAAAAATTAAATCAAAAATTCTAATTGGTCCTTGTTATTATCAAGCATTATATCACATGGTTAGGGATAAGTACTTTATGAGGGCAAGAGGACCAACAACAATTCTGACAAGGCAACCAACAGAAGGAAAGGCAAGAGAGGGAGGTCTAAGATTTGGAGAAATGGAGAAAGATTGCCTGCTTGCTCATGGAGCATCTTTGACTTTAAAAGAAAGATTTTCATCTGATGAAACAGAAGTTCCAGTCTGCAAAAACTGTGGTATTGTTGCAATAGATAATCAGGTTAAAGGAATTAGTTATTGCCCGCTTTGCAATAAAACAGATATTATAAGAATTAAAACGAGTTATGCTTTCAAATTAGCCCTTGATGAGATGATTTCAATGGGAGTTTATCCAAAATTACATGTTAAAGAGAAATTGTGAATTTAGATAGAGGAATTTCATATTTAAAGTTGTATTATCTTATTTCTCTTTCTGTTATAAATTCTGCCAATGATGCTAGATTCTTAGATATAAAAAGACTAGAACCTGGTAAGATTCCAGCAAAATTATCTTTATTTAATTCTTCATTAGTAAAAGGGTCGCGTAATACTTCTCCTGTAAATTTATCTATTATTTTTCCATCATCATTAAGTGTTTTATCAAAGAATTCCAATATTTGGGGTAAAACTTCTTTTTCAAATTCTATTACATCTATTTTTTTCATAAATATATCTCTTCTTTTATTTAATAATCATAATTCATAGAACACTTTTACACACACTGTTTGAAATATATTGATTTTACTTCTGTTGCGCTGGTCGGGATTCGAACCCGAGTCACAGGCTTGGCAAGCCTGTATCATAACCAGCTAGACCACCAGCGCATAAATTTATAGGTCTAAAATTAATACAAAATCAATATAATTAATGGGGTTGTGGTGTAATGGCAGCACAACTGGCTCCAGATGGAGTTTTGATGCTTTTATGGCATATGATTTAGAAAGAAACCAGTTAATCTGGGTTCGACTCCCAGCAACCCCAATTTTTATAAATAAGTAATTATTATGGTAAACACAAGAATAATTGGTATTCTTTCTGGAAAGGGTGGGGTTGGTAAAACAACCTTAACTTTTAATTTAGGAAGTGCTCTAACAGATTTTGAAAAAAATGTCTTAATTATTGATGGAAATCTAACAACTCCTAATTTAGGAATTCATGCAGGAATTCCATTATATCCAACTTCTTTGCATGATGTCTTGAGGGGAAAAGTTGATATTTACGATGTGATGCATGTTCTTCCGAGCGGTTTAAAAATTGTGCCTGCCTCAATAAATTTGAATGATTTGAAGGGAGTTAATCCAGAGTTACTAAGTTCAAATTTAACAGATTTAGTTGGTAAATTAGATTTTATCTTAATAGATGGAGCTCCAGGACTTGGAAGAGAAGCTCTTTCTGTTTTGAAATCTTCTAATGAAGTTATTGGAATTACGACCCTAGAGCTTCCTGCTTTAACAGATTTATTGAAATCTATAAGAATTGTAAAAGAACAAAAAAAAGAATATCTTGGAAGTGTAATTAATATGGTAAGGAATAAAAGATATGAGCCGAAAAAAGAACATGTTGAAACTTTGCTTGAAGATGGTTCCATACTTGAGATTATTCCACACGATGAGAATGTAAGATATGCTTTAGCGAAAAGAATGCCTGTTATTCACCACAAACCAAATTCAAAGGCAAGTTTAAAAATAAAAAGTTTAGCAGCAAAGTTGATTGGGAAAGAATTTAAGATTCCTTGGTATAAAAGATTGTTTTTATAATTTTACTTCGCTCTTTCTGATTTCAACAACACTTATTGGGTAAATTGTATTTAATATTTTCTTTAAATCTCTTTGCAATTCATCAATTAAAATTCTATTTATGATTTTATCAAACTCATTTCCAGAAATATACAATTCTAAGAAGTTTTTTGCCTTTTTTCTTATATTTCTTGCAATGCTTGTCTTTACATTTTTTGCTGTTACTATAAAAACTTTCAAACACAATTCTATACCATCTTTTGTTTTCTTTTTAACATATCCGTCTATCCTTGTTGAGAACTTCTTTACATTTTCTGAAATGAAACTTCTTGATACCTCATGTCCAATAAAAGAAGTTAATGCCTTATTATCCTCAACTTTTACAATTTTAAAATTAAATTTATAATAATATTTTCGTGATTTCTCATCTATCTCTCTGGCATAAACAGAAAGGTTCCTGCCTACCACTTTACTTGGTTTATCTGCTATTGTTTTCGCTATTGTTTTTTCTCCAAATAATTTTGGAAGCACAATATCAAATTCCTTTTTTGTTTTGCCCTTCATTCATTAATATGTTAAATTTTATATTTATCTCTCCTCCAATTTTTTGTACTTACTCTTATTCTTCTGGTTCTTGCCCTTTTTAATCCAAATTTCTTTATATCTGCCCATCTCGGAGCAGGTCTTTTTGAAACTGAGATAAGTTTCAGTTTTTTCTCAAGACTTTTTTTACTTCCCATAAACCTTTTACTGTTAAATAAATTAAAAAGGTTTAATCCAAAATTGAGAAATTGGTTAGTAAGAAACCTTTTACTGTTAAATAAATTAAAAAGGTTTAATCCAAAATTTGAGTAATTTGTTAAATAAATTAAAGAATTTTAGAAGAATAGCTTTTATTTGGATATTTTAAAAAAGAAAAATAATGGAATTCTATGTTGAAACTTATGGATGCGCGGCAAACAAATCTGATTCCGAGATTATAGCGGGAATTCTCAAAGGTGCCGGGCTGAATCAAACGAAAAATATAGAATTGGCAGATTTGATTATAATAAATACCTGCGTTATAAAACAGCCAACAGAAAATAAGATTCTGGAGAGAATCAGAGAAATTCAGAAAAAATTTAAAAAGAAAAAAATATTGATAACTGGATGTATGCCATCTGCTTATCCAGAAATTTTAAGAAAGAATTTTCCAGAGTTAAGTATGATTTCTGGGAATAGAACAACCGAGATTCTCAAAGTTGTAAGAAAAATTTTAGATGGAAAAAGAGTTGAATTGCTGGGGGAAAACAAAAAGGAAAAAGTTTGTCTTCCAAAAATCAGGGAAAATAAAGTTATTGATATTGTCCAGATTTGCTCAGGATGTTTGGGAAATTGTGCCTATTGCGGAGGAAAATTGGCTAAAGGGCAGTTGTTTTCTTACTCAATTGAGAATATTGTAAAGGAAATCAAAAGTGCCAAAGAGCAGGGATGCAAAGAATTCTGGCTTACTGGACAGGATGTTTCTTGTTATGGTTTTGATTCCGGTTCAAATCTCTCAGAACTGATAAAAAAAATTTTGGAAATAAGAGGGGAATATTTTATAAGAATTGGAATGTTAAATCCAACCCATCTTTTAAAAATAATTGACAATTTTCTAAAAGTTTGCGAAGATGAAAGAATTTTTAAATTTTTTCATATTCCCGTTCAATCTGGTTCAGATAAAGTTTTAAGGGAAATGAACAGGAATTATGCTGTGAAAGATTTTGAGTTTATTGTAAAAAAAATCAGAAATAAATTCAAAACGGCGACAATCTGGACAGATATAATAGTTGGATATCCAACCGAAACTGAAGAGGATTTTCAGAAATCCCTAAATTTATTGAAAAAAGTGAAACCAGATTGGACAAATGTCTCAAAGTTCGGAGTGAGGAGAAAAACAAAGGCGGCGAGATTAAAACCTTTGGACTCAGAAGTCGTAAAAGAGAGGAGCATAATTTTAAGTGAATTGGCAAAGAAAATTTCTATTGAACAAAATAAAAAATGGTTGGACTGGGAAGGTGAAATATTGATTGATGAGTTTTTCAAAGGAAGAAATTTTGCCTATAAATCAATTCACTTAAATTCCAAGGAAATCGGGAAATTTGTTAAGGTCAGAATTAATAGAATTGATGGGTTAAAATTGTTTGGAGAAATTCTGGATTCCTGAAAAAATTTGGTTTTATTCATTTATCTCCAATGAAAATTTAGTAAATTAATATATAAAAAGAAGAAGGTAATTATGGCTGAGATAAAAAGAAGAAATCCTGCATTAGTAATAATATTTACTATTATTACTTTTGGGATATATGAAATATACTGGTTTGTAAAAACGAAGAATGAAATAAATAGTTTGGGAGCTGAAATACCGACAGCATGGCTGCTTATAATCCCTATAGCTAATTTATACTGGGAATACAAATACGCCGAAGGATTTTCTAAGTATGTAAAAAAAGATGACAATGCAATACTATGGTTTCTCCTATTGCTTTTTGTAGCACCTGTTGCTATGATTATATTTCAAGTAGAATTAAATAAGTTAGTAAAATGAAATTTAGCAGGCTTGTGCACTTTGCGGTGCTTCGCACCTTACCCCTATCAGGGTCACTTAACAGGAGGATATGTGGCTTCGGTTACGCCCAAATTCTTGCTTCGCAAGAACTTCTCATAACCGCAAAACGTTATATTCAATTTGCCCCAGAGCTAGAAAACGGGAGTGTCCTTAAGATTTATTGCTTAAATTTGGATGATAAGATTGGATATTTTTCAGAAAACTGTTCCTGTTCTATCCCAGTTAATCTCGCAAGAAGATTCAATGTAGATCTATTAGGAGTAGAATTGTAACAAACCCCTTCAAATTCCTTATGTTCATAATCATTTCTATATACTTGACCTAAGCCAACAACTATTGGTTGTAGCATAAAGTCTGGCATCGGAACCTCTTCAGCCTCATTATCAGTTAAAACTCTTCTGAAAATAGGATCTTCAATTTTTCTAAATGATTCTGAAACTTTTCCATCTTTTTCAATGTATTTATTAGCATACTTAACCGAGATATTTTTATCAAGTGTTGCTAAGACATATTTTATTTCAATTCTTTTATTTTCTGGATTATATGTGCTATAATCTTTTATTCCTAATGCAGAGCCAGTTGTATATAATGCTAATGTTAATAAAAAAACATCTGTCCCCCTAAAGCTTTCACCATTTACAACAGACACATCTTCATCAGTTAGTCTTCTTGCAGATAATGAACTAATATCTTGAACGAATTTTAGATATTCTTCAAATGCTTCAGGAACCATTTTCCAATTCTCTCTGGTGTAAATGACTTCTGAGGATGTAGTTCCATTGTCATTCCTTCGACCAAAATTTTTTTGTGGGATAAGTTCTGCTCTAGTTTCAAGTGGTTCACGCCTATAGCTATTTAAGTCTATTTCTGATAAATCAATATATTCCAGATATTTTTGAATTTTATCATCATCCATATATATAATAATATTCAATCATTTATAAATGTTTCTATTTATACCACTTATTAGTTATAAATTAATTCATTAAAAGAGGCGCTTCCTTAAAAATATAGTCAACTTTGTAGAAATAGATACTACACGCTCTGGGGCAAACTCTTCGTCGCTAACGCTCCTCGTCCTCGCCTTACGGCTCGGAGAATATAACAGCGATTTAACGGCTCCGCTCACATTCGTTCGCTCCGACCCAAATTTTCTCGCTTCGCTCGAAAACTTCGTTAAATCGCATATGTTATTTACCATTTCCCGAATAATCTAAATAGGGGTGAAAAAATGTTAAATTACCAAGAATTAAGAGGGATATATGAACCCAAAGAAATAAAATGCTTGCTTATAGCAGAATCGCCTCCCAGAAGCGAAGATAAAAGGTTCTTTTACAATCCTGATCAAGAGAAATACGATTTTTTGTTTAAATCAGTTATGGAGGCAATTTTTCCTAATTTTACAAACAATTATCGAAAAGGACAAAAGCACAAGAATCTACAAAGATTTAAAGAACGGGGATTCTATTTGATAGATGCGATCGAT
>Ga0190316_1000669_pt1 | contig 10546 bp, 9 predicted proteins | sample 48701112_MG_FD_161663 | JGI IMG/M metagenome (GOLD analysis project Ga0190316, IMG submission 161663) | Hydrothermal vent sediment bacterial communities from Southern Trench, Guaymas Basin, Mexico - 4870-11-1-2_MG | ecosystem: Environmental > Aquatic > Marine > Hydrothermal vents > Sediment ... | reverse complement strand
CGAGGCGCGTACTCCGGCTTTATTACCGGTGTTACGGGAGGCTGGGGTGGTGGATTCCGGTGGGCAGGGCCTGGTCGTCATTCTGGAGGGCATGTGGCGCTACGTGCAAGGGTTGCCTGTCGAGGAGCACGGGCGTCTGCACCAGGTGGTGGACCTGGTGCCAGAGACGGCTCACTTTCACGCAGAGGGCGAGGAATTACATTTTGATAGCGCTTATCCCTACGATGTGCAGTTCATCATCTCCGGTCACGACCTGGCTGTGGATGACATCCGCGCGACTATTGAGTCTCTGGGGGATTGCCCTCTGGTGGTGGGAGATTCGCGCCTTGTCAAGGTACACGTCCATGTCCCGGACCCCGGTGTTCCCATCAGCTATGGCGCGCAGTGCGGCTCGTTGCGGGATGTGGTGGTGGAGGACATGCAAGCTCAATACCAGGAGTTCATCTCCGGACGGGATGAACATCCGGTCATCGGGCCGGGCATGGAGCAGCCCCCGGCAGCGCTTACCGAAAAGGAAGAGCAGCTTATTGGCATTGTGGCCGTCGTCGCCGGTGAGGGCATGAGAAGGATGTTCCGCAGCCTGGGTGTCACAGAGTTGGTTCAGGGAGGGCAGACGATGAATCCCAGCACGGCGGACATCTTGCAGGCTCTCGACCGGCTGCCCACTGACAAGGCCATTGTGTTGCCCAACAACAAAAATATCGTGATGGCCGCCGAGCAGGCGGCCAAGATGAGTGACAAACAGGTCGCGGTCGTGCCGACCAAGAGTCTGCCGCAGGGGATTGGCGCCCTCCTCGCGTTGGATCAGCAAGCCACGCTGGATGGTAATGTGGCGGCGATGTTGCGCGCTGCGAATGAAGTGACGACCGGTGAGGTGACCCACGCGGTGCGTAATGCTCAGATCAACGGCGTGGAGGTGCGGGAGGGCGAGGCGATTGGCCTGCTCAACGGTGCGTTGGTGACGGCCGGAGATTCCTGTGAGGAAGTGGCGCAGAAGTTACTGGCGCAAATAGACCTCAAAGATAAGGAGCTGGTGACTATCTATCACGGCGCAGGAGTCACGGAGGAACAGGCGGGGGCGCTCTCTGAGACCCTGGCACAGATATATTCTGACCTGGAGTTTGAGGTGCTCTACGGCGGGCAGCCTCATTATCCCTATCTGCTTTCGCTCGAATGAGCGTTCTTTTGAAATACTCCCACCCGACATCTGGGTGATTTGGTCATTCGTCATTTGTTCATTTATGACTCAAAAAAAGGTTTTGGGTCTCTGGGACTTTGCATGGTGGATTCACCGAGAGATGAATTTTTCACCACGGATTGGTGAGCACTGCCTGCTTACACTACGTACAGATTGCACTGATTTTTTTATTTTTTCGCGTGAATTCGCGCTACCTGTCCTGAGTCTCAGAAGGATTCGCGGTTGATTTTGGCTCGACCATGCGAAATCCTAAAGAGCTAGTTTTTTTCAGTAGATTCATTTATCATTTATTTACCTGTATGGAGGAGCGGCAGTGAATCACGTCCAACTGATTACCGATGGTACCGCCTATCTCCCTGCCGCGCGCTTGCGTGAATTGGGTATTATCTCCCTGCCGGTTGTGGCTCGGGCAAAAAATAAGCTGTTCATGTATGATCAGCAGGCAAAGGGACACATTGAATTGCTGGAATACCTGGCACAGGATCGCGCGCCGGTGGAGATCGTAGGGCCTGCGCCGGATGATTTCCGCGCTGTCTTTGAGCGCACATTATACCGCACCAATCGCATGTTGGTGATCCTCTCTTCTGAGCATCTCAGTCCTGTGCTGAACAACGCTCAGATCGCCGCGCGGGACTTCATGGGGCGCTGTGATATCACGATTTTAGATTCACAGACGATCTCCGTGGGGTTGGGATTGCTGGTGGAGCGTGCCGGGGAGCTTTTGCAGGAAGGAGAACTCTCCTTACCGGAGGTGATCAGGCGTGTGCGAGGCATGATCCCCCGCATCTACGTGGTGATGGTCACTCACACTTTAGATTACCTCTATCGCAGCCGGAAACTCAGCGCTATGCAGGCGATCTTGGGTTCGATGTTGAATACTCATCCGTTCCTGGTCATTGAAGATGGGGCGATCATCCCCCAGGAAAAGAGTCGCACGCCGGAGAAATCGCTGGATAAGCTGGTGGAATTTGCCTCGGAATTTACCTATATTCAGGATTTGGTCATCTTCCACAGTGGGAGCGAGGCATCATTTGCCGAATTAGCAAGTCTGAGAAACCGGCTGGAGCAGGTGTTGCTGAACCGAGATTTCCCGGCGATCATCTACGATCCTATCCTGGCCACACACCTCGGCCCCAACGGCATCGGGATGGTGATTTACCAGGGTTCTGGACGTCTGTAGTCATGTCTGGCCGGGTCCGTATCATCACCGACAGCGTTGCCGATTTACCGCCGGAGATCGCGCGCCGTTTGGGGATCGCGGTCGTGCCCGTCCAGATATTCAGCGGTGGACAGAGTCAGCGTGATGATGAAACTTTAGACCGCGACCGGTTCTACGAAAATTTGCGGCGGGACGGGCCGTTGCCCCAGACCTCCGCGCCCTCAGCCGACGAAATTTTACATTTTTACCAGACCTTGGCGGCGGAAGGGGCCAAGGAGATCATTGCGTTATTCATGGCTACTTCGCTGAGTAGTCTGGGACAGTACGCTCAAATGGCCGCGGCGCGGCTGGAGGGCGCGCGGGTTCACATTTTGGAGACGGGACAAGTCTCCCTGGGTATTGGTTGGTTGGCTAGCGCGGCAGCGGAAGCGGCCGCTGACGGGGCGACCGTGGAGGAGATCACCGCGCTGGTCGCCGGCCTGCGCCGCAGAACCTCTGTGGTGGGAGTGCTGGCTTCTCTGCGACATCTACGGCGTAGCGGCCGGGTGGGCTGGGCACGGGCCTGGGCGGGAGATCTGTTGCAGGTGAAGCCGTTGATCATCTTTAATGAAGGTGAGGCGCGCTTGCTGGGGCAGGTCCGTACCTATAGCCGGGCATTGCAGTGGCTGGAGCGTTGGGTCGCCGAGACGGCTCCCCTGGAGCGGCTGGCCCTGTTGCATAGTCGCCCGGCCCCCCAGGTGTTGGAGCGGGTGCGCGCGGCGCTGCAACCCTATGCCCCGACGGGCGAGCTCCTGGTGGTCGAAGCCGGCCCCACCTTTGTCACCCACGTAGGCCCCGGTGGCGTGGGTGTGGCTGTGGTCCAGGCTGTGAAACCGGGGCGGAACTAAAATCTGGCCTTTCTGGCGCTGGTGTCAGAGAGGTGGGGAGTATTTATGATCAAGCCTTGTGAAACTTTGCGGAAGATTCTTAAGTTAGAGGCGGAAGATTACAAATTCCAGGACAAGGCTGTGGCTGGAGGACTGGCTCGTTATGCCGGCACCTGGCACAAGCAGGCCCTGCAGGTGTACGGAGACGCCGCCGAGGCCTGGGTCGAGGATGTGACTCAGCGCTTGCGGGCGTACAGCACCTTGCAGCCGGAGGGGCGACAGGAAGCCATGCGCCTGCTCCAGGAGGTGCTCGACGCGGCTCCGGCGGCACAGTCCGCGAAACCGGCACAGAAGCCAGGGCGTGCTTCTGTGTTGCCTTCCGCTTCTCCCTCTGTGACCCGCCAGCGCACACCGCCGGAGGTGTCCGGCAGAGGCGTGGATGCCTCGGTGAAACTGTTGCCGGGGGTGGGTGGCAAACGAGCGCAACTCTTGGAGAAACTCGGCGTGCGCACCATCCGCGAGCTGCTCTTTTTCTACCCGCGCCGTTACGAGGACTATTCGCAGCTTAAAACGATCAGTCGCTTGCAGTACGGCGAGCGGGTAAGCGTCATTGCTACGGTTTGGGAGGCCGGTGGTCGCCAGACCCGGAGCGGGCGTTACCTCTTTCACGCCATCCTTTCCGATGAGACGGGGACGTTGGAGGTCACCTGGTTCAACCAGCGTTACCTCGAAGGACGCATTAAAAGCGGGATGCAAATCGTAGTCAGCGGCAAGGTGGATGAGTACCTGGGGCGGTTGACCATGAACTCGCCGGAGTGGGAGGTGCTGGGACGGAGCGACCTTGACACAGCGCGCATTGTCCCCATTTACCCTTCGACCGAGGGGCTGACCCAGCGCTGGATGCGACAGGTCGTGAAGCGCGCCCTTTCCGCCTGGGCCGCGCGGATAGCGGACCCGCTACCGCCGGCTCTCCTGGAGGCGCAACACCTTGAGCCGTTGCAGCGCGCACTGTGGGGGATTCACCTGCCGGATAGCCAGGAACAGCTCCAGGCGGCTCGGCGGCGTTTGGCCTTCGAGGAGGTGCTCGCTCTGCAGCTGGGACTCTTGCGACAGAAGCGCCAGTGGAAATCCCAGCCAGGCCGGCGAATTCGGCCGGCGCCGGACTACTTGGCAGCACTGCTCGCGGCATTACCTTACACTCTGACAGCGGCGCAGCAGCGCTCGCTGAACGAGGGATTAGAGGACATGGCCTCTGGGGAACCGATGAACCGTCTCTTACAAGGGGATGTCGGCTCCGGTAAGACCGTCGTCGCGGCGCTCCTCATGGCTATTACGGCGGCCTCCGGCTGCCAGGCCGCTCTGATGGCTCCCACCGAAATCCTCGCCGAGCAACACGCCCAGAGTCTGCAACGGCTTTTTGATGCTTTTCCGGAACCCCATCTCACGCTGCGCTTGCTCACGGGCAGCACGAAAAAAGAGGAACGGGAGGACATCTATGCCGGCTTGGCCGATGGTTCCCTCCAGGTCGTCGTGGGTACCCACGCCTTGATTCAAGAGAATGTGACCTTCGCGGAGCTGGCCCTGACGGTGATTGACGAACAGCACCGTTTTGGCGTGGAGCAGCGGGGCGCGTTGCGCCAGAAGGGCTACAATCCGCATCTGCTGGTGATGACGGCTACCCCTATTCCCCGCTCCCTGGAGTTGACCATCTGGGGGCATTTGGACGTCTCCGTGTTGGACGAGATGCCGCCGGGCCGCCAGCCTATTGAGACCCGCGTCTTGGGTTCCTATGAGCGCGAGCGAGCTTACAGCTTCATCCGCAGTCAGGTGCAACAGGGACGGCAGGCCTTCATCATCTACCCGCTGGTGGAGGAATCGGAGAAGATTGCAGCGCGGGCGGCGGTGGATGAACACGAGCGATTGCAGAAGGAGGTTTTCCCCGATCTGCGACTGGGTTTGCTGCACGGGCGGTTGCGCCCCGGCGAGAAGGAGCAGATCATGGCTGCCTTCGTGCGGGGGGAATTGGATATCCTGGTGGCGACCTCGGTGGTGGAAGTGGGCATTGACGTCCCCAACGCGACGGTCATGTTGGTGGAGGGGGCGGAACGTTTCGGGTTGGCGCAGCTCCACCAGTTCCGGGGGCGCGTCGGGCGGGGCGAGCACCAGTCCTATTGTCTTCTCCTCTCCGAATCCCCCTCTGAGGAGGCCCTGAAACGCCTGAAGACGCTGGAAGCCACCAATGATGGTTTCGTCCTGGCGCAGAAAGACCTGGAGATGCGCGGCCCAGGCCAGTTCCTGGGTACGCGTCAGAGTGGTTTCCCCGAGCTGCCGCTGGCGATGCTGGCTGACGTGCAGTTGTTGCGTGAAGTGCGCGAGGTCGCTGCAGAGCTATTGGCTCAGGACCCCGACCTGACCCGGCCTGAACACGCGGGGTTGGCCCAGCGCGTCGCCGAGTTCTGGAACGTGTCAGGAGAGCTCAGCTGATGGGGAACATCGCTATCTACCCGGGCACCTTCGACCCCATTCACTTTGGGCACATAGATATCGCCCGGCGCGCCGCGCAGTTATTCGGGCGGGTGGTCGTGGCGATTTACGACCGGCCCAGTAAGCGGTTGCTTTTTTCGACCGAGGAGCGGGTGGCCCTGGCGCGCGAGGCATTGCGCGATATTCCGAATATCGAAGTACGATCCTACAAAGGGCTGACCACGGCCTTTGCCGAGTCGCTGGGGGCGCGCGTGCTTGTGCGGGGGCTGCGGGTGATCTCAGACTTCGAGTTGGAGTACCAGATGGCTCTGACCAACAATCAGCTGGCCCCGCAGCTCGAGACGGTTTGTCTGATGACGCGGAAGGAGTACGCTTTTCTCTCCGCCAGCATTCTCAAAGAGGTCTTTATGCTGGGAGGAGATGTTTCGACGCTGGCTCCCCCGCACGTAGAGGTGGCGCTGACCCGTAAGCGAGAGAAATTGGCCTATCCCGGTGATTCCGTGACTTTAGTCTCTTTGCGGGATTAGTAAGCAAATTTGCAAATAGGCAAAGCAGATATTTGCTTGTACAATGAGCAAGAATTTCACCACGAAGCGCAGTGTGGGCAGGCAGTGCCCACAACACAGAGTTCTGGATTTATCATTTCTGTCTCCGTGCCCTCCGTGGTTATGTCTCTCTTGGTTCCGGCTTACCCAAGATAGGAGGTAGTTATGGATATTGAGTTTCTGATCCAGCGACTGGAAAAATACCTGCTAGAGGAAAGTCCTAAAATTCCCCTTTCGGGGAGCCGGGTGATCAATGAGGAAGAGGCACGTGCGCAGTTAGCCCAGCTGCGAGAGGCTATCCCCAAGGACATCGCTCGCGCTCGTGACATCGTCAAGCAGCAGGAGGCCTTGCTGGCGCAGGCGCAACAGAGCGCGGCGCAAATCATCGCGGATGCCGAGCAGGAGGGCCAGCGACTGGTAGGAGAACATCGTCTCATGCAGGAGGCCAAGCAGCAGGGCGCGATCATTCGGAAACGCGCCATCCAGGAGGCTGTGTCCCTCCGTGCAGATGCTGACGAGTACGTCTTCAACGCGCTCAGTCAATTGCAGGGAGAGCTGGCGCGTCTGCAGCGGGTGGTGGACAACGGCTTGCAGAAGTTGGAAGCCGACCGGGAGCAACGACTGCAGGATTGAGAGATAGTAGGGGGAACCCTTGTGGTTCCCCCCTTGTGGTTCCTCCCGGGTGCGTTTCACTTTTAAGACCAAAGTGGCGTTGAAAGCGGTACGTTGGTTCGTAGTAAGCCTCGTAGCGTAGCGGAGTGGAGTTATCTCTCGTGAGGGTTTGACAGAAGCTCTATTTTCTGTATAATGGTTTTTGCGCTGTGTGTGGGCCATGTTCCTGCACGGGCGAGAATATCTGAACAGGAGTGAGAAAAAATGCCAGCAGTACCCAAACATAGAATTACCAGTCGCCGGCGCCGGAATCGGCGGGCACAGACGTATGCAGCCCCTTCGTTGTCCAACTTGGTGCCGTGTCCCGAATGTGGCGAGATGATACGTCCTTACCATGTGTGTCCGTATTGCGGGACTTATCGCCGGGAGAAAATTCTGGAGATCAAAGAGGATTAACCCTGGAGTATGGTCACCGGTTGCGAGGTTTAAGCGCGGAGGAGGTTGGTATTACTCATGGAGGAACAGCATCCTATTCCCGGCAAGGTCACGATAGAGTCTGAGGTATTGGAGACGATTGCTGGCTTGACCGCCCAAGGGGTGCCCGGCGTGGCCCGTATGGCACAAAAAACGGATGTTGAGCGTTTCTTGGGCCTGGGTAGCAGGTCGGTGCAAGTTCGGGTGTCCGAAGGGCGCGTAGGGATTGATTTGCATGTCATGGCCGAGCCTGGCATCAGCTTGCTGCGGTTGGGGCGCGACATCCAAAAGCATGTGACGCAGGCCATCCAACAGACAATCGGAATGCCGGTTGAAGTGGTCAATGTGTATATCGAAGATGTGATCTTCCCCAGTTCCGCAGGCGAGCAACTGGCAGGATAGTTTCCAGGTGTATTTGAAACGTATTTTTTCAAAAAGTGGGGTCGAATAGCTGTGGCTGATCTCATTGGGCTAGAATGCCCTAAACTTGCGCCGACTGAGCTACATACGGGCACGGTCAGGAGACCGGCCCGAGCTCTCCTAAATAAGAAGCCCATGTTAACATGAAAGGTGAGCGTCGTTTAGCCCGCCGGCTGGCTTTGCAAACCCTCTACGAAGTGGATGCTGTGGGGCATCCGGTGGAGTGGGTGCTGCAAAATAACTGCCAGCGCGATCCAGCCCTCTCCCCGCGTGTTCAGGCATACTGTCGGAAGGTGGTTTTAGGGGTTTTGGGTTGCCGCGATATTTTTGACCACTACATTCAGGAACACGCGCGGGAATGGCCCTTAGCACAGGTGGCTCTGGTGGATCGCAATCTCTTGCGTTTGGCGCTCTACGAATTCACCATAGGTAATATTCCTCCCAAGGTAGCTATCAATGAAGCGGTGGAGCTGGCCAAGATTTTTGGCTCTGATAGCGCGCCGCGTTTTGTCAATGGCGTGTTAGGGTCGTTGCTTGCCCAGCGCCGTGAAATTATCCAGGTGCTTAAATCTCAAGAGGCGGCACAGCTCTCTTAACGTATCCCCTGTCCCCAGGGCGAGTATGGGCGCCGCCATTCCGATGTGAGGAATGGCGGCGTTTTTTTTGGGAATCTCACTTGCAATTGTCAAAACTTGGTGTTAGGCTTCAATGTAGTACTTCCTATGCAATTGCAATGGGGAAGCGTTTTCAGCGAACCACATATCCCTTTGAAAGGAGCAAAATTCGTATGAAGAAAATTCGAGTTGTCATCATGGGGGCCGCCGGGCGTGATTTTCACAACTTCAACACCTACTTCCGTGGCAACACCAACTATGAGGTTGTGGCTTTCACAGCTACGCAGATTCCCAACATCGAGGGGCGCAGGTATCCCTCAGAACTGGCCGGAGAGCTCTACCCGGCGGGGATTCCCATTTACCCCGAAGCGGAACTTCCGCGACTGATCCGCGAGCACGATGTCAATCAGGTGGTGTTTGCCTACTCCGACGTGCCGCACGAGTACGTGATGCACCGAGCGTCGTTGGTGAACGCCTTAGGCGCGGACTTCCGCCTGATGGGATGCCAGGCCACGATGGTCAAGAGCAGCAAGCCTGTGGTCGCGGTTTGTGCTGTCCGTACCGGTTCCGGCAAATCCCAGACCACCCGCCGCGTCTGTGATGTGCTGCAGGAGATGGGCAAGCAGGTCGTGGTAATCCGGCACCCCATGCCCTACGGCAATCTGGTGAAGCAGGCTGTGCAGCGCTTTGCCACTTACGCCGACCTGGACAAGAACGACTGCACCATCGAGGAGCGCGAGGAGTACGAGCCGCACATTGATCGCGGCGTCGTCGTTTACGCCGGCGTGGACTACGAGGCGATTCTGCGCCAGGCCGAACAGGAAGCCGATATTGTCATCTGGGATGGCGGCAACAACGACTTCCCCTTCTACCAGCCCGATCTGTGGATCACCGTGGCGGACCCCCACCGTCCAGGGCACGAGCTGACTTACTATCCCGGCGAGACCAACGTTCGGGCCGCCGACGTGATCGTCATCAATAAAGTGGACACGGCGGATTACGAGAATGTGCGCCGGGTGCGCGAGAACGTAACCGCTCTCAATCCTAACGCGATCATTGTGGAAGCTGCTTCTCCGCTGTTCGTGGATAAGCCGGAGGAGATTCGCGGCAAGCGCGTGCTGGTCATTGAGGATGGCCCCACGCTGACCCACGGGGGGATGAAGTATGGCGCCGGCTACGTTGCGGCGCAGCGCTTTGGCGCCGCCGAGATCATTGACCCGCGTCCTTACGCCGTCGCTTCTATCACCGCTACTTACGAGAAGTATCCTCACACGGGTATTATCCTCCCGGCGATGGGCTACGGTAGCGAGCAAGTCCACGACCTGGAGGTCACCATCAACAACACGCCCTGTGATATGGTGGTCATTGGGACTCCCATTGACCTGACCCGTGTCCTGGAGATCAAGCACCCGATGCAACGTGTGCGCTACGAGCTACAGGTCATCGGCAAGCCGACGCTGGAGGAAATCCTCCAGGAACGCATGAAGTAATCTGAGCGTCATAGCGCGGCAGAGTGAGGGGCGGGAGAACAACTCCCGCCCCTTTTTGTTTTCGGGTCTCCAGGGTTGTGACCGTGATCTGGCCCGTAAACCTCGGAGATCTTTTATGGTGTGGGTCTTTGGGAATTGGCGTGGTACGTGTTAAAATTCCCCACTGCATTGTCATCCTGAGCGCAGCGAAGGGTCTCGTTCCCCACTGAACGAGATTCCTTCCCTCATTGCATTCGGGACAGGCTACTCCGTTCGGAAACCTGTCCCGAACTTAGTGAGGGATGACAGCTCCCCCCACACCACGGGAAATCCCAAAGAACCTATGGTGTTTTCCACTCAATATTTAGGGGAGAAAGGTTTGGAGTAGGGTTTGTAGTAGGCACTTCAGTGCCTAGCTGTGGCCGGTCTCCTGACCGAGCCACAGACGGGCGCGGTCAGGAAGCCTGCCCTGAGTCCGCGAAGGGACCGGCCCGGAGCTGCGGGGAGAAGGGTTTGGAGTAGGGTTTGTAGTAGGCACTTCCCGTGGGCCAACGGTCGGCCAGCAGTCAGCAGACCCTCGGTGCTAAGGCCCCTTAGGGCCAATACGGTTCAGTTAAACGACGTCCAGACCTCCGAGGTCTTACGGAGCTTTTGGGCGACAGTTTTTCGCTTAATATGGCATATTGATAGTGTCCCCCTTGAGTA
>Ga0190316_1000668_pt1 | contig 10559 bp, 17 predicted proteins | sample 48701112_MG_FD_161663 | JGI IMG/M metagenome (GOLD analysis project Ga0190316, IMG submission 161663) | Hydrothermal vent sediment bacterial communities from Southern Trench, Guaymas Basin, Mexico - 4870-11-1-2_MG | ecosystem: Environmental > Aquatic > Marine > Hydrothermal vents > Sediment ... | reverse complement strand
TGCAAATGCATAACTCCAAGATAAGTTTTATTCAATTTGTCAAAAAGAGGAGCAAGTTTTCTTGCTTCTCCTAAGAGAATTAAAAGAACTCCCGTAACTTTGGGGTCCAATGTTCCTGTATGTCCCGCTTTCTTTACACCAAATATTTTTTTTACTTGTTCAACACAATCAAAACTTGTTGGTCCTGATGGTTTATTAAGAATTATTAGTCCTGATGTCATTTTCTTTTTCTGCTTCAATCTTCTCCAATAAACTAACCATATATTTTTTCACCTTCCTTTTCTACAAGTTCAGTAAATTTTGATTTTTTAGATATGTCAATAAGGTCAACATTTTTTGATAAATTTTTTATTAATTCAGCGTAGAATTTAAAGAATAGTTTTGGGTCAATTCCTTTTATTCCAATATCAATATCATTGTATTCTTTTTTTTCAATAGAAGAACCAAACAAAAATACACTTGAAACTTTGTATTTTTTTGCACACTCCAAAATAATCTTTTTTTCATCTGATGTTAGCATAATTTATATAGATTAGGATAATTAAATTTTTTATTTTGATGATTTGTCAAGAATTATCAGGCCAGAAATCATATTCACAGATGAAAATATTTACATCACGGAACTAATCTCTCAACATCTCTTGGAAATAAAACAGCCTCTCTAATATTTTCTAAATTTAAAATCTGCATCACAAATCTTTCTAACCCAAAACCAAAACCTCCATGAGGAGGCATTCCATATTTAAAACTTTCAAGATAAAATTTTATTGAGTCTAAAGAAATATTTTTTTCTCTTGCTTGCTCTTTTAAAATTTCTAATCTGTGCTCTCTTTGTCCTCCTGTTGCAATTTCCATTCCTTTAAAAAGCAAATCAAAGGAGTCTGTTAATTCTTTGTTTTTTGCGTTTTTCATTGTATAAAAGGGTCTAGTCTCAAAAGGATATTGCGTTATAAAAACAAAATCAGAATTGAATTTATCCTTAACTTTTTCTCCAATGAGTTTTTCTTCTTCATTAGAAAGATCAGCCCCGTTTCTATTTATTAATTTAAAAGAGTCTCTTAAAGTTATTCTCGGAAATGGTTTTTTATATTTTGGAAACTTTATATTAAAATAATCTATAATTTCAGAGCAATTCTCTTTAATTTTATCAAGGATGTAACAAACCATATTTTCAAGAAGATTCATTATATCTTCATAACTTTCAATAAAAGAAATCTCTGAATCAATTCCCCAAAACTCCGATAGGTGCCTAATTGTATGACTTTTTTCTGCCCTGTAAGTCGGACCAATTTCAAAAACTTTTTCAAAACAGGCAGCTTGCATCATCTGTTTATAAAACTGAGGACTTTGGGTCAAATATCCTTCTTTATTATAATATAAAATTGGAAAGAGTTCGCTTCCACCTTCTGCTCCCTGAGCAACAATTTTTGGAGTGTGAATTTCAACAAAATCTCTTTCATAGAAAAAATTTCTTGAAAAATTAACAATTTTTGATTTCAGTTCAAAAATTTTTTTATTCTTAGGATTTCTTAAATCTAAAAATCTGTTATCTAATCTTTTGCTCAAGTCTGTTGAAATTTTTCCAGAAAATTCAATTGGCAAAGGTTCTGCTTTGTTCAGAATTTTTATCTTTCTTATTTGCACTTCAACCCCATTTGGAGATTTCTCATTTTTAACAACTTTTCCCTCAACTTCTAAAACATCTTCTCTTCTCAAATTTTTTATTTCATTAAAACTTTTGCAGTCTTTTTTTGCTATTAACTGGACTTCTCCTGTGCAATCTCTTAAAATGACAAAAATAAGATTTCCAAGGTCTCTTATTGCACTAGCCCAACCTTTTAATAATATCTCTTTATTTTCCTTTTCTAAAACTTCTGAAGCATACACACGTCTTTTATGGGTATCATTTTGTGAATAGTTCTTTTCCATAAATATCTAAAAATTAAATAGTTGTAGTAATCTTTCATTAAATCACAAAAATAATTTATTATATTCTCCAAAATATCTATTCCATCACCGAAAACTATAAATACTTTAAATATATTATATATTAGTGGTAGAAAATGTTTATTCCAAAAGAAAGAGTATATTGGGGTGAAGGGACACCAAAAACTGAAGAGTTTAAAATAGGAGAAGATGAAATATTATCTATAAAAGAAGAAACAAACCCTTTCTCATCAATTAATCCAGAATATTTTTCTATCGCTTATGGAGGTATACCGAGTGGTTTTGTAAAAGAAACAGGACTTAAAAAAATTTTGAGAGGATTAAAACTTAACGATAAAGATTTTTTAATAGATTTATATTTTAGTAAAAAATATCCAGACCTTGTATTCCGACACGAATATACTAATAATTCTAAATCTTATTATGAAATAATTCATAAAATAGCAATAGGACCTAAGAAAGATATAATTGTCAAAGATTTAGATTATTTTTCTGCACCTATTTTTACTTCAGAAGCCAAATGCGAACATCATCAGATAGATAAATTGTGGGTAAAAAGAGAGTTGATGGAAAAAATAATAAATTATATCTCTGGAAATTATCAACCAGAAGATAAAGTAGAAAAGCAACTATTAGATTTAATTATGCAACTTAGTAGAGAAGGCATTGAACTAGAACAAGGACTATATAAAATACTAAACTATGATCCAAGAGCTGATCCAGAAGCTACACCTCAACTAACTCCTGAAGAAGAATTATTAATAAAAATTTTAAGCAATTATGAAATACCAGATAGAGAAAATTATAAAAATATTTCTTCAGGATTGGACAAACAGAAGCAAAGCAATTAATAAAGTTTTGAAATCAAAAAAAATTCTAAAAGAGTATTATCGGACTGCACTTCAAAATGAATTACAAGAATGGAAGAAGACAACAAAAGGAAAACTTGCATTGATACTGATTTACGACCAAGTTCCGAGAGTTATTTTTAAGGATAATGATCCTAAAACATATGCAACGGATGAACTTGCACAAAAAATAACAACAGAGATGTTTGAGAATTCTGAATATAAAAAACTTTCGCCATTGGAAATTATGTTTGCATTTCTGCCATATCATCATTCTGAAAATTTAAAACATCAAAAAATAGCCAATATGATTTTCAAAAAACTTTATGAAAATGACCCAAAAACATTTAAATGGATCTATCAATCGTCAAATTATTACAACAAGATTATCTCTAAATTCGGCAGATTTCCGCATAGAAACAAAGCACTTAAAAGAAAATCTACTAAGAAAGAAAAAGCATTTTTAGAGAACTCTTCTACTTATTAGAGAAGTTTAACTTATTTTTTATTAACCTTATTAAATAAAATATGGAGAGACCATCAAAAATAGAATATTATTTGAACATTGCAAGAGAAGTTGCTGAGAGGTCAACCTGCCTGTGTTTTCACTGCGGGGCGATAATTGTTAGAGATGATCAGATTGTTGCAACTGGTTATAATGGAGCCCCTAGAAAGACTTTGGATTGTATTGAAAGAGGAAATTGTTTGAGAAGGAAGTTAGGAATTCCTTCTGGACAAAGATATGAACTTTGCAGGAGTGTTCATGCTGAACAAAATGCAATAATTAATGCTGCAAGAGCAGGAGTAAGTTTGTTAGGAGGAGATATGTATATCTATGGTTATAAAATCTATGGAGGAAAAAAAGAAGTAGGTGTTTTTCCTTGTTTCATCTGTAAAAAAATGATTATAAATGCAGGTTTGAACAAGGTAATTTGCATAACAAAGGAAGGAAAACCAAAAGTTTATGAAGTCAAGAAGTGGGTTGAGGAATGGAGAGAAAAAGATATGATAGATGATAAAGAAATTTATAAAACCGAATATTAAAAAAATGATAATAGGGATAACTGGAAAAAATGGGTCTGGAAAAACAGAAGTTGCAAATTATTTAAAACTAAAAGGTTTTGAATACATCTCACTTTCAGATATTTTGAGAGAAGAGGCAAAGAAAAGAAATATAAGAGAGAATAGAGAGAATCTTCGCAATCTTGGAAATGAACTTAGAAAAAAATTTGGCCCTGGAATTTTAGCTGAATTAGCCTTGAAAAAAATCAAACCAGATAAAAATTATTGTGTTGATAGCATTAGAAATCCTAATGAAATTGCTGAACTAAATAAAATTAAAAATTTTCTATTAATTGGTGTAAAAGCTAAAATTGAATTAAGATATAAGAGAGTTTTGGATAGGGGAAGAATAGGAGATAATATTAGTTTTGAAAAATTTAAAGAATTAGAAGAAAAAGAAAATTCTAAAGAAGAAGAAAAACAGCAATTAGATAAATGTCTTAAAATAGCGGATAAAATAATTGAAAATAATGGAACAATTGAAGAATTGCACAGGAAGATAGATAAAATTCTCTCTTCTCTGACTTAAACCCTGAATTTTTCTATCTCCATTTTCTTTGGTTTCTCAACTTTTATCTTCTTCTCAAAATTTTTCCCGTATTTTACAATTGCTTTTTCCTCATCAGAATAAAACAGAGTTAATTCCGCTGCCAGTTTTATTGATGCTTTATTTTTCTTTCCCTGCAGCAAAGTTGTTGGACCAATTCCTTCAACTTCAAAAACAAAATCTCCTTTTTTTCTTAGTTTTTTAATTATTTCATTTTCTTCTTTATTTCTCCCAACAATAATTTTGCTTTTTCCAATTCTAAAATGTCTCCCGACTTTTAATAATTCTAAGTCTTTTTCAGAGATTCTTTTTTTATGATAAAACAAGTCTTTTAGTTTCTTTGCAAATTCTTTGTCTGCAAGCAGACAACCTCCTGCAGGAGAAAGGAATTTTAATTTATATTTTTTTGCAAGTTCCACTTGTTTCCTTCTACTTCTTCCTTTTATTCCAAGAAGTTTCTCTCTGTCAATAATTCCTTTTTTTTCATAAATTGTCTCTTGAAGTAATTTCGCAGACAGAGGTCTTAAAATTCTATTCTCTAATTTTGTTTCTTTTTCAATAATTTTAAAATCAGAAAATTTCTGAGATTTTGGTCTCTGTCCTAGGACTTCTCCAGTAACAATTATCTGATCCTTTGCTAATTTTTTAGTTTCCTTTAACATATATATATGACAATCCAAACAAGGATTCATTTCCGACCCGTATCCATATTTCGGTTTTCTTATAATGTTTAAATATTTTTTGTCAACTTTTTTAACAATCAACTTGAAATTCTGTTCTCTTGAAATTTTCTTGCAAAAATCTGGATTTCCAAAAAAAGGAGAAACAAAATGAACACCAATCACTTTAATTCCTTGTTCTTGAATTAATTTTATTGCCAAACTCGAATCCAAACCACCAGAATAAAGAACATAAGCCAGCATTTTGAATTAATTTTGTATTCTAGGTAATTTCCTCAACTCATATAAAGAATTTATAGTTTGTGATGGTTGAATATTATTAAATTCTTTAAATATTCCTCCCAATAATTTATATCTATGTTCTAGTGCTGTATGTATAAGAGTTCCATTCAAATCAAAAATAACAGCTTTGTATTTCATAATAAATTTATCCTAATTTAAACTATGATTGTAGAGAAAGCAGAATTAACTAAAAAGCATCTAAAAGATGCTGAACGTGCTGCTTATAAGTTGTTAGATAAATTGCCCGATACTATAATATATCATGATAAATCTCACACACAGAAATTTGTTTATCCCGCTGCAATAAAACTGGCTAAAGAAGAAGGTTTTTCCCTTGAAGAACAAATTCTTGTCGGAATAGCTGCACTTTTTCATGATACTGGTTTCTTAGAGAGATATGATAATAATGAAGAAATCGGCGCCAAATATGCAGAAGAATACATGAAAAATACTAAATATACTTACACTAAAAATCACTTGAAAATTGTAAAAAAAGCAATAATGAGTACTGCTAGAGTTTCCAATCCAAAAAATAAATTTGAATGTGTTTTGATGGATGCAGACACATGTCTTTTGGGCTCGAAAGATTATTTGACAAGTAGAAGAACTTTAAAAGAAGAATTAATTAAAAATTCCAAAGCTAAATTACACAAAATTGCTTTAAGTGATGAACAATGGAATAGGCATTCACTTGAATTTATGGAAAAACATAAATGGTTTACAGAAAGTGCAAGAAGAATGTATGATGAAACAAAGCAGAAGAATATAAAAGGTTATAAAATGAAGTATAATTTAAACTAATTACCAATCCTTGAATTTCCTGACAATTCTATCTTCAGGTCTATAGTTTATTATTTTTCCGTCTATGATAATATTCTCTGGTAAAAATTTAAACTTGCAGATATTTTTTTGTACTTTTTTAGTCTTTCCCTTTGATTCAATTTCAAACATATTCTTTGTCTCATCTACAATTTTTCCTTTTATCCCAACCAAATCTTTGTTCTTGCTCTCAACAATTTCAACTTCTTTTCCGATAAATTCACCTCTAAGAAAATCTATAATTTCATCTCTGTTCATAATAAAATTCTAAATTGAATAATGGGCATATCAGAAGAACTGAAGAGGGAAACAAAGAAATGGATTGAGAAGCTGGAGAAAATCAGTTTTTCTGCAAGAACAAAAAAGGGCGAGGAATACAAAGAGAATATTGAGTCTTATATTAAGGATTCTAAACACTTCTTTAAACAAAAAGATTATGTTAAAGCATTTGAGGCAATTATTTGGGCTTGGGCTTTTTTTGAGATTTCTCTTGATTTAAAACTTTTAGAATTAAAGAATTATGGGTGCAAAGAAATTAGTTGAAAAATTAAAAAATAGGGCATTAATAGCTATAATTTTGGAATTTAAAAAAGTGATTTATAATTTAATTATAGCAGAATTACAATAAAATGTTCAAATTTTTAAAGAAGAGTTTTCAAGGAATAATAAAAAAATTTGAAAAACAAGAAATTCCAAAAAGAAAATTATTTTCAAAAAAGATTTCTGCTAAAGATCTGGAGAAATTCAAACTTGAGTTAATAAGAGCAAATGTCTCTATTGATGTTGCAGAAAAAATTGTTGAAAAATTAAAAGATGAAGAAACAAAAAATGTGAGAACGGTTTTAAAAAATAAGTTGATTGATTCACTAAAACAAAAAGAATTTGATTTTCTGAGATTTGTCAAAAATAAAATAAAAGAGCAGAGAGTATGCACAATTTTGTTTTTTGGATTTAATGGTTCAGGAAAAACAACAACAATTGCAAAAATTGGTTATTTATTGCTTAAACAAAAAATTCCTGTTGTCTTTGCTGCAGCAGACACCTTTAGAGCAGCAGCAATCGAACAAATTTCAATTCATGCAAAAAAATTAAAAATAAATGTTGTGAAACATAAATATGGTGGGGACCCTGCTGCAGTTGTTTTTGATGCAAAAAAACATGCAGAGACAATAAAAGGAGTTGTTTTAGCAGACACTGCTGGAAGGCTACACTCTGATAAAAACCTGATTGAAGAATTAAATAAAATTGTTAGAGTTAACAAACCAGATTTGAAAATTCTTGTTTTGGATTCTTTAACAGGAAATGATATTTTGGAGCAAATAGAGAAGTTTGGAAAAGTTGGTTTTGATGGATTGATTTTAACAAAACTTGATGTAAATGAGAAGGGAGGAGCACTCCTTTCAGTAAAAGAAAAAACAGACAAACCAATTCTATTTCTTGGAACAGGGCAGGAATATAAAGATTTGGAGAAATATGATGCTGAAAAGATTGTTAAAAAGTTGTTAGAATAAATTATGGCAAAGAAATATCAATGTCTGAAATGTGGTTTTATTGGTAAACCAATTATCTTAGAACCAGCACAAAAAGTTTGTCCGAAATGTGGAAGTGTTCAATTAAAGAAATTAGATGAAAAATCGTAAATCTATATTATTAATATAATCATCATTATATTATGGTATTTGAATCTATACTATCTCTGCTAATTTCTTGGCTTATTCCATTTATAGTTGCAGCAGTTGTATTAATGATTTCAAGTGGGATATTTGATAATTGGGATATATCTCCAATACGTTCAATTATAATTGCTTTCTTTGCTACTATTTTGCCATTTATCTTTTCTACTTTTTTAAGTCCTTATCTCTCTTTTTTCTATTCAATTCCTTTTGGGAATATGATACTCAGTTTAATCTGTTGGATTATTTTAGTAATGATAATCTCTGACGCAGACATTCTAGATAAACTAAAAATCGCAGTCTTAGGATTTTTTGTAACCCAGATTATTTTATTTGTTTTGCCTTATTTCGGGATTTTTTAGTTTTAGAAAGTTGATTTATATATAATTACTGTTACTATAATTATGATTATACAAAGATTTTCAGGAAAATAAAAATTAAACAAATTTCAACCCACCATTTTACAAATTTTCTTCTTTTTCTATTTCTTCAACTCTTTTTTTAATTTCTTCCAAACTCATTTTTCCTGTTGGTTGTTCCATCTTTGTTTCACTCATTTCTATAGGTTTTTCCTTTTTACCAAAAAACCTACCAAAAAATTTTCTTTCTCTATCAAAACTCTCCAATCTTTCTTCTATAGGTTCTTTCACCTCTTGCATTCTTTCTTCCTCTTTAGGAACTTCTAACTGTTCTTTCTCTTCCATTACTTTACCTTTTATCTCTCTTTCCATTTCTGATAGACTAGCGGCGACAGAATTTAAAATTCTTTTTCTATCAAATCTAGAAAATACTCTTTTTTCTTCAACGGTTTGCAAATCATCTTCTATTGCATCTAATTCATCTAATAATTTATCTCTGGCATCACTTGGCTCTTGCTTTAAAATTTTCAATCTCAATTTACACCATTTTTTTCTCAAACTTCGCAATTGATGAATAGAAATCAAAGATAAAATACCAATTTTTTTAGCATTCTTTATTTCTTCCCTTACTTCTTCAATCCCTGTTTTAATTTGTTCCATTGCTTCTAACCTGCTTCTTCTCCTTGTAATTTCACTTTCCTGTTTTTCAAGAGCTCTCAAAGTTTTCTCTATTTCATCAAGTTTGTTTAGTAATTCAGAATTATTCTCTCTTTTTAGGGCCCTGTATCTGTACCTACACCAGTATTTTCTGGCTTTCCTTACTCTGTAATTAAATAGAAAAACCATAATATAATCTCTTTAATATAAAATTTATCTTCCAAACATCTTTGCCAAATCACCAATCCCTCTGAATTTTTTTATCTGTTTTAATTTTTTCGTCATTTTTTTCATTTTTTTAAAGTTTGAAAGCAACTCATTTACTTCTTGAACTTTTGTCCCGCTTCCCTTTGCAATTCTCTCAACCCTTGAACTTTTAATTATTTCTGGTTTTTCTCTTTCTTCTTTTGTCATAGAATCTATGATATATTTCCATTTTTTCATTTTTTCTTCTCCAACATTTAAAGCTTCAGCTGGTAGTTTTAAGTGCCCAAAGCCAGGAATTAAATCAAGAATTTTTGAGATTGAACCCTGTTTTTGTATTTCGACAAGTTGCTTATAAAATATGTTTAGATCAATTTCACCTTCCGCAATTTTTTTCGCTTCTTCTTCCTGAATTTTGAATTTTTCAAGTAAACTTTGTAAATCACCAAATCCAAGCAATCTTGAAACAAATCTTTCAGGAATATATCTTTCTATATCTTGAATTTTTTCTCCTACTGTGATAAATTTAACTTTTGCTTCACTTGTTTTGCATGCTGTTAAAGCTGCACCACCTTTTGCTGTTGCATCCATTCTTGTAACAACAACACCAGTTATATCAATATTTTTCTTAAATTCTGAAGTTTGTTTTTTTGCATCTTGTCCAAGTTCAGCAGGTATAACAAGATATTTTTCTTCTGGTTTGAAAATTTCATCCATCTTCTTTATCTCTTCTATGAGTTTTTTGTCAAGAGCATCACGTCCAGCAGAATCTATTATTACAATTTTGTTTTTATGTTTTTCAAGTTCTTTCTCTGCTTCTCTTAAATTTTTCCCATTGATTACAGGAACATTTACTTGCTTTGCAATCTGACATAATTGTTCAAAAGCAGCCGGTCTTGAAAAATCGCAACCAACTAAAACAACATCTAACCCTTTAGTTTTATAGAAATATGCAAGCTTTCCGGCAAGACTTGTTTTTCCGCATCCAAACAAACCAAGAAGCAAAATTCTGTGAGGCTTTAGTTTTATTTTCTCTTCCACCCCTCCAAGAATTTCCACAAGTTCATCATAAATCAATTTTATAATATATTCTCTTTTTGAAATTCCTGCTTCTGGTTCTTTTTTCGCTTTTTTCCTAATTTTTTCAGATAACTCAAAAACCAAATCTACATCAACATCAGCTTGTAATAATGTCCTCTGCAAATCAAGTACAATCTCTTCAATTTCTTTGTCAGAGAAACTTACAATAGAAGATATCTTCCCAACTAAAGATTTTAGTCTTTCAGATAAATTTACCATAATTAATTTTATTTTATTTTATGGGTGTTAATTTATCTTCAATAATAGAGCCCGAAAAGGTGAATTTTGATTTTTTAATTGGAAAAACTTTTGCTGTAGATAGTTATAATATAATCTATCAGTTTCTTTCAAGTATAAGGCAACAAGACGGGACTCCTTTGATGGATGAAAAGGGCAGGGTA
>Ga0190316_1000666_pt1 | contig 10564 bp, 6 predicted proteins | sample 48701112_MG_FD_161663 | JGI IMG/M metagenome (GOLD analysis project Ga0190316, IMG submission 161663) | Hydrothermal vent sediment bacterial communities from Southern Trench, Guaymas Basin, Mexico - 4870-11-1-2_MG | ecosystem: Environmental > Aquatic > Marine > Hydrothermal vents > Sediment ... | reverse complement strand
TTTTGCGTGAATTCGCGGTTGATTTGGGCTCAACCATGCGAAATCTCAGAGAGCCAAAACCGAATAAAACTTTGCGGCCTTGCGGCTTGGCGTTGAATTTTGGCATCTCTGCGTTGAGCATTGCGAAAGGGGCGGTTTAATTGCTTGCACATCCCTTAGACGGCCGTTCCTCGGTTTTAGCCGAGTTTATTTTTAAGGCAGCGGTGCAGCGGCAACGCCCAGTCACCAGTTACCAATCACCAGTCACTCATATTTGGGGTGGGATTGACAAAAAGCGGGTCTATGCTATAGTAGGGGTGTCGCTGGGAGCCAGCGGCATTTTTAGTGGGAACCTTAACAGCTGAAGAGTGGTAGGTAAGACAGAAACAAGACGGGCCCGTGAGTTTTGACTCTCACCCCTTGGAGACAATGGGGAATACATGGAGAGTTTGATCGTGGCTCAGGATGAACGCTAGCGGCGCGCTTAATGCATGCAAGTCGAGCGATGAGGCCCTTTCGGGGGTACATCAGCGGCAGACGGGTGAGTAACACGTAGGCAACCTGCCCTTCAGACGGGGATAACAGTTGGAAACGGCTGCTAATACCCGATAGTTACCCGGGGTTATCGAGATTCGGGGTATAAAGTTACGGCGCTGAAGGAGGGGCCTGCGGCCCATCAGTTAGTTGGTGAGGTAACGGCTCACCAAGACACAGACGGGTAGGGGGTGTGAGAGCATGGCCCCCCACAATGGGACTGAGAGACGGCCCATACTCCTACGGGAGGCAGCAGCAGGGAATCTTGCACAATGGACGGAAGTCTGATGCAGCGACGCCGCGTGGATGAAGAAGGCCTTCGGGTTGTAAAATCCTTTTCTGGGGGAAGAGAGAGGACGGTACTCCAGGAATAAGTGTCGGCTAACTACGTGCCAGCAGCCGCGGTAATACGTAGGACACGAGCGTTATCCGGATTTACTGGGCGTAAAGCGTCTGTAGGCGGTGCGGTAAGTTGGCTGTGAAAGCCCCAGGCTCAACCTGGGGAGGCCAGGCGATACTGCCGGACTTGAGGGCGAGAGAGGGGAGTGGAATTCCCGGAGTAGCGGTAAAATGCGCAGATATCGGGAGGAACACCAGTGGCGAAGGCGGCTCCCTGGCTCGCACCTGACGCTGAGAGACGAAAGCTAGGGTAGCAAACAGGATTAGAGACCCTGGTAGTCCTAGCCGTAAACGCTGGATGCTAGGTGTGGGATCGAGAGATTCCGTGCCGCAGCTAACGCAGTAAGCATCCCGCCTGGGGAGTACGGCCGCAAGGCTAAAACTCAAACGAATTGACGGGGACCCGCACAAGCAGCGGAGCGTGTGGTTTAATTCGATGCTACACGAAGAACCTTACCTGGGATTGACATGTAGGTGGTAGGGAGGCGAAAGCCGAGCGACCCTTCGGGGAGCCTACACAGGTGCTGCATGGCTGTCGTCAGCTCGTGCCGTGAGGTGTCGGGTTAAGTCCCGTAACGAGCGCAACCCTTACCCTTAGTTACAAGTGTCTAAGGGGACTGCCGGCGAGAAGCCGGAGGAAGGTGGGGATGACGTCAAGTCAGCATGGCCCTTATATCCAGGGCTACACACACGCTACAATGGTCGGTACAAAGGGCAGCCAAGCCGCGAGGTGGAGCGAATCCCAACAAAGCCGGTCGTAGTTCGGATTGCAGGCTGCAACTCGCCTGCATGAAGTTGGAGTTGCTAGTAACCGTGCGTCAGCTATAGCGCGGTGAATACGTTCCCGGGTCTTGTACACACCGCCCGTCACGTCATGGGAGTTGGCAACGCCTGAAGTCGATAGCCTGACCTGGAAAGGGGGGCGTCGCCGAAGGCGGGGTTAGCAACTGGGACGAAGTCGTAACAAGGTAGCGGTACCGGAAGGTGCGGCTGGATCACCTCCTTTCTAAAGGAAGTGCGGGCTGGGGCGACCCAGTCTGAGGGGCATAGTCGTGTGGAAGGCATACCTACCACTCTTCAGAGGTTAAGGGGGGCCTGTAGCTCAGTTGGTTAGAGCGCGCCTCTGATAAGGGCGAGGTCCGTGGTTCGAGTCCACGCAGGCCCATGCGGGGGAGTCGCTTAGTTTAGTGGTCGAGTAGTCTGCAGCGGGGATGTAGCTCAGATGGGAGAGCGCCTCCCTTGCACGGAGGAGGTCAGGGGTTCGAGTCCCCTCATCTCCATGGGGTGGTAACTTGGCGAGGGGTACCGGCAGGAGCCGGTGCTGGTCGCCAGGGGATAACCTGGGAAGAACTTCGCGTTGAGCGGAGGGGGCACGTTAACAGTTTAACAGTACGACGAAGTTTTTTTGAAAGCTGCAAGAATTTCAAGATCTCCATATCACATAAGTTGAAGTTACTAAGAGCGTAAGGTGGATGCCTAGGCAGCAAAAGCCGAAGAAGGACGTGGTACACTGCGAAAAGCCTCGGGGAGCCGTGTGCAGGCGAAGAGCCGGGGATATCCGAATGGGGAAACCCACCCAGGGAAAACCTGGGTACTGCTGGTTGAACACATAGACCAGTGGAGGGAACGCGGGGAACTGAAACATCTTAGTACCCGCAGGAAAAGAGAATATTCCCTAAGTAGTGGCGAGCGAAAGGGGAACAGCCCAAACTCGACGCGCGAGAGAGACTGCGGTCGTTGCGCGGCGGGGGTTGTAGGGACGAACGAGAGCGACCCGCAGGTCGTTCAGGAACGCACCACAGACTAGCCGAACCGCACTGGAAAGGCGGGCCGTAGGGGGTGAAAGCCCCGTAGGCGAAAGTTGGTGGGGGGTTCGGTTCGTACCCTGAGTACCACGGGGCACGCTAATCCCGTGGGAAGCTGGGGGGACCACTCCCCAAGGCTAAATACTTTTGTTGACCGATAGCGAACAAGTACCGTGAGGGAAAGGTGAAAAGCACCCCGGTGAGGGGAGTGAAATAGAACCTGAAACCATACGCTTACAAGCAGTCGGAGCACGATGCCCACTCGAGGGTGGGCGAGTGTGACGGCGTGCCTTTTGGAGAATGAGCCAGCGAGTTACTCACTGTGGCGAGGTTAAGGCAGGACAGCCGGAGCCGTAGGGAAACCGAGTTCGAAAAGAGCGGTAAAGTCGCAGGGAGTAGACACGAAACCAGGTGAGCTACCCATGTCCAGGCTGAAGCGGGTTTAAGCGCCCGTGGAGGGCCGAACCTTTCAACGTTGCAAAGTTGTGGGATGAGGTGTGGGTAGAGGTGATATGCCAAACGAACCTGGAGATAGCTTGTTCTCCCCGAAATAGCTTTAGGGCTAGCCTTGCGCGATCAATCTTGGAGGTAGAGCACTGGATGGGCTAGGGGGCGCGAGCTTACCAACCCCAACCAAACTCCGAATGCCAAGATTTCAAGAGCGCAGGAGTCGGACTACGAATGATGAGATCCGTAGTCGAGAGGGAAAGAGCCCAGACCATCAGCTAAGGTCCCGAAGTGTTAACTAAGTGGGAAACGTTGTGAGAGAGCAGAGACAGCCAGGAGGTTGGCTTAGAAGCAGCCATCCTTTAAAGAGTGCGTAATAGCTCACTGGTCGAGGTCTGTTGCGCGGAAAATGTAACGGGGCTAAAGTTAACCACCGAAGCTATGGAGATTAGTCGTGTAGTCTAGTGGTCGTATAGTCGGGTAGGGGACTATAGGACGACCAGACTACAGGACTGATTTGGTAGGGGAGCGTTCTGTAGGCGTAGAAGCCGTACCGGAAGGAGCGGTGGAGCGTACAGGAGTGAGAATGCTGGCATGAGTAGCGCAAAATATGTGAGAACCATATTCACCGAAAGCCTGAGGATTCCGACGGAAGGTCAATCCGCGTCGGGTTAGTCGGGCCTAAGCCGAGGCCGCAGGGCGTAGGCGATGGACATCCGGTTAATATTCCGGAACCACCAGAGTGGAGTGAAGGGGTGACGCAGAGCGGTAGGTTAGCCGGGAGTTGGAATACCCGGTGCCAAGCGTGTAGGACTATGAAGGGGACCGGCAAATCCGTTCCTGGAGTTCGAGGCGCGAAGGCGGACCTGTAAGGTCAGAAGTAATTGAGCCGCACTGCCAAGAAAAGCCTCTAAACGCCGAAGCTCAGGTGCCCGTACCGCAAACCGACACCGGTAGGCTGGTAGAGAATACTAAGGTGAACGGGGAAACCCTCGTTAAGGAATTCGGCAAAATAGTCCCGTAACTTCGGGAGAAGGGACGCCCTCGGAGGTGAGAGTTGAACAACCGGAGCCTTGGGGGGTCACAGAGAAATGGCTCTAGCGACTGGTTACCAAAACCACAGGTCTCTGCTAACGCGCAAGCGGAAGTATAGGGGCTGACACCTGCCCAGTGCCGGAAGGTTAAAGGGAAGGGTTAGACGCAAGTCGAAGCTCAGAACTGAAGCCCCGGTGAACGGCGGCCGTAACTATAACGGTCCTAAGGTAGCGAAATTCCTTGTCGGGTAAGTTCCGACCCGCACGAATGGTGTAACGACTAGAGCACTGTCTCAACGAGGGACCCGGCGAAATTGAAAACGCGGTAAAGATGCCGTGTACCCGCAGCAGGACAAAAAGACCCCGTGGAGCTTTACTGCAACTTGGTACTGAATTAGGGTTTAGTTTGTGTAGGATAGGTGGGAGACGGAGAAGCCTGGGCGTCAGCCTGGGTGGAGTCGTTGGTGAAATACCACCCTGGCTAAATCTTGGTTCTAACGCTGACCCGTAAACCGGGGAGCGGACCGTGCCAGGCGGGCAGTTTGACTGGGGTGGTCGCCTCCGAAAAGGTAACGGAGGCGCTCAAAGGTTCCCTCAGGTGGTGTGGAAATCCACCGCAGAGTGCAAAGGCATAAGGGAGCTTGACTGTGAGGCTGACAGGCCGAGCAGGTGCGCAAGCAGGACTTAGTGATCCCACGATACCGAGTGGAAGGGTCGTGGCTTACCGGATAAAAGCTACCCCGGGGATAACAGGGTGGTGAGGCCCAAGAGTTCACATCGACGGCCTCGCTCGCCACCTCGATGTCGGCTCGTCGCATCCTGGGGCTGGACAAGGTCCCAAGGGTTGGGCTGTTCGCCCATTAAAGCGGCACGCGAGCTGGGTTCAGACCGTCGTGAGACAGGTCGGTCTCTATCCGCTGTGGGCGGAGGGGACTTGAGGGGAGCTGCCCTCAGTACGAGAGGACCAGGGTGGACGGACCGCTGGTGTGTCAGTTGTGGTGCCAACCGCATCGCTGAGTAGCCAGGTTCGGCAGGGATAACCGCTGAAAGCATCTAAGTGGGAAACCCGCCCCAAGATGAGGTCCCCCATTCTGCAGGAATGCAGAAGTAAGACCGCTGGAAGACCACCAGTTAGATAGGCGGCAGGTGTAAGCGTCGCAAGGCGTGTAGCCAAGCCGTACTAACGGTCGAGGACTTCAACAGTGGTATGGAGAACTTGGAATTTTGGCAGGCAGAAGAACGGCGACGTACTGTTAAATTGGTAGAAGAGGAAATAGGGTTCTTGGGGAATTCGCGTGGTCGAGTTAAAATTAACCACGGATTTCACAGATTAGCACGGAAAAAAGTAAAAAATCCGTGAAATCTGTGGTGAAAAACTTACCTGGCGTGACACTTACCACGGCAATTCCCAGAGAGCCGAAAATAATAGCAGAGCAATTTCTTGGTGCTCAGAGCGGCGGGGGTACACCTGGCTCCATCCCGAACCCAGTAGTTAAGCCCGTCAGCGCCGATGGTACTGGGGGGGCAGCCCCCTGGGAGAGTAGGTCAGCGCCAAGGAATTGCTCTTTTGCTGCCTTATACCGCCCAGTCCTCACAGACCGGGCGGTTCTTGCTGTGGGAGAAGGAATTCTTGACGGGATGGCGGTTGGTGTTAAACTGATTTCGCTGGATTAACTATGGTGAATGTGCGAAATCTTAAACTTATCCTTCTCTGGCTGTTGCCAGGGTTGTTATTGTTTGGTTGTCAGGGTATGGGGAGCGATCAGGCGGGAGCGGCGGAATCAGTGACCCTGACTCTGGTTCCTACCTCAACGCCTCTGCTATTCCCGACCTCTACCGCTATACCTGCGCCAACGCTGACTCCGTTCCCTACTGCGACTCCCACTCCCACTCCCACTCCCACGCCTTTCGTTTGTGCTTCCTCTCAAGGCGAGACTTTGAACGGCTCCTTTATCAGCGAGGCGATGGGCGGTGAGGAGATTCGCTATCTGGTTCACCTCCCCCCTTGTTATGAACATTATCAGGATCGCGCTTATCCCGTCTTGTATTTGCTCCACGGTTGGCCCATGAATGAATCGCATTGGGAGGAGCTGGGCATCGTCGCGATTGCCGATGTATGGGTGAGCCAGGGCCTTGCCGGCCCCTTCATCATTGTGCTGCCCGGCGTCACTAATACTGATGGTCGCTACGTTCATTCGAGTGGCGGCAATGACTCCTTCGAGGGGATGTTAGTTGCAGAGTTAAGCCCGCTGATTGCACGAACCTATCGCACCTGGAACACCCCGGCGGGCCAAGCCATTGGTGGCATCTCTCGTGGTGGCGTCTGGTCTTTGGAAATTGGGTTGCGTCATCCCGAACTCTTCGGTATTGTGGGAGGGCACAGTCCTGCCCTGTCTATGAATCACCCCCCGCGGCAATATGATCCTTTCTTTCTGGCGCAGTCCGGCGTGACTGACCAGCGCATTTATTTAAGCGCAGGGGATATGGACTGGGCGCGGGGGGGAACTGTGCGACTGTATGACCAGTTGCTCGAGCAGGGCGCGGATATTACTTACGAAACGCACACGGGTGGGCATGTGGATGACCTTTGGCGTTTGGGGTTGCCAGACTATCTACGTTTTTACATCCGCACATGGCCTCGTTCCGCCGAGGCGTTGCCCCGTTGGATGGAGGTTTCTCATCGGCCCCAGGCGGAGGAACGAAGATAGGGTGGGTCTCTGGGACTTTGCATGGCGGATTCACCGAGAGGTGAATTTTTCACCACGGATTAGTGGGCATTGCCTGCCCACACTACGCACAGCTTGCACTGATTTTTTTATTTTTTCGCGTGAATTCGCGCTACCTGTCCTGAGTCTCCGAAGGATTCGCGGTTGATTTGGGCTCAACCATGCGAAATCCTAAAGAGCCGATAGGGTTGAGCACCAGTCACCAGTCACCAGTCACCAGTCACCAGTTACTAACTTATTTTCTGAGTGGAATAGCACCACGGGGCCGGTATAAAAACCGGCCCCGTGTTTTTTACCGCTGCTTGTGCGAGCTATTCCTGGTTCCAAAAGCGCAAGAACGCAGTGATGTCGTAGGGAGGTACCTCGCTACATTGCTGTGCCAGGGTGTTGATCTGGGCAGCCATTTCCTGGACACTCTCCTGGCTCTTGTTCTCATCTAAAGCGACTAACGCTTGCCAAAGTAGCGCCAGTAGCGCCATAAGGGTGTCGAAGGAAGGGTAACCGGATGGAGTCTTTGCCGGCACCGTGAGGCTGAAGTCTGCCTGGCGAGCCGGCGGCAGGGTGGGGGAGGCGGTCACGGCGATGGTTTTCAGCCCTTGTCCCTGGGCCGCGTTCAACATCTGTCCGCACTCCATGTTTGGGGATAATCCTAAGGAGAGAGCCACAACCACATCTTCGGGTGTAGCGTCCCGTAGCATAAGCGCGGCGAGGGATGTGTCTGCGCGGACGGCGTGGGCCTGGATGCCGATAATGTTCAGGTAAGTGGCCCACAGGGAGGCGGCTTCATAGTCAACGCCCTGGCCGATGATGAAAACACGTGAGGCCTGGTGCAATTGCTCTGCGACTTCTGCGATGTGTTGGGCCTCAGTTTTGAAACTCAGAATGCGATCGCTGAGTTCATCGGCGAAGAGGGCTACCTGTCCGGCCAGTCCTGCGGCTTCGGGAGCGCCTTTCTGGTAGCGGAGTGCCAGCTCGTGGTTCACGTATTGCTTGATCTCACGGGACAACTCACGATACCCGGAATATCCCACTTCTTGCGAAAACCGCACGACGGTGGCCGGATCTACGTTGACGCGACGTGCCAGTTCTGTGGCGGTGAGGAAGCCGACGTCCAGAGTGTTCTCTAAAATGAAGTCGGCCAATCCTCTGAACCGAGGGGTGAACTCTTCATATTTGTCTTGAATACGTTTGCGAAACATGTTGTTCCTCCTTTGTGATTGAAAATTATGCTCATTGTCAATTTACTATCTTTTGTGTTGGCTTTCATCCAATCATAATCATACCATTTTTCCTTAAAACTGTCAATACTATTTTTGGTTCTTTAATGTTTCCTTAACAATTTCGTTTCAATTCTGTTTTTATTGCAGGAATGGCTGTATCCGAGAAGTGAGTTTTCCCGCTGATCTGGTTGCCTTTTCCGATATCCGTTGTATCATAACCAGGTTATGGGAAGACAAGTGTATCTCGCCCCCTCTATCTTATCGGCTGATTTCGCCGCTCTCGGCGCTGCTGTCCAGGAAGCGGAGGCTGCAGGGGCTGACTTGATCCACGTGGACGTCATGGATGGGCTTTTTGTCCCTAACCTTACAGTCGGCCCGTTGGTGGTTGAGGCGTTGCGGCGTGTGACGCGGTTGCCCTTAGATGTGCATCTCATGATCGAACGGCCTGAACGCTACGTGGAGGTCTTCGCGCGGGCGGGGGCTACCAGGCTTACTGTGCATCCAGAGGCGAGTATGCACCTGCATCGCACATTGCAGCAGATTCGCACCCTGGGGCTTAAGGCCGGCGTGGCTCTCAATCCGGCAACTTCTGAGGAGTCGCTGCGCTATGTCCTGTCGTCGCTTGACGAGGTGTTGGTGATGACAGTGAATCCCGGTTTTGGGGGGCAAACTTTTATCTCTGAGATGTTGCCTAAGATCCGCCGGGTGCGGCGGATGTTGGATGAGGCGGGAAGTGCGGCTGCGCTGGTCGTGGATGGAGGTATCAACCAGGAGACGGCCCCGTTGGTAGTTACGGCGGGCGCCGATACGCTCGTGGCCGGCTATGCCATCTTTGGAGCGACGGTTGGAGTGACCCGGGCGTTGGCCCGGTTGCGAGAGGTCGTTTTATGAGGAGCGGGATGTTTGGTGAACAAAAACCGGCCCCGTTCACTGAAACTGGGGCCGACTTTTGGCGTGTGGCAGAGTCTAGCTCTATTGCTTGTGGCTTAGGGTACGTATACAACGAGTACAGATATGGATGCGTTGCCATCTCCCGTTGAGAAATACCCGCTTGCGCTGGATATTAGGTCGAAATTTCCGGTTTGTAGCCACCTTAGAGTGGCTGACATTATGACCAAAGGTTGTCCCTTTGCCGCAGATTTCACATTTTGCCATAGCTTCACCTCGCGTATTTCGATAACAGAGGGTATCATACCACAAAGACCGAAAGATGCAACCAACCAGGAGAAATAAGAAATGAGTGAACGACAACAACCTCAGGGAAGAATCGAAGTTTCGCCGGCAGCCATTGCTTCAATCGTGGATGAGGCTGTCCAGAGGTGTTACGGTGTGGTAGGGACCGTGCCCAAGAACTTCGCCACCAGTCTGGTGGATATTCTCTCTACCGACCGGAAACGGGGTGTGGAGGTGCAGGTCCGTAATGGTAAAATCACCATTGATCTTTATGTTGTGGTAGAATATGGAACCCGCATCACCACGGTGGCGGAAAGCGTGAAGCACGTGGTACGCTACCAGTTGGAGACAGCATTGGAGATGCCCGTTGAAGCAGTCAATGTTCATGTACGGGCGCTGCGGGTCAGCGACATGGATTAGAGGCAATACGGTTCAGTTAAAGATTTGCTCAGACCTCCGAGGTCTCGTGGAGGTTTGCACAACAGCATTTTTCGTAAAATATGACATATTTTGTGCCTGCGAAGCTCTTACCGGAGACCTCGGAGGTCTTAACTAAACCGTATTGGGATTAGAGGGGGGGATTTATTGTGGTTAAACAGCAGCGACCAGAAGAGATGCATGTGACCCTGGATGGGCAGGAACTCAGGGCGATGGTGGGAGCGGCCCTTTCCTGGCTGCGTCAACATCAGGCGCTGATCAATGCCTTGAACGTTTTCCCGGTGCCCGATGGGGACACGGGGACGAACATGACGCTGACGATGACTTCGGCCTGGAATGAGATCGAGAATCTCCGCGACGATAATATCGGGGAAATCGCCGGCAAAGTGGCCCACGGAGCCTTGATGGGCGCGCGCGGTAACTCCGGCGTGATTCTCTCGCAGATCTGGCGCGGTTTCGCCCGGAGCCTGGATCACAAGTCCCGTATGGATGCTGCCGACCTGGTGGACGCGATGCGACAGGCTGCGGAGACTGCCTACAAGGGCGTGGTGAAACCCGTCGAGGGCACGGTGCTCACGGTGATTCGAGAGGTGGCCGACGAGACGCAGGAGATTGTCCAGGTGACCACGGATCTGCGCGTGATCCTTGAGCGTATGCTGCAGCGGGCCAAGTCCGCCGAGGCGCGTACTCCGGCTTTATTACCGGTGTTACGGGAGGCTGGGGTGGTGGATTCCGGTGGGCAGGGCCTGGTCGTCATTCTGGAGGGCATGTGGCGCTACGTGCAAGGGTTGCCTGTCGAGGATCACGGG
>Ga0190316_1000665_pt1 | contig 10568 bp, 11 predicted proteins | sample 48701112_MG_FD_161663 | JGI IMG/M metagenome (GOLD analysis project Ga0190316, IMG submission 161663) | Hydrothermal vent sediment bacterial communities from Southern Trench, Guaymas Basin, Mexico - 4870-11-1-2_MG | ecosystem: Environmental > Aquatic > Marine > Hydrothermal vents > Sediment ... | reverse complement strand
TCTTCCCAGGTTTTGTTTACTGGTGGGTCGGTGATGTTGACTATTGTCTGGTTTGTGCCTGGTTCATAATTGTCATCAATTACATTCACTATTGCTTTGTAGATGTCTGCATCGGTGTAATTGTGCAATTCTGAGATGTTCACATGCTTCTGTGGCGGGTCTATTATTCTGCTCACATTTGAGCCATCGCCAAAATTCAAAATATATTTTGTTATGTTCCCATCAGGGTCAATTGCATAACCTTCAAAAGAAACAGGTTTGCCAACCTCTCCAGAATAAGGTCCTCCTATATCCACAATTGGAACCTGATTTGCAGAAACATTTATCTCTCTTGATGTCTTATTCTCTGCTCCCTGATTATCAATAACTTTTAAAATTGCCTCATAAATTCCAGGGGAAGAATAAGAATGATTAACTTTCTCTCCTTCTGCATCGGTTATATTGTCATTGTTGAAGTCCCAGAGATATTTCTCAATCTCACCATCAGGGTCAAAAGAATCAGAGGCATTGAAGAAAATGCTTTGGTTTACTTTCGGGTTTTCTGGAGTATAATTGAATAATGCTATAGGTGCTTTGTTTTGCAGTTTGAGAGTTCTTGCATAATCCTCAACAATGCTCTGATTTATGTTCCCTGCTTCATCAACTGTTTTTATTCCTATTTTGTATTCTGTGTCCGGAGTTAAATTTGTTGCATTGAATTTTGTGATTGTTTTTGAGAGATTTGTTAAAAGCTCATTATTCAGGTAAATCATTGTGTGGTTAAGGTCTTTGTCTAATGGGTTTGTCCATTCCCAGATGATATAATTAGTTCCGACTTTTGTTTCATTTAAGTTTGTTACGGACTTTGGAGGTTTTAAATCTTTCCCATAAACAGAACCATTCTGAACAACAAAATAAGTTTCATTGTCTGCAATAATTTTCCAGAATGGTAGATAAGGAGATTGTGATTTATCTCCAGGTTGCCATTGTAAATTAGCTTCTATTGTTTCTGGTTCTATTTTTTCCAATACTAACCCTATTGCTTCTGATTTATTAATTGGCAAATACTTTTCCGGTTTTTCAACCCATGAAGCTTCTTTAAAATAACCCTGATTTTTGTCAACTACTAAAACAAGAGATGTGTTCCCCTCTTTGTCAAAAGGTATCAAATAATAATCTGGCCCGTCTAACCTGTCAACCTCAATAGGTTCTCTCGCAATTGAATTGTTGTAGGCAAGCATAAAACTTGAATCATTTTTTAATTGCGGAGGGATTAAGTCCTCATAAGAGAAGTCTCTCTGAGAAGACATTGCTTTGATTCTAACTTTGTTTTTTCCATCAATAATTAATTTTTCATTTGATTTGTAAGGAGCAATACTAATATTAGCATTTTTTTCCTTTGGTTCGCAAACAGCAACATACTTGCCTTTCCAAAGATCACTGGAATTAATTTTTTTGAGATAAGTGTCAACTAGTTCATGTGCTGTTTTATAGGAATTATTACCAAGCCCTTTAACTCCAGGGTCATTAACCCAGAACCCATTAACAACAAAGTCAGCAACCTCAAAAGGGTGCTGAGTTGCATTTGGATTAATATCTGTGCTTGCCCCCTTAATAACCATCCAATTGTCATACAAACCAAATGTTGGAATTGTTGATGGTGAATTTGGTCTCTCAACCCCTGGAACTTCATAGTTAAGCCAGTGGCATATATTCTTAATTAGTTCAGTTTCGTTTTCTTTTGCAACAATACCAAAATTATATTTTTCTGGTTTGTATTTTTGCAAAATTTCATTTACTCCTTGCGGATCCAGGTCTAAAATTTCTGGATTGAAATTGTGAGCATGACCAAATTCATATAATTCACTCTGATTTAAACTAGCATTTTTCAGATAATCTAAAATCATTTTTGTTGATGCTGCTCCACTATAATAAGGTTTTTCTTCTGCGCAGATTGGCACTTGAAGTTTCATGTCCCAGTCATTTTTGTTTATATATGGGGTGAAGACCATCACTTTTGTTTTATTTGTTGCAGTTGCATTTTTGTCATCTGTAACCTTTAGTACTATTTCATGTTCTCCTGGTTCTTTGAAAGTAAAATTTACTTTTGGCCCACTCTTTGTTATATTTTCATATTCCCACAAATATTTCATTATTTTCCCGTCTGGATCAAAACTATTAGAAGCGTCTAATTGAACTGATTTGTTAACAAAAGCTTTGTAAGGACCACCAGCATCTGCTATTGGTAACTGGTTTGGTTTTGGTTCTGGAGTTGGAGTTGGTTTGTATCCTCCTCCGCCAGAGCCTCCTCCCGAATGGTAGGGGGTTAGAGTTGGTTCTGGAGTTAGCGAAGGTGTAAAACTGGGTTTTGATGTAGGCTCTGGAGTTGTGGCAGGTGTTTGATTAGAAATTGAACTTGGTTCTGGAGTTTGAGTGATATTAATTTCAGAACTATTATTTTGTGCAATTACTGGAGTCTGTATTGAGTTTTCTGTTTTGTAAATATTTTTCTTTATATTTTTTACAATATCTTTTACTGGATTGTTTGGAATGTAGTAAGCACCAAGACAAACACCTATTGGTAATAGGAAACCCGTCCCTATAGCAGCACTTTTAAATAAAATTGGATGCTTGTCCCTAAATCTTTCCTTTTCTGGTTCAAATCCTTCTCCTGCCTCTCCCCCTCCTAAACCTGTTCTCTCTAAACCAAGGTCTGCAATATATCTGTAGAAATCAAAACCTGTATCTTTAGCTTCTTTGGTTATATCATAAGAATTGCCAGAAGCATCTATTAAATCTAATTTGCCATTATCATATCTCAGCTCTCCGATTCCTTCTGGGTTAAATTCATCTTCAGCATATTTTGGGTTGAAAAGAGATTTTTGTTTATAACCATAGTTATAATAAAGCCATTTCAATTCTTCTGGGTAGAGAAAAACTTCTCCTCTACCTTCTCCTAAATATAAGTTTCCTCTGTCTAAATCTACTATTTTCTTACCTTCTCCAAGGTCTATTATTCTATTTCCAGTTTGTAACGACTTTTTCATAATAATATTTTTTACAGGTGGGTATATAAAGGCTAATAGTTTACTAGACAATTGCCGAAGATTTTTGTGATTTAAATAACAAAAAACCAGATTATATTATAGGTGAAGGAGATGGAAGAAAAAGCAGAGTTGGAATTAAGATTGGATGATAAAGCGTTTGAGGAGATGAGAGAGGAACTAACAAAAAAATACCCGAGGAAATGGGTAACTATATTCAGGGGAAAGGTAATTTCGGTTGGGGATACTTATGATGAATCAGCGAGGAAAGCAAGGCAGGAATATGGAGAGAGACCAATGGTAACAAGGCAGGTTGTTCCAAAAGGTGAAGAAAAATATTGGATAGTATGAGATTTGAGAACAACACGCCGATTGGACTAATAAAGATTAAAGGACCTCTTGGTGAAAAGGAGATTGAAGCGACCATAGACACAGGGGCTTTTAAATCTTTAGTCTCTCTTGATCTGTGTAAAGAACTTGGATTACATCTCAAGGAAATAAGAGAAGTTAGAGGCGTATCAGAAAAACCAGTCAGAGCAAAAATCTTCTGGGCTGAGATTACCTTTCTGGGCAAGAAAATAAACACGGTTGTTGGTTTCAATTTGCCCGTTAATAAAAATGCAAGAGAGTTCGAAAAAGCCTTAATCGGTAGAGATATATTAGAGAACTTCAAATTAACAGTTAATTTCAAAGATAAGGAAATTCAACTCGAGGATTGTTAAATTTGTATGTGAGTGAATTATTTAAATAGCAAAAAACCAGATTATATTATAGGTGAGAAAATGGAAAAAATTAAAATAACTAAGCCGGAGTTGGCTGTTAATGATTTTAAAAAAAAGGTAGAGAGAAATTTTAGAGAGCAAATAGAATCTATAATTTTATTTGGTTCTGTCGCAAGAAATGAATACTCAATAAACTCAGATATTGATGTGTTGGTTATTACTCAAGATGATAAACCAGAATTAGCTAAAGAGATTATTGGTATTGGCTTTGAGGAACTTTTAAATAATGGATGGTATGTTTCTGCGAAGGTTATAGATAAAAAAAGATTCACACATCTGTTATCTCTTGAGACTCCTTTTATTAAAAATATTTTAAAGGAAGGTGTATTGATATATGGAAAAGATTTTAGAAAAAGTAAATAATGAACTGGAACTTGCTGAAGAGAAATTAAAAGCAGTAAAATATTTATTGAATGGAAAGTTTTATAGAGATTCTACAAGCAGGGCTTATTATGCTATGTTTCATGCTGCAAAAGCTGTTTTGCTCTTAAAAGGATTAGAACCAAAAACACATAGAGGGGTGTTAAGTATGTTTGGACTGCACTTGATAAAAGAAGCAAACCTTGATATTTATCTTGGGAAAGCATTATCTTATGCTGAAGAAGTCAGGGAGGATAGTGATTATAGTATTGGTATTTCTGTTTCAAAAGAAACCGCTGAAAGTATTGTAAATGATGCCAATATGTTTCTGGAGAAGATAAAAAAGGTTATAAAATTTTTAAGCAATAAATAAGTTTCGGAGTTGTTCCTGTTTTAGCAATTGTTCTATTAACAGCTATTACACGGAATTGTTACAATAGCATATTATGAAATTACAAATACAAACTCTGCTGTAAAAATGTCTCCTCTGTCCAGACAACTTGTTGCAAATAATTAAATTTTATTCAAACTCAGCAGCAATTACACTCTCTTTAGATTTCTTAAATTTACTTGCAATTTTTAGACTTTCTTTTAGAAAAATATCAAAAGAAGTTCTATTTTTCCAGATTGGTAAAAGATGTTTACGTAATTTCTCTGTATGAGTGCAAACATTTTCTGAAAATTTATAGCCTAATTTCAATTCTGGAAAAATTATATCAATAAAACATTCTGACAAATCCCAGTACTTTGAAATAGTTTCTTTGCTTAGTTTAACACCAAGTTTTTTTAAACAATACCAAAAATGAAGATGTAATAACTCCTCAATTATACACTCAATCAAACCCTTTTGTTTGAAAAAAGCAAAAACCACAATTCTATTTTTACTTAAATAATATCTTCCAGCAAGAGTTGAAGAAAGATGACAATTATATTCCTCGAATTCCCATTTTTGTTGGGTTAGATTTTTTATCTGAGTAAAGAAGTTGTCATTAATGGAGTTCCATGATTTGATAGCAAAAATTTTTCTTTTCTGTAGTTTTTGAATAATATCCTTTTTATTTTCTTTAAAATATTCAAAAATATTCTTTTTTGAAAATGATTTATAATTAGGGATTATATATTTTAAGTAAGAAAAATCATAATTCATTTTTTCAAGTAGAGGAAACTCTGTTTCAAAATATTTTAAGTCTTTATCAAAGTCTATGAAAAAAATTAAATTATGCATAATCTATTAAATTTTGAAATTTCTTAATAAAAGACTCTACTTCATCTTTACTAACTTGGGTTTTGTATTTGGTTTCCAAGTCCTTGGTTATCTCCTCTGTAGTATGTGAACCATCACAATTTTTCAAAATATAATAACCAACCTCGCTAACGAGGTAATTATGATCTCTTGGATAATGTATCAAATATCCGTCTAAATCTCTTCTCTTTTTTTCTGTTTTTCAGTATTATATTCTTCTTTTTCGAACTAAAGTTTGACACTTTTAAACTCATCTCTCTAAACTCTAATAAAACTCAACAAAACCTGTGTTTAAACCCAAATTTTTTTAAGGCAAAATTTTCGTCCTTACATTTTAAAGATAAAGAAAGCTAAGGAAGTTTGAAGAGAAAGCATTAGAATTGACCTAAATTGAAAGAACTTTGAAAAGATTAAAGAAATTGAATCCAAAAATCTTGCGTCCTGGACATTTTGATATAGTTTATTTCTGAGGAGATATAAAATTGAAAGCATTTTTTAAAAAATCTGTAAAATTTCTTTTGTTATCCCAAAGAGGTCTTATTTTTTTGAAAACCTTTCTAACTTCTTTCCAATCTGGATATTTGCCAAATTTCAATTTCAACTTAATATCGGAATGGGAAAATACTAAACAAGGTATGCACTCGGAAAGCTGCCAGTAAAAATTGTTTTTGAAATCCTTCAAGTTCTCTTCCTCTATTCTTATCTGCAACTTTCTCGTAATTTCCCAAAAGTGCAGGTGGAGCAATTCCTCTGCAATTGTAGCTAGATAATCGGGTTTATTAAAAAAGGCAAAAACAGTAATTTCATTTTTGTAATTATCATATCTTCCGGCCCAAACGCAACAAACATGACATCTATAGCTTTTGTATTTCCACTTGCTTTCCGTTATTCTCTCTATCTCAGAAAAGAAGATATTGTTTATCTTATTCCAATTTTTTTCAATGAGATTTTTTCTTCTTATTAATTCCTTTTCAATTTCCTCTCTGTTATTTTTGAAAAAATCTATTATTTCTTTTGAACTCTTATTTTTCAGGTTTCTGTAATGATTAAAGAAGTAATACGGGTTATTGCAATATGTTTTTTTAATTTCATCAAAATCTTCTATCTCTTTCAAACATCTTTCTATATCTATCGAAAAGTTAAGCTTCATAACTTATAAAATCTCCTAATTTTCCTAAAAAACTTTCAATATCTAACTCTGCTTTTTTTGATTCTATGTTATATTTTTCTGAAATTTTGCATATGATATTTTCTATTGTATTTTTGCCATTACAATATTTTAGAATTTCTCTTCCAATATCATTTATATATGAACCTCCCACCCGAGGCAGAGCCTCGGGGTATCTATAAATAGTTTGTTAAAAGTCGCATAGTTTCAACTGATTCTTGTTTCCACCTTGTTCTTCTACATACTTCTTGATTTTATCTAAACCACCATATTCACTTACTGTATCTATATGTCCTCCAGCACTCCAAAAGTTTCCTCCCCACAGAAAGTCTTTTATATCTGGATAATCCTGAAATATCTTTTTCGCAGTAATGCTCTTGATTATTCTCATAATATCAGAAGGAGAGTATCTTGGTGATACTCCAACTACCACATGGAAGTGATCTTCTTCAACACCAATAGCATCAAACTTGAACCAATACCTCTTTCCTATACCTAATAGAATTTGTTTGAAGTATTCTAAGGGTACTTTGTTAAGCAACATTTGTTTCCTATATTTTACTACAAAAACCATGTGATATCTTATACGGTAGGTGCAATGTGGTGCATGCTCAATCTCCATAACTTAAGTTAGATATGGTTTTATCCCAACCGAGGCAAAGCCTCGGGGTATTTGGATAAAATAAACTATAATTACTGACAAATTTTTTAGAGTAATTTTGAGTAACTTTCTCTTAAACCTTTAAATTTTACGGTTATTAGTCAAATAGATAGTCTTTAAAGAAATAGAGCTGTCAAATTAATTTGAGTGATTTTTGAGTAATTTAACTGGCAAACTTAGGTTTTTAATTCTATTGTTAATACCTTCTATAATTATTGCGCATTTTACATCTTTTAATTCATTCTCTGTATATATCTTCTTAGTTGTTTCTTTTCTTAGTGTTTTTATATTGAGTTATTTAGTTATAGAGAAAGTAAAGCCTAATGAGATAAAGAAAGTAGGTGCTAAATATGCTGTTTCTGGATTGTCTCTGCTTTTAATAATATTATTAATACCTGCTGCACTCATAACAAACCTAATTCATTTGCCCTTTGGTTTTGTATATATCCTGTTAGCTATTGTTTTCTTTATAGTACTGGCATACTTAGTAATAAAAAAGATAATTATTCATGCAGAATCTGTATAAATTGATAAATTTATATCAACATTTAATAGGTTGGCAACGTCTTGGTGTTCCCGCCAATTAGGCAGTACTTACCAAATCGCTGGAGGGCTTGACTTCTAGGTTCGGTATGGGACTAGGTATACCACCTCCGCTTTGGTTGCCAACCTGAATTAATTTATTTCTAAATTTTAAAGTATTAATTATTTTTTAATCTCCCTAATAATCTCAACCATTTTATTCTTATTTCCCTCATTAATTGTTCCAGTAACAATGACATCTGCTCCTGCCTCTAATTTTTCTCTTGCTGTCTCTTTGTCTCTAATTCCTCCTCCAACAATTACTGGAATATTAATTGATTTTTTTATTGCAGAAATAACTTCATTTGAAACTGGTCTTTTTGCTCCTGAACCGGCCTCCAAATAAACAAATTTCATCCCAAAATATTGGGCTGTTAAAGCATAGGCAACAGCAATTTCTGGTTTATCATTTGGCAGCAATTTTGCATCAGAAACAAACTGAGAAGTGCAGAGATTCCCGCTTTCAAACATCAAATAACCCATTGGAATCGGTTCTATATTGTATGCTTTTACAAGAGGAGCTCCTTTAAGTTGTTCTTCAATCAAGTAATTTAAATTTCTTGAATTTAGCAAGGACATAAAAAAAATTGCGTCTGCATATTTAGAGATTCCGGCATGAGAATAAGGAAATAAAATTATTGGTTTATTGGATATTTCTTTAATTTTTTTAATAACTTCATCCTGTTGAATTAGGACAGTTGAACTTGACCCTCCAACCATAAAAGCGTCTGTTCCTGCTTCTTGAGCTACTTTAACCAACTCAGCAGCCTTTTCTATTGATTGTTTATCTGGGTCTACTAAGGTAAAGTGCAATTTCTGGGATTCTAATTTTTTGGCAAGTTCTTCAAATACCATAATAAATTTAAGGTAATTAAAATAAATAATATAAAATTCATGAACCTATAAAAAATTAAAACTACTATTTCAACAATATATACTCAACATATTTGCTGAAAGCGGGTCTTGTAATCAGAATTCCAACCAAAACTCCTACAATTGTTGTCAAAGCAAAGCCCCCAATTTCCTTATAGACACCAAATCCTGTAACCAAAATTGGCAACATTGCAAAAATTGTTGTTATTCCTGAACCAAAAATCATAAAAAATGCTCTTTTCAGACCCTCTTTAAGAGAATAAGCTTCTTTTTTCTTTTTTGTCTCATCTATGATTAAAATCTGGTCATCAACTCCGAAACCGATCGCAGCAACAATTCCTGCCAAAGCCAAAGCAGATAAATTCCATTTAGTCAAAGCAGCAAAACCAAGAATAATTATAACTTCTGAAAACATTGTAAGTATCACTCCTAAAGAAATTTTTAAATTACGATATCTTATGAAAATAACAATGCTAACCAAAATAATTGCTGTCAAACCTGCAAGAGCAATTAAATAAAGATAATCTTTACCAAGAGTAGCACTTAGTTCATCTAATGAAACAATTTTCATTTTTACAGGCAATTTTCCTGATTTTAAAACTGCTTTCAATTTGTTTCTATTTTGAATCGCTTCCTCCTTAGTTTTTCCATAACCTGTAATTACTGGATTTGTAACTTCTCTCCCTCTTAAATCTCCAGCAATATTTAATGCATCAGTCTCTTTATTGTCAAGATAAAAATAAATTTTTTCAGACAGATAATCTCCCTCTGTAGTCACTATTTTCTTTAGATTTTGCGTTATCTCCGCAAACTTTTTTGCACCTTCCTTAGAAACTATAACTCCAAACTGAAATCTGTAGCCCCCGTTACTAACTCTTCCAAGATAATTGCTTTGAGGAGGAATTCCAACTTCCTTAACATCCTTGCCTGTATAAACCAAACCATTTAAAACAACTTGCTTCTCTGTTAAATTTTTTATCTCAAACTCAATTCCATTTAAATTAAAAGTTTTATTAACAGTTATATTATTTATTTTTATTGATGTTTTATTTAAAATTTCCAAAACAAAATTCTCATTTTTGCCCTTTAGGAATTTTCCTAATTTGAATGTTGAACCATTTTTTAAAGTTAATGGGATTTTTGCTTCAAATTCTCCCTCTTTCGCTAATAATTCCAAAATTTCTTTTTTAGTTCCTCCAGCAATCTGAACCATCACCAAATCTTTATTCCCTATTTTCAATTTTCTAAATTCTGCTTGTCTCAAACCATAAACATTTATTCTTGTCTCCAAAATTGAAATAATTTCTGAAATTGAAGCATTTGTTTCATTTGTCATAACTGGTTCCAATAAACCCCTTATTCCTCCCTCAATATCTAAACCAAATCTAAGATTAGAGTTCCTGATTTTTTCAGTAGAGAGATTAAATACCTCATCTCCTTTCAATTCAATAATCTTGTTTCCTTTGTCTGTATTAAGATTTAGATATCCTTTTTTGCCCTGAAAAAAAAGCAAGTCCGCTAAAGTGTTTATTTCCCTGCTTTTTTGCCCAACAATATTTGCTGAATAAATTGTTGTTCCTGGCTCTATCTTCAAATAAAAGGGACCATCCCCAACAGAGGTTACAACTATTCCTGCAGAACTTAGTCTTGGGTTTATTGCAATTATTGAGATTATTATAAAGAACAGCAATAACAAAACTTGCCAGTTTAACAATAGTTTCTTTAAACCCATCTATAAAATATGTTTAAATAAATATGTGCGAAATTAAATAACAAACTAATTGTCTCTCTACAAAAAGCCTAATTTCGCACACTTGCTTCACTAAAAAGATAGTTCCACCTTACTATTTTAGATTCTAAATCTGCTAAACTCTCT
>Ga0190316_1000662_pt1 | contig 10587 bp, 10 predicted proteins | sample 48701112_MG_FD_161663 | JGI IMG/M metagenome (GOLD analysis project Ga0190316, IMG submission 161663) | Hydrothermal vent sediment bacterial communities from Southern Trench, Guaymas Basin, Mexico - 4870-11-1-2_MG | ecosystem: Environmental > Aquatic > Marine > Hydrothermal vents > Sediment ... | reverse complement strand
CTTTATCTGAAGAGGTTAGAGCAAAGATTGTTGCTGAAATCGAGCAGGATATTAACTGGCTTCAAGAAAAGAAGTCAGGAATATCTACGGCTTCGCCAGCCCAGATTAGAGAAAAAGCCAAAGAGATTCGGGATTATTGGAGAAAACATCGAATTTTTGTTAAGAGAATTATTGGCGAGATTTGGGCAGCCAGATTAGATTGGGCAATTAAAAGATTTGAGGATGTTTCTTCAAAAATTGCCGAGAGAATAGAAAGACTAAAAGAAGCCGGCAAAGATACTTCTCAATTAGAATCTTGGCTGGCTGACTTTAATCAAAAGATTGATTTAGCCAAGGAAAAGAGAGATAAAGCCAGAGAGAAATATCAAGCAATTTCCAGTTTAAGCGAGCTTAATCAATTTTTTAGCCAAACCCATCAATTTATCAAGGAAGCTAATCAGTATTTGCGAGAAGCCCATAAAGTTTTAGTAAAGATTGTTAGAGAGATGAGAAGATTGGCTATGGAAGAAAAAAACACTGAAAGAGGAAACGAGCAGGAAAACAAACAAGAGAACGAGCAGGAAAATCAGGGAGAATAATTTTAGAATTTTTTAAAAGTTTTCTCGAAAAAACAGCTCGGCTTTAAGCCGAGTTGTTTTGGTAGTTTCTAAACTTCTTCCCTCCGATTTAAGTCGGAAAAAAAGGATAGAGAATCGGCTAGCACAATTAGATTGTCATTTTTTATGAGCAAACAATTGCTTTTTTTCTTTTTGATAATCCTTCTTTTTTTTAATTTTTTTCTCTGGCAAGAAATTTTCTCTTTAAACAAAAATGAAATCTGCTTTCTTTCAGTCGGTCAAGGCGATTCAGAAATGATTTCTTTTTCTAAAAAGACAGTTTTCTTAATTGACGCTGGTCCAAGAAACGGTCAAATTCTTTGGCAACTTTCTAAAAAATTACCTTTCTTTAAAAGAAGAATTGATTTAGCTATTCTTTCTCATCCAGACATTGATCATTATGGCGGCTTTTTAGATATCGCCAAAAAATATGAAATTGGGGCTTTTCTTTATAATGGCCAAGAGCCAAAATCTCAATTTTTAAAGGAGATTTTTGAGAAAATGCTTGAAGATTTTTCTCAAAAAGGAACGAAGATTGTTAAACTTTCTTTAGGCGATAAAATTTTTTATCAGAATAGTTCTTGTCAGGTTATTTGGCCAGTTATTCCTTTTTTGTCTAAAAGAACAAATGAAAATTCTCTGGTTTTATTTTGTTCTTTGGCTGGCAAAAAAGTTCTTTTTACTGGCGATATTGGCAAATTTGCTGAAAAGAGAATTTACTCTCTTTATCAAGACGATCTTCAAGTTGATGTTCTTAAAGTTCCCCATCATGGTTCAAAAAGTTCTTTAGAAGAAAATTTTTTTCTTTCTCTTAAACCAAAAATTTCAATTATCGAAGTCGGCAAAGGTAATCCTTATAATTTTCCCTCTACTTTAGTCACTAATTTTTTAGCAGAAATTTCTAATCAAGTTATTAGAACAGACAAGCAAGGTACTTATTGTCTCTCTTTTTAATTCTTGCTAAGGACTTATTTTTAACTATAATTTCTTTAAAATGGCAAGAGTTATTTCTGTCTTTAATCAAAAAGGCGGAGTTGGTAAAACAACGACAGTTATTAATTTGGCAGCTTCTCTGGCGGCTTTAGGTAGATATACTTTAGTTGTTGATTTTGACCCACAAGCCAATGCTACGACTTCCCTTGGTTTTAAACCAAAAAAAGAAGAAAATATCTATCAATTATTAGCTGAAAATCTTAAGCCAGAAGAAGCAATTAAAAAAACTCCTCTTTTTGGCTTAGAAATAATTCCTTCGCACCCTGATTTAGCTGGCGCTTTAGTTGAGCTGATAGAAACCGAAAACAGAGAATCCCAATTGAAAAAATCGATTAATGTTATTTCTCATCTTTACGATTATATTCTGATAGACCTGCCGCCGAGTTTGACTCTTTTGACGATTAATGGTTTAATAGCCAGCCAAGAAATAGTTATCCCTTTGCAATGCGAATATCTTTCTTTAGAAGGTTTAGGCCAGTTATTTGAGACAATTGGCCTTTTAGAAAAAAATTTTAATCACAAAATAAAAGTTAAAGGCGGGCTTTTGACAATGTATGACAGAAGAGAAAAGCTCTCTAAAGAAGTGGCGAAAAATGTTTGGCGTTATTTTCCTTATTATCTTTTTCAGACAATTATTCCTAGGTCGGTTTTAGCAGCCGAAGCGCCGAGTTTTGGCAAGCCCTTAATCCTTTATCAACCGAACTCTTCAATTAATCGCGCTTTTTTACGATTGGCTAAAGAAATTATTTCTCTTGATTCAGAAGATGAGTTGAAAAAATATAAATTTGGCAATTTGGTTTGACAAGAGAAAAACTTTTTTTATTATTTAATTTACCAACTGGTAAATAAAAATTTTTATGAGGAAAAAAGATAAATTAAAAAAAGAAGAAATAATTGAAAAAGCCAGAGAAATGTTTTCCCAAACACCGTTTGAAGGAGTTTCAATGAACGAAATTGCCAAATCTTTGGGAGTAACTAAGCCAGCTCTTTATTACCATTTCAAAAACAAAGAAGAAATTTACAAAAAAGCAATTGAAGAGTCAATTCTTAAATTTAAAAAAACAATTAGTAAAATAACAGACGAGAAAAAACCAGAGAGAATGTTAGAGGAAATAATAGAAAGATACTTTTCCTTTGTTTTAAAAGAAAAGAATTTCATTAGGATTCTTTTTTACAACTTCTCCTCGCCAAGTAAAAAAATCAAGAAATATCTTAAATCTTCTCGTCAAGAATTTTTGAAGGAGATAGAGAAAAAATTAAAAGAGGCATCTTTTTCTCAAAACGCTCTTTTTTTGATTTCTCTAATTAATAATTTAGCTCTGCTTAAAAACTCTTTCAGTCACTCAGAAAGAAAGAAAATTTGTTATCAAATTAAAAATTTCTTGCTGAAAATATAAAAACCGCTTATTTTACCGGTTTTTAACGAAATTTTTAACAAAGGAACGGGATTATTTTTCTAAAAGCTATGAGACCTTTAATTGCTTTGTCTTTGGGTGGTGGTGGGGCGAAAACTTTTGCTCATTTAGGAGCGATTGACGCTTTAAAAGAAGCAAAAATTCCTATAGATTTTTTAGTTACCTGTTCGGCTGCTTCAGTGATTGGCTTTTTAGTGGCTTTAGGAGTGCCAAGCCAGGAGATTAAAAGAGAATTCAATAAAAGAAAATGGTTCCGCTTAATTAGAAGATCGATTTTTAAGGATATCTTAAAAAAATATATTAAAGAGAAGGGAATTAGAGATATCTCTCAAACAAAAATTCCCATTTCAATTGTTACCGTTGATTTGAAGAGAAACGAGGAAATTGTTTTTGAAAAAGGCGATCCTTTGATAATACCCTTTGCTTCAAGCGCTTTTCCTGGTATTTGGCGGCCAATAAAATATAAAGATTATTATTTAGCTGATGGTGGTATTCTTAATCCTGATCCTAGCGATGTTGCCCGGCAAAAAGTTGGCAAAGATGGTATTGTCATTAGCATTACTTTAAAATTAGAATTTATTGAAGAAAAACCCGGCAATCGACTAAATGTTCTTCTGAAAGCAATTTACTCTTTGCCTTTTAAAAGAAGAAACGAAATTATGAAAAAAAATTCTGATTTCATTATTAGCCCTCTTAAAGATTTAAAAATAAGTTTCCGTGACTGGAAAGAAACTTTTTTAGGCTATTTTCGCAATAACAAAATAGAAGAATTTTATCAAAAAGGTTATTTAGAGACCAAAAAAGTTATTCCTCAAATTTTAAAAAAGATAGAAGAGAAAGAGAAGATATGAAAACTGCTTATTTTATTGGCATAAAAGGAGCCGGGATGACGGCTTTGGCTCAACTTTTCAAAAAAAGTGGCTTTGAGGTTTTAGGCTCGGATAGTCAAGAAAAATTTTTTACTGATAAAATTTTAAGAAAGAGCGGGATAAAAGTTTTAGAAGGTTTTTCTCCTAAAAATATCCCTTTAAAGTCAGAAATTTTTATTGCTTCCAATGCTTATTTAGATAAAAGGAGTAACAATCCCGAAGTTTTATTTTTAGAAAAGAAAAAAAAGAAAATCTATTCTTACCCAGAAGCAGTTTCTTTATTTTTTAATAAGAGCCAAGGCATTGCTGTTTGCGGCACTCATGGCAAGAGCACAACAACTTCTTTAGTTGGTCTTCTTCTTAAAGAAGCCAATTTAGAGCCAAAAGTTTTAGTCGGCGGTAAAGTTTTGAACTGGCAATCAAATGTTTGTTTAGGCAAGGGTGATTTTTTTGTCCTTGAAGCCGATGAATACAAAAACGCTTTTTGGCATTATCAGCCAAAGATAATTATTCTTAATTCTCTTGAATATGATCATCCTGATTTTTTTAAGAACCAAAAAAATTATTTAGATTCTTTTAAAAAATTTATTGGCAATTTAAAAGAAGAAGGAATAATTATTGCTTTCCACAAGGATGCTCAAAAAATTTTTAAGAACTTTTACCCAAAGAAAAATTTTCTTAGGACAATTGATGTTTTAAACAAAAAAGGAGAAATTTTGACTTCTTTTTTATTAAAAGAAAAAGGAAGGAAAGGCAATTTTTGGAATTTTGATTTGATTTCTCAAAATAAAATTTATAAAAATTTTCAGACAAAGTTTGGCGGCGTTTATCTTTCAAATTCGTCTTTAGCCGTAACTTTAGGCATTTTTTTAAAAATCCCCTTGAAAAAAATCAGAAACACCTTAAAAAATTATCAAGGAGTTGAGAGACGCTTCCAAATAATTAAGAAAAAGAAGTATATTTTAATAGATGATTTCGCTCATCATCCAACAGCTATTGAGAGAACTATAAAATTGGCCAAAGAAACTTTCAGAAAAAGAAAAATTATTGCTATTTTTCAACCTCATACTTTTTCTCGGACAGAATGTCTTTTAAATGATTTTGCCAAAAGTTTAAGTAAAGCCGATGAAGTTATTCTTTTGCCAATTTTTGCTTCAGCTAGAGAAAAAGAAGGAAAAGTTTCTTCTGAAGATATTTTAAAAAAGGCAAAAAAGAAATTTTATTTAACTGAAAATTTCTCTCAGGTTAGAGGAGTAGTCAATTCAATTCTTGCTAGTCGGCCTCAAAATTTTATCATTCTTTTACTTGGCGCTGGTGATATTTACAAATTAAAGAAAATTTTATGAGAAAGAAATATTTTATTATTACTTATGGTTGCCAAATGAATAGGAATGATTCAGAGAGATGGGCTCTTTTCTTGGAGAAAAAAGGTTATTTGTCGGCTAAAAAAATAACCGAAGCAGATTTGGTTTTAATTAATATGTGTTCGGTTAGAGAGGAGCCGGTGAGAAGAGTTTATCAACGAGTTGAATTTTTGAACAATCTAAAAAAGAAAAAGCCCTCTCTAAAAATCTGGTTGACTGGCTGTATTTTGCCTAAAGACCGAGAGAAACTTAAAGAGAGAGTTGATAAAATTTTACCAATTATTGATTTTTCTTTACCAGCTAAAAGAGAAAATAAAGAAACTGCTTTTGTTTCTATTATGACTGGTTGCAATAATTTTTGTTCTTATTGCGTTGTCCCTTATACTCGAGGGAGAGAGATTTCTAAGCCATTCAATAAAGTAATGAGAGAAATTAGAAAATTGCTCAAAGAAGGTTGCCGAAAAATTATTCTTCTTGGTCAGAATGTTAATGCTTATCAAGCAGAGATTAAAGAAAAAGGTAGGACTAAAAAAATTAATTTTGCTGAACTTTTACGAAGAATAAACAAAATTCCTGGCAATTTTGAAATTGGCTTTTTGACTAATCATCCCAAATATATGACTGATGAGTTGATTGAAACAATTGCCAGTTTGCCTAAAGTAGAGAAGAAAATTCATTTGGCTGTCCAATCTGGCAATAATGAAATTTTAAAAAAAATGAGAAGAGGATATACAATTGAGGAGTTTAAAGAGATTATCAGAAAAATTAAAAAGAAAATTCCTCAAGCAATTTTAACAACTGATATTATTGTTGGCTTTCCTGGAGAAACAAAAAAGCAATTTGAAGACACTTTGAAGTTAGTTAAGGAGATAAAATTTAATAATGTTTATATTTCTCGCTATTCTCCTCGACCAGGCACTTTGGCTTATCGATTAGAAGACAATGTTTCTCCTGAAGAAAAAAAGAGAAGAAAAGAAAAAATAGAAAAAGTTTTAAGGAGTTCCTCATAATCTTTACGACAAATTTTCAGAAAGTAAAACTCCGCCATAATTGCGGAGTTTTACTTCTTTTTCTTTTTCAGAAAAAATTACAAAAGCAAATCATCCTTAAACTTATCGCTGATTACTGGCTTTTGTCTTTGCTTCAGATAGGGCGGAATATTATCTTTAGCATAATCAAATGCTTCTTCCACGGTTACTTGTTCTGATTCATAAAGTGTCTCATCTCCATCATAATCATGAATATTTGCTAGTCCTTGCAACATTCCCTCATTAGCAAAAAGACGAGTAAACACGCTTTCGCCATCTTCTACACCATCTCCGTCTACATCTTCGCTCGCAGTTGAATAGACATAAGCTGAATGGGTTTCGTCAGTTGCCATAGAAATGACTCTTCCATCAGCCGCCACATCGTTCATTCCGCCAGCAAGACAGGAATCAAAAACAAAAGCGATCCTCGAAGTTGCAAAGCCACTAAACCAATCTCTTAGTTCTCCATCCCAGATGAAATCCAAATCCGAATAGCCATCTTCGTCCATTTCTTCATCGCTATCGTGGACAGCAATTGCTTCATCAATACCATCTAAATCAACACCGTTTGCAGTATCAGTGGCATTGTCATCACTATAATTTCCCTTTGTTCCGTGTCCGCTAAAGAAGAAAACCACTTCGTCCGTGCTTGTTGCTCTGCTTTTTATGTCCATTATAGCGTTGTAAATAGCATCGCGAGTTGGTTTGCCATAAACCTTATTGTCAAGTTTGGAGCCTGTAATACCTCCCATATCTTTGAACAAATAGATATTGTCTGGATTATACCCGTAGAGAGTAGTTAGGGCTTTGTACATATGCAAAGAGTCACCATCAGATTCATAAAGGTCATAATCTGTACCAGGGTAATCACCAATTCCGATAACAATAGCATATTTATTACCAGTCACTTGTTCACCTAAGGTTCCGGTTGCTGCTCCTTCTTTTTTGCTAAGTCCTGGTGGAGACGATGGTTTGCCTTTTGTTCCTCTGATATCTTCTGGAAGAAGAACCTTTTTTATCACCTTAATATTAGTGGCATGAACAGGCGCTGGTGCTTGTCTGTGCCAATTTTGGTTCTTCTTATTAGCCAATGCTGTTTGAGAAACTGAAGTCATTCCGAACAAGCTCATAACCAACCCAAATATAATGGCACTAACTAATAAAGCATTAACTCGTTTTTTCATATTTTTGACTTAGATTAAATTTAAATGACCGACCTTTAATTTTATTTTTTATCAAATTTTTTTCTTTTTAAAATAAGATTTCTCTCTTGGCAATTAAAAAACCGCTACGGGTTTTTACATCTTCTTGGCTATTGGCTTGAAAACTGAAATCCATAACAGTTTTCAATGCCTTCAAGCCGTATTTAGTTTTCTATTGAAAGTACTTTGAAAGTACTATAAAAGTACTATTTATATTCTATCATCAAAGATAAAAAAAGTCCATAATCTGTATGAATAAGTGTAGTTTTAGCAATTAGCTATTGGCAGTTAGCAAGTTGGTTATTAGCAATAAAGATTTGTCCTTACTCAAACTTTCTCGCTTAAATTCTAAATTAAAGAAAAACTCCGAAAACACCAAATTTAAATACGATCGTATTTAAATTTGAAATTTGGAAATCTTTCAAATAATTCCGATCGGAATTATTTGTGAATTTTTGTAAATTTGATCAAATTTAATTTCAAATTATTCTTTCAATTTTGTTTTTTCAAAATCAACAGGTATGACTGTCCAGTCTTTGGTTTCGGGATTGTATGAAACGATAAGGTCCTTCGGATTCCAATCTTTCCGGATTATACTACTTTGCGCATATTGTCGTTTTAATTCATTAACCTTGGCTTTAATTTTATCAATATGACCTTGGACATCTTTTTGACCTAAATATTTTTGCAAGGTTTCTGGTGTAATCTTTTTGAGAGGAATTCCTTCTATCTTTTCCATCAGGATATACCTGTTGCCACGGGCTTCGATTTTTGCGACCGGCCTTGGTCCAGGCAATCCTTCCTGTTGGACTCTCTGCAAAATTTGAAATTCTTCAAATGGCTCACGACAGACTTTTGTAAGACTAATTCTTTTACTAACAAGGGATATTTCTGTTCCATCTTTTCTTTTTAAGACAAACTCTCTAACTCTGCTATTGTCATCGGTTGGCAGAACTCCATTTTCGAGAATAGGTCGCTCGGTGTCTCGTTGAAGATTTTTACCGCGTTTTTCTATTATCTCAACTGCATTCTTTTCAAGATCAGAAAAATCCAAGTCTTGAAAATCCTGCGTTGGCTCTGCGCGGAATGGTTGCGTAGGATCGTCCTCGTAAAAAACAAGTGGTTTATTGATTTCTGGAACATCACCGACTATATCGCGAAAAATCTTCACGCCAGTTTCTCTATTTTGTCGCGCTGGATCAGGATTTTCTTTACGAAATTCCAAACCAAGCCGCCGAGCCAGTTCGCTAATTTTACGGCGATACTGATGAGGAGTGAGATTTTCTCTACTATAATCAGGGGTTTTTAAATAGTCCGGTTCTAAACTAAGCATGTCTGGATTTTTGTAATCTTTAATTCTTGGTATCAGAAATTCGTTTTTGTTAATTTCTTTACTTTCATTCTTAGGTAGTTGTTCAAAATTTATTCTTTCCATATGATTAAAAAATTTTTTCTTAAAATTAATATAGTTCAAGCCGACCCGCTTCGCCGGAGTTTCAGCGAGACGGGTATTTTTACAGGTTCTTTGGCAGTTTTTAATAAGGAGCGTGGTGGGCCCGGCTATGGCAAGTGAGTTGCCAATCGTTGGCTTTTTTGCTAATTGCCAACTGCTAACTGCTAATTGCCCATCCAGCACCACCCAGCACTACTTTTACCCTGATTGAGCGTGGCAAAAACCCAGCACCACTTTTGCTCCAAAAGTGGTGCTGGGTTTTTGCTCCCCTTATCTGAAGAATGTTTTGAGCAAGGAGTTATTCTGTTTAATTGTCGTAAAAGTAGTGCTGGGTGGTGCTGGATGCTGTGCCCTCGGCAGGAATCGAACCTGCATTTTAGGCTCCGCAAGCCTATGTTCTCTCCTTTGAACTACGAGGGCTTTTTAAAAACCAAAAAGATTCTCAAGATAATCGACTATTGATTCTTCTCCTCCTTCTTTTTCTTCTAATTTTTGTCTTAATAATTGACGAATTTTTTCTCTGTCTTCTTTATCTTTAGGTAATTTTACTTTTAAATCAAGAGAAAATTTATTTTTAGAAAAGAGATGAAGAAAAGGTTCCTTGCTTTTAGAAAAAGAAAATTTTTTGAAATTTTCCAAAAGGTATTTCTTTTTATTAATTACGATGCCATTTTCATCAAGAGAGCAATAAAAAATTGTCTGCCGTCTCCTTAAAAAATGGTAAAAGATAATAAAAATAATCAAGAGAAGGGAAAAAAATTTATTATCTCTAAAATAAAAAAAGATACTTAAGAGAAAAAGAAATAAAGAGAAAAGCCAACAAGAGAGACGGCAGACAACTTTTTTCTTTTTTACTCGCCAGTCGATTTTCATTTTAAAATTAAAGGATTTCTACTTTTACTTTTTTTATTCCAAAATTTTTGGCTTTTTCTTTAGAAGGCATCCAAATATCTATTCTTTTAGAAAAGCGAGGATGCATTCTGTCTTCTATTCTGAAGACCTTATCGCCGAAAAGAGAGGGAATTTTTATTAAAGTACCAAAAGGCAGGAAATTTGAGGCCGCTACTCCTGGTCTGACTAAAGTACCACTAGCCGTAATTAGAGGATCTTCGTCTGTTTCGTCAGGGGAAGAAGAATAAGCAGTTACCAGAATATAGATAGTTTTTTTCGGAGAAAAAGTCTGATTTTGGCTAATAAGAAAAGTATTCTCCAAATTATCTGAAGGAAATTGCTTTTCTAAAGAAACAATTTTGCCGGAAATATGAATTGGTGCTAAGAGAAATAAAGGCAAAATTAAGCCGACAATGACGAGTAAGGAGCATATAAGTGGTTTTGAGTCATCGCTAGTCATATTTTTATTTTTTTATTAAAAATGCCCTTGACTTCAAGGACATAATTATTTTACTTATTTTTCTTTTTTTGTCAAATTTTTTTGGGCTTCTTGTCAACAAAATTAAACCTCAATAATTACTGGCAGGACCATTGGCCTTCTCTGGGTTTTTTGATATAAAAATTCGCCTATTTTGTCTCGGAGATTGGCTTTAACATACGCCCAATTTTTAGTTCTTTCACGAGAGGCGGTTTTGGCAACAATTTCTTTAGTTAATTTTCTAACTTCGGCTAATAATTCTTTTGATTCTCTTAAATAAACAAATCCTAGAGAAATT
>Ga0190316_1000660_pt1 | contig 10607 bp, 8 predicted proteins | sample 48701112_MG_FD_161663 | JGI IMG/M metagenome (GOLD analysis project Ga0190316, IMG submission 161663) | Hydrothermal vent sediment bacterial communities from Southern Trench, Guaymas Basin, Mexico - 4870-11-1-2_MG | ecosystem: Environmental > Aquatic > Marine > Hydrothermal vents > Sediment ... | reverse complement strand
CCTGCGTAAGTCCCGCAGTTTTTCTCGGCCTTTGGGGCGGGGGAAACCCCGGCTCCGAAGCGAAGCGAAGGAGAACGGGGAGGGGGCAGAAATCCCCTGCCACAAAGGCCTCAGAAAACAAGGGACGAGAGCATTGGAGTGACAAGGGACGGCCCTGTCCCGTGATCAAATACGACTTCGCCGGTCGCAGATGCCGGCAAGTGCTGTCTGAAAATCCGCTGGAAGACCGGCAAGATGGCCGGATCTGTCCGTTGCCGCGTGAACTGTATAGCCCCTGACCAGCAAGTGATGGTCATCGAATCGATGTATCAGATAATGAAAACGAACTGAGAATCTGGAAAAACTTTCCAGTGAAGTTGAAATCTCAAGCAGGTCGTCATAATGTGCCGGGGACTTGTAACGGCAGTAGACCTCGCTTGCAGGAAGTATAACCCCTCCACGCTCGATATCGCGATAAGATATCTTGAGCACGGACCGCAGAAACTCGGTGCGCCCCATCTCAAAGATTCTCAGATAATTTCCATAATATAACACACCGCCGGTATCGGTATCACCGTAAATCACCCTGTAGGAGAGGCGGTGTATTGGTTCCTTAAGTTCAATTGGACCTGGCGCTTCTGTATTCACTTGGCTTCTTTTTGGTATCCAGTTCCAGCTCTCTGGGTGCCACGCCGATGAACCTCTGCATCAGTTTACAGCCTTCTTTGATCATTACAGGGCTCTGCTCTGCAGCAGGCTCGTTAAAGGTGGCATCTGAATTACCATTCGTGCTTGAACTGTCATAAATAACATAGGGTACTGGTCCCGGGCTGTGTGTCTTAAGACTCACGGGCGTATAGTGATCCGTGGCAACCAGTATCCTGTAAGATACTCCGGTATCCCTCAGGCCATCCATGACAGGTCCCACCACTTCTTTATCAAAGCGCTCTATGGCCCTGATCTTTTCACGGACATCACCCATGTGACCTGCCTCATCAGGGGCCTCAACATGTACAACCACAAGGGTCTTTTCCTTCAGCGCCCTCAGGGCTGCATCCGCCTTTGCCCTGTAGTTGGTATCCAGATAACCAGTGGCCCCCGGCACATTTATAACCTCCATACCTGCACAGACGCCCAGCCCCCTTATGAGATCAACTGCGGCCACAACCGCGCTGTCTATGTCATACAACTGGGAAAACGTGGCAAACAGCGGCCTTCGACCCTGCCCCCATGGCCAGAGTGCGTTTGCAGGCAGTTTTCCCTCGGCCCGCCTTTTCTCGTTGACAGAGTGACGATGAAAAAAGGTGATGGCCTTGGTAAGAAGTTCATACAGGAGCGGCTCCTCCTCGTAAATATGCCAGGCTTCAGTTACATCCATTCCTGTAAGATCATGGGGGGGCACAGTGGAAATACCTTCGGGGCCACCCCGCCAAAGTAACAAATGGCGGTAGCTTATGCCTGCAAAGAGTTCAAAAGAACGACCGGACACCAACAGGGACAAGTCGTTTATGAGTATGCGGGCCTCCTCACTGCTTATATGACCGGCACTGTAGTCTACCATGTAGACCCTGCCCTCTGTAAATCTCAGGGTAACCAGATTGCACCTGAAGGCAACGTCCTCCGGATTCATCTGGACACCCATGGCAGCGGCCTCCAGGGGTCCGCGGCCGGTATAAAACTTTTCAGGCGGATAACCCAAAAGGGACATATTGGCCACATCACTCCCCGGGGGGAAACCCTCTGGAATTGTAAGCACTCTGCCCAGTTCCCCCAATCTTGCCAAGCGGTCCATGGCAGGTGTCCTTGCCACCTCCAAAACAGTCTTGCCCCCCAGATCGTCGATTGGAAAATCAGCCATACCGTCTCCAATCAATATCACATACTTCGAAGCCGGAAGATCCATCCCGGGTGAGTCCTGAGCAAAGTCAGCAGACTCATCAGCAACATTTGTTGTGTTGACGTCAGTCACGGCAGAACTCCATTTCAAATAGCTTTTTCGTAAATATCCGGTGAACCTGTTATATCCTGCCTTGAAGCGGTCACCTTTTTCCGGGTTTCAAAGCTCACTCATCGCGGACCGGAGAGGCAGTGCAATCCGGCCCGCGATCGAAACCCTGCAAAAGGCAAACCGCTCCTGCGGCAGGGCACGGATGGCAACTCCCGCAGCGGACCACGGGTTCACCGGATATTTACGCTTTTTCAAGGTTCTTGAGATCCTCTATGCGGATGACCATGGTCTCACCTGAGATCACGTCAAGCGAGTCAATCCGCTTTAACGCTTCGCGCACCTTGACCTCATGGGCCTCATGGGTAAGCATAACTACGGAAACCGATGAATCCCTGCTGCCACGTCCCTTCTGTACGACCGAGGCTATGCTGATATCCATATCTCCGAGGATTCCGGATATCCTGGCAAGGACCTTCGGCCTGTCCACAACCGAAAACCGAAAATAATAACAAGCTGTTAAAGAATCCATCGGTCGCCTTTTCAGAGGCCTAAGCATATCATATGGAAGCCCCAGGGATGCCACTCTTCCGATAGTCCCCCCGGCCAGATTCCTGGCTACATCCACTACATCAGCCACCACTGCACTGCCTGTGGGCATCTGTCCGGCCCCCAATCCGTACAGAAACACCTTCCCAACCGAGTCACCAACGAAGTAAAAGGCATTGTAGGCTCCACCAACCTGTGCCAAAAGGTGCTCTGACGGGATCATGGTCGGATGGACTCTCAGTTCGAGACCGTTATTGCCATTTCTTGCAATGGCGAGAAGCTTGATCCTGTATCCGAATTCCTTTGCAAAGGAGATGTCCAGGGGCGAGAGTCTGGATATGCCCTCGATGTAAATATCCGAAAGCTCAACAGGGGTACCAAAAGCCAGCATGGCCATAATAACAAGCTTGTGGGCAGTATCAATTCCCTCAACATCATAAGAAGGGTCCGCTTCGGCATAGCCAAGGCGTTGCGCATCTGCCAGCACATCCTGAAATGCCATGCCCTCCTCGGTCATCCTCGAGAGGATGTAGTTGGCAGTACCGTTCATTATACCCATGACCGTTTGAAGACGGTTTGCCACAAGGCCCTCTTTCACTGCCTTGACAACAGGTATTCCCCCGCCCACACTGGCCTCGAACCCAAGCTCAACCCCATGTCTCGCCGCAGCCTCAAAGATCTCATGGCCGTGAGCCGCAAGCAGGGCCTTGTTTGCCGTGATAACGTGCTTTCCTTTTTGAATAGCCTCAAGCACAAAGGTCCGGGCCGGCTCAAGACCGCCTATGAGCTCAATAAATATGTCCAGCTCAGGATCATCAATAAGGGACCTCACGTCATCAGTAAGGATATCGGAAGCTACCGGAAAACCCCTGGAAGTAGTAATATCCAGGTCACAGATCCGTGCAAGCCTTATACTCATCCCGGCGCGCTGCCTCAGGAGTTCCGACTGTTCCAGCAGGATCCTGGCCACTCCACTCCCTACGGTCCCAAAACCCAGCAGACCCACATTTACAGTCTTACCCATAGGATTATACACGCTCCCCATTATACACGACATTTGCCATAACTGTTTACAAAAAGGCGGCTTTTTCACATCCAGCCACGGAGTGTAAGGTGCCCCGGACCTTCAGTCATCTCAAAATCAATTATTTACTTTAAACTTTTAGAAGCTGCAGGGCAAGAATTTATGGCAAGCGGCTCGATTATCCTGAAAAAATGCGCTTGCCCGCAAAGTGCCATCGGATTAACTTGGGCCGTTCATGAAACCAACAGATTTTCTGCCTCTGACAAGAAGGCCAAGCCGTTACCTTGGCAATGAAATTAATGCCTGTCATAAGGACTGGAACGAAGCAGGTCTCCGAGTCGCTCTTGTCTTTCCTGATCTCTATGAAATCGGGATGTCCCATCTCGGGCTTCATATCCTGTATCACATAATCAACGAAATACCATGGGCATTGGCAGACAGGGCCTACTGCCCTGATGTTGACCTTGAAAAACTCCTGAGATCTGAAAAAGTGCCTCTCTGGGGTCTTGAGAGCCGGCGTCCCCTGAGCGACTTTGATATTCTGGCCATAACCCTCCCGTATGAACTCTGCTACACCAATATCCTGACCATCCTGGACCTTGCAGGCATACCCACCCGGGCGGAGAAAAGAAACAACCCGATATGGCCCATAATCCTCGGCGGAGGAAGCTGCGCGGTCAATCCTGAGCCCATCGCTGATTTTTTTGATGCCGTCCTGGTAGGAGACGGAGAGGAGGCCCTGCCGGAAATCGCGGGTCTTGTAAAGAATTGGCGAAAAACAGGAGGAGATAAAAATGAGATTCTCACCGGCCTTTCCCGTGTGGACGGCGTCTATGTACCGGGATTTTACAGGCCAAGATATGAGAAGGACGGATCATTTGCCGCACTTGAGCCCAGAAGGCCCGAAGCAGGTCTTATAAAACGCAGAACAGTATCTGACCTTGAAAAGGCCCCTTTTCCGTCCCGCCCCCTCGTACCATATACGCAGATAGTCCATGATCGCATGGGAATCGAGATAGCAAGGGGCTGTACCCATGGCTGCCGGTTCTGCCAGGCAGGCATTACCTATAGACCCGTACGTGAACGCTCACCTCAAAAGGTCTTCTCCCTGCTGGAACAGGCCCTGGCCGCATCCGGATGGGAGGAACTCTCACTGCTTTCCCTGAGTACAGGTGACTATGGATGTCTCTTGCCCTTGTTAATCACCTTGATGGATCGATACACGCCTGAGAATGTCGCGGTCTCTCTTCCTTCTCTTCGAGTGGGGACCCTTAATCCGGAAATTATGAAACAGATACAGAGGGTGAGGAAAACCGGGTTTACCCTGGCCCCGGAGGCAGGCAGCGAGAGACTGCGAAGAGTGATAAACAAGGGAATTACAGAGCATGACCTCATTGACACGGCCACACAGGCCTATAAGCTCGGCTGGAGCAACATAAAACTCTATTTCATGACAGGCCTTCCGACAGAGACCGTGGCCGATGTATTGGAAATAGCCAGACTCGCAAGGAAGGTCCTTGCAAGTGGCGGGAAAAGGGGCAGGAAGGTCACTGTCAGCGCAGGCACCTTTGTCCCGAAACCCCATACACCTTTTCAGTGGGAGCGGCAGCTGAATGTCCGGGAATCCGGAGACCGTCTTGAACTGCTGAGATCCAATCTGAAGGGCCGGGATCTTCACTATAGATGGCACAATCCGTTTCAGAGCTTCCTGGAAGGCGTTTTCTCCAGAGGGGACCGCAGGCTTACAGGGGTCCTTTGCAGGGCATGGAGAATGGGAGCGCGTCTTGATGCATGGAATGACCATCTGAGACCTGACCTTTATAGAAAAGCCGCCCTTGAAGAGGATATCGAGCTTGAAAAATACATAAAAGCAATCGACACAAAGGCACCCCTTCCCTGGGGTCACATCTTAACCGGTGTGAGCAATAAGTATCTGCTGGATGAAAGAGAAAAATCCAGAAAAGAAATCTACACACCGGACTGCAGGCACGGAGAATGCCAGGCCTGCGGGGTGTGTGATTTCAGGAATATCCGTCCCGTAGTCCACGAGAAGGAAAAAGTTCGCGCTTCATCCCACACTCAGTCATCCAGTCACCAAATCATCCAGTCACCAAATCATCCAGTCACTTACCATCTGACCTTCAGCAAACTGGGAGAGGCACGATTTCTGGGACATCTCGAATTGGTCCATGCTCTTCACCGGGCGGCAAGGAGGGCGCATATCCCGGTTGCCTATTCCCGGGGGTTTCATCCCAAGCCCCGCTTTTCTTTCGGACAGCCCATACCCCTGGGTACCGAGAGTCTGGCAGAACAGTTTGCCATTACACTTACAGGGTATATGAAACCGGAACTTCTGAAGAATTTACTTGGTGAAGCAATGCCCCGGGGAATCATAATAAGATCCGCAGAACCCGTCGGCCCGAAGACTTCTTTAAAAATTCCTGAACTGGTAAGGTACCTGATATCTGTTCCGGGCGTAACGGCATCTCAGATGAAATGCTCGGTTGAAAAGCTGAATTCAACCGCCGAATGGCCCGTAAGCAGGAAACGCAAGGGAAAGCAGATCACAACAGACCTCAAGCAGGTAGTCGAATCTCTTCAGTTGATAACAGAAAAGGATGTGGAAGACGGACAAATAACACCCTGGTCCTGGCCTGAAGATGCAAAATATGATGAACTCCCGTTTTTTGACCTGACGCTCAGGTCCATTGCCCGTTTCAACCTCAAGCCGGCAGAAGTAATAGGTTCGATCATGGGGCTTTCCGGGGAGATGATTAAGATGTTGCGCATCCTCAAGCTGGGCTTCAGCATCCCCAAATCCCCTTAAGCGCTGGGTTATTTTGTAAACATTCACAGGTTGCATTTATGCCATAGGGGAGTTGTTTTGAAAGATGAACGTCGAACATCGAACGTCCAACATCCAACATCGAATGAAAAACGAATATCCAATACCGACATTCAACGTCTATTTCTTCATCTCTTCCCATTCAACGTTCGATGTTCGATGTTCGATGTTCGATGTTCATTTTTTTCTTGAACCCTGAACCCGTGTTCTATTTCTTCATCTTTTCCCATTCAACGTTCGATGTTCGATGTTCGATGTTCATCTGCTTTCCGAATCAATTCCACGGCCTTGACCCTGTAACGGTCCGCCTTTAGAACACGCACAGTCAGATCGCCGCATGTGAAAGTTTCTCCTTCTTTGGGAATCCTGCCGAGGCAGTGGAGAACATAGCCGCCCACGGTCTCAAAGCCCTCCTTGGCAATCTCAATCCCTGTTTCATCTCTCAGGTCATCGATGTCCGTCATCCCGTCCACAAAGAAGCGGCCCGGACCCTTTTCCAGGATTTCAGGTGTTAGATCCTCGTGTTCATCGACAAGCTCGCCGAATATCTCTTCTATGATGTCTTCGATTGTTACGATTCCGAAGCATGCACCGAATTCGTTCACCACGACGGCCAGGTTTTCGCGCTCTTGTTGCATTTCAACAAAAAGCTCGTCGATCTGTTTCGTCTCAGGAACCAGGCGGGCCGGTCTCATGTATGAACGGATGAATTGCTTTCCTTGCCGGTCGTAGAAAACATCAAAGACGTTCACAAGACCCACGATCTGGTCGATCCGCTCGCGGTAGACCGGGATTCGTGTATGGCCTTGTTCGCGCACAAGATCAAGAAGTTCGTCAGTGGATGCCGACTCGGGAAGTAGTGCCACCTCTGAAATAGGCATCATGACTTCGCGCACGGTTGTCGTAGCATAATCCAAAGTCGATTCCAGCATCTCCTGCTGGTATTGCTGGAGCCCTCCCCCTTCGCCGGATTCTTCAACAATGAGCTTGATTTCCTCCCGGGTGGCCGCATAAGCGGATTTGCCCCGGCTGCCAAAAAGGCGGAGCATGCCCGCAGCAAAAAGGTCAACCGGGATGGCAATCGGTGCAAGCACCCAGGACAGAATTCTCCAGAAAACACATGTCTTAACCAGCACCCGATCGGCATGGTGCAGGAAATAGGCCTTTGGTACGATCTCACTTATCACCAGAAGCAGAGAGGTCATCATGACAGTGGCCAGGATCGGCCCAATGGAACCAAATCTTTGCTCAAGGGTCACTGTCGCGATGGCCCCGCCCGAAATGTGAAAGACGTTTGTTGCTATAAGAGTTACGGCCAGGAAGCGCTCCTTCCGATCGAGAAGGCTGAGTGCCCGGGTAGCGCCTCGCAGACCTTCGGAGGCCATATGACGGAGTCGTATGCGGCTTGCCGAAACCAGCGCAATCTCAGCACCTGCAGCAAAGCCCGCCCCCAGAATACAAATAACGAGCAATATGAGGTCAAGCGTCATTTCCCGCGGTCTCCCCATGTATTCGTTTGACGCGACAGCTCACGATCCTGCCTTTTTTGGATGCAACCACTGTAAACAATGCGCCGCCCCGCTCAATTGCCTGTCCAGGCAAGGGAATTTCGCCGAATTCATTGCACAGATATCCGTTCAGGGTCACAGATTCACCTTCAGGCAGTGTAAGGCCGCAGACTTCATTGACCTGTTCAACAGGGGCACGGCACAACACCGACCACTCGCCCGGCCCGAGTTGACGGATAAGCTGTTCTGCCTTTTCGTATTCGTCATAAATCTCGCCGACAATCTCTTCCACCAGGTTCTCCATGGTCACAATGCCGGAGGTCACGCCGTATTCATCCACAATCACCGCCATGTTGAGGCGGTTTTTCTGCATGTAACGGAAAATGCGATGAATCCTGGCACCTTCAGGAAAAACGGCAACAGGATTAATCAGCTCGCTGATCTGGCGGTCGGGATTCAGGAAAAACTCCTTGGTACTTACAAAACCGACAATGTGATCAAGACTGCCTTCACAGACCGGGATCCTGGAGTGACGCGCCTCAAGCATCAACTGCCGCAGCTTTTCGCAAGATATATCCAGGGTGGCGTACACAATGTCCACGCGCGGGGTCATAATCTCCTCGGCCGTGGTCTGGGAAAAGCGAATGATATTGTGTGCAATGCGCCGTTCCCGGGAGGTGATCGTCTCCTTCCTGCCCGCCTCCTCGAACAATACTTCCAGTTCGGATGGGCCCAGGACGTCGCCGGGTTTCTCCGGCACCCCGAGAAACCGTAAGATCGCACGGGCCGAGTAATCAAATATGACCACTAACGGCCGGGCAACCTTTGAAAAAAAGTGAAGGGGTATGATGGAGACCCTGGCGAGTCTTCCGGCATGGCTTACCGCGATGGTCTTCGGTATGATCTCTCCGATGAAAAGCACGAGGAGCGAATCAACGACAATGGCGACAGGGAGGCTATGGGCCGGGACCAGTCCTGCGAAAAGAAGGGCCGCTATCGCCGACGTGGCCACATTGATAAGGGTGTTTCCGAAAAGGATGGTTGAAAGCAGCTCCCTTGGGCGCTGCAATGCACTGACAATGAGCCTTGCCCACCTTGATTTCACCTTTCCGAGACGGCGGCGCTCAATGCGATCCAGGCAAAAAAAAGCGGTTTCCGTTGCGGAAAAGCAGGCCGAACAGACGAGCAAAACAGCCAAAAGTGCTGTCAGAATTGCCGTATCTGATAAGAGATTATCAAGCAGGACTTCCAAGTACGATTCCTGAATAAAAGCTGCAACCCCTCGGCCCGCCATGCCAAACCATGTAATTATCCATCTCGTGCCTGGCAATCAGCAGACTTTTTTCCATATAAATGTCCACAAACAAAAATATAATAAGAAATAGATGTTAAAGCCAGAAGAAAATCCGTTAGATGGAAATTGGAAATTCGGCCTTCATGCTTTTGCAGACATCCAACTCGTAGTCCTGTTTCATTGTAAATATTCGGTGAACCCGTGGCCCACTGAATATTTACCGTTTCATTTCATCCCGAATTTCCAATTTCCAATTTCCAATTTCCATGAATACTTACGATAATACATTTGGACTTTGGCAGAAAGTTATTACTTGACAAATGCGGGGTTGTTTTGCTATTTGAATATTGGATTGGGGTGTCTGGATAATCTTTAACTATTTGAGGAAGGTGTGTTGAGGGATGAAAAACAAATCTGCCATAAAGATTATAAATACTTTCTTTTTGTCCGCAATAATTGTGATCGCATATGCCGCTGTCGCCATGGCGGCGGAGACGGCAACCCTTCAGAATACTGACTGTATAAAGTGCCACAAAAAGGAGCCCGCCACTGTGGAACGGAACGGCGGTCTCCACAAGACGGCCGTAGGGTGTCTTGATTGCCACACTGAACACCCGCCCCTGGGGACAAAAACAATTCCGCAATGTGCCATGTGCCATACAGGAAAACTGCACTACGAATTGGAGAACTGCCTTTCCTGCCATTCCGATCCTCACGAACCTTTGGCATTACGTCTCGACGATAATATTACTTCAGCCTGCCTGACCTGTCATCCGGAACAGGGCATAGAGCTTCAGAAACATCCGAGTAAGCACACAGAACTTGCCTGCACCTTTTGCCATACTTTTCACGGAGAGATTCCTGAATGCTCCAAGTGTCATGAGCCGCACGCACAGGGCCAGACAACAAAGGACTGCCTCGTATGCCATCCGGTCCACACGCCGTTGATAATTCAATATCCAAACGAGACCCCGAGGGCTTACTGCACGCCATGTCACGAGGATATCGGCGAGCTCATGAACAAGACCACCACCAAACACAAGACCTTCACCTGTGCATTTTGTCACAGGGGAGTCCATCCTGTTGTCCCGCAGTGCGAAACATGCCACGGCAGACCGCACTCGGCGGCACAGCACAAGGCAATGCCGAATTGCCTGGATTGCCATTTAGATGCGCACAATCTTGCTAAATAAACCGGGAATCAGGAAGCAATATCGAAATATTTGGGATTAATGGAACAGGAGTATTGGAAAGAACTTGAAACAAAGGATTAGGACAATGACTGTAAAAAGTTGGATTGGAATGCTGATCGGAGTGTTAAGCCTGCTTATTCTGGCCGTCTGTATCGGATGTGTGAAACAACGGACTGCAGCGTTACAGGCTGCAGAACCAGCGCAGCCGGAAAAGGCTGTGCCGGAAAAGGCTGTGCCGCCGCCGGCCCCTGAACAGCCGGCAAGCGTCTA
>Ga0190316_1000659_pt1 | contig 10609 bp, 10 predicted proteins | sample 48701112_MG_FD_161663 | JGI IMG/M metagenome (GOLD analysis project Ga0190316, IMG submission 161663) | Hydrothermal vent sediment bacterial communities from Southern Trench, Guaymas Basin, Mexico - 4870-11-1-2_MG | ecosystem: Environmental > Aquatic > Marine > Hydrothermal vents > Sediment ... | reverse complement strand
TGAGTTAATCAAGTTTTTCTAACGCAGGTAAAATCGTTTTGACTTTATCTGTTTCTATAGCATATTTTTTGACTCGTTGTTGTATTGCAGAATACAAATTCTCATCAAACAATAGCTTTTCAAAAGCCATTTTGCAGTCATCCAACGTTTCAACAACAAATCCTAACTGATGCTCTTTTATTTCATAAGCAAGAGAGTGTCCAGGAGTTGTAATGGCAGGCAATCCTGCGGCAAAATATTCCCGTATTTTCATTGAATCGCCAAACTTTAAGTGGGCAGCACCGCTTAAATTGTAAAAAGCGACACCAATGCTTGAGGCACAAAGCGTTTTGATATAAACTTTTCTGTCCTCAATATCGCAAAACCGAATATGTTTCAATAATTTTTCAGTCATTATTGATTGAAAATATTTTTCAAAATTTCCGCGCCCAATTAATAACAATTGTATTTTGTCTTCTTTTTCAACGAGATAATCTATGGTTTCCATGAGCAAATCAAATTGGTGATTTGCAAATAAATCGCTGCTTTTCGAGATTGTTCCAAATACATATACAATCTGATATTTTGAGTGTTCTGATTCAAGATATTTTTCAAAATGAGACAATACTGGTGAATTAGGTATATGGCAATTTTTGCTGTCGCTTACACCTTGTGTTTTTCTTGTGTCACATATTGTTTTGGAAACATTCCAGACAGAGTCTGCATATTTAACGGAAAATCGGTCACATGATTTATAAATGTTATTCAAGATTTTGTTTGAAAAGCGGTTCTCAGAATAATCAGCCGTATAAAAAACCGTTTTTTTAACTCGTCCAAAACATTTCAGCATATAGCAAGACAGAAAATTAAGCGGATTGACCGCAATACATATATCATGACTTGCAAACAGAAATTTCAAAAAAGAATAACAAATACAGTACACAAATGAAAAAGGAGCCGCAATAAATTTTAACGGCAATCCTGCTTTTTGGATTTCCTCTTTTTCAAAGCAATATTTGCAAGAATAAGATTTATTAATACCATCCAAACAATGTGCGAAATACTCAATAGATTCCGGCGACATTGTTTTGAAGGTATTGTAGATATTTAAACCAGGCCCGTGAATTGGTATTTCATTCACAAATATGGCGTGATCTAATATCAGTATTTTTTTATTTTCAAGCATAATACTTAGCATTTAAATAAATGGGGTTTGTACGTCGATGGCAGATGATAATTGATTAGGCTTGTCCCTTATATAAGCTAAGTTATTGATGAAAATGTATTTCAACCAGTCAGGGAATGAAGGGACAAGTCTATTAATATATACCTGAAAAAGGGGGGAATACTTTCACAGGCTCTATCGTCTGCCAATTTACGAGCTACCTAGCTTGGACAAAGGTTGTAATATTTCAAAGAATGAATTTTCCCAAACTTTGATGTATTCATGTCGCTTTAGAAAGTCTTCTGCTAACTTGCGATTACTAATCATTGAGCCATAAGAACTTAACTCAGTCACTTTATCCGGCCAAGTACTTGTTCCTAATAGAGTTGAAGCTTTTGCACGAACAACAATTGGATAATACTGTTGTTTAGTTTCAGCTTTTTTAATAAGCTTCTGAAAATTTGAAGGTACTTCTAACATAAGTATGTTCACAAAAGTATTTTAACAAAATAACCAGATGATGTATAATGAATACTAAAGTACATAAAACGTCGTGATTAACAGCGGAAACAAGCTAAGTTATAATCCGTATTTGGTAAGAAAACACATGTTACAATATATTGGTAATATGATAGGTGTTGGACTCGTAAGAGTCATTACCACGGCGTAAAGATAATATCTAAGTCTGAATATAGCCAATCTTTGGAAACGGGGTAATTAAGTCTATTAGACTCATCAATATGCACGATAAAATAAATGTATATCTAAGAAAGTAAACGGTGAGCTCCGTTTATCAAACTTTAATAGATAGGCTTAACAGGATTGTACAAAAAGCTAAAGCCTCTTTGTAATGAAGGGGATACGCCCATGTGTACACTGCTAACTGAGAACAATATAGTCATTAAATATATCAATACCATGAGTGGGGAGTAATTCTCAGAGCATGATGAAATGATCTAACGCGAGTAACAGTTTAAAGATAGTATTGGGAAGGCCGTAAGGCTAAATAATAACAGTTATTCGATGCGCCGTGTTCTGGATCAGTCTCATGCACGGTTCTGAAGACAAGTCCTTTATGGTGACATAGGGGGCTTAGTTTAACTCAGTGAAATGTTTTCATAGGCAAATAGCACTTCCCCAGGTTTCACATAATTTTTCAATTCGTCCAGTAATTCCTGCATAACCACTGCCCTTTCTTTCGTTGTCAATACGCCTCTTAAATAGGGATGCTCTACCGTAGTTGTTATATCAACAACGTTTTAGGTTGTTTAATTAAAGTGGTACACACCCGCAGTTCACAGGCTATCATAAGTAACTGATAACAGCTTCTGAAGTGTGCCACCGAGAGGGTTTTGTTAAGTATTTGATATAGAGAACGCGCATTATGACAGCTTCAAATAAATGGGACAAGAGGCAGAGACCGATAGGCGATAAAACCGATATTCAGCACATTTTTATAAGTCTCTGATATTCAATAACAATAAAATTTATGATAACAATAACTCATATTTATACTCATTTAAAATCAACAAGTTACAATTAATTAAAAAAACAGTTATCGTTATTTATTAATTACAAAATAACAAATTATCAATTGCTGTTTTTTGTTTCAGGCAAAGTGGTATTGAGTTAAGGAGTTGTCAATATATATAGCGTTTCCCGATTGAATGAAGTACAAATTTGATTGTCGTTGCAAATTTATTTTGCGGGTTTTTTCGTTCCAAATTTATTTTGCGGGTTTTTTCGTTCCAAATTTATTTTGCGGGTTTTTTCGTTCCAAATTTATTTTGCGTCAGATTGATAATGTTTTTTGGGAATGCACCCTTTGCATACCGACTTGGCATAAGTGTACTTTATTCAATCGGGAAACGCTATAATCGGTCAACACGATCTCTTTAAACCAATCCTGACACTCATCGGTGCCCATAATTTTTGAAAGCGTTAAGGCTGCCGTTTTATACTCCTTTTCGGTGTAGATAATACCGGCAATGACTTGCTCTTTATACTTCTGTTGGGTACAGCCTTGAAATACCGAAGCCACTAACCGATAACGAATGAAGGGATCCCAGCTTACCACTTATCAGTTTGTCAAAAGTACTTTTCACGCAAAAGTTTTTGCGCGCAAAAACTTTTGCGTGAAAAAGGATAAGGGATTGTTTCCATTGTAGAGACGCGATGCTTCGCGTCTCTGTTTCGAGGCCAGCCAGAGCATGAGACGCGAAGCATCGCGTCTCTACGAAAACTGATAGGTGGTAAGGGGATCCCAATAACTTTGAAATTCAAGGAAAATAGGCCCCTTTTCACTCTTCAACATTGGAATGCATTCGACATCGGGTTCAAGGCGTTTTTCCTTGAGCGTGACGGCACGAAAAGGGTAGTTGTCCGCTTTAGCAGCAGGCACACCGAGTCATTTTAAGACATTGCTACCACTGAGTGTCATCAATTTTAAGAACGTTTCGTCCGTGCCTCGTGTTGTTTTTTTTTGTTTTGGCCTATTTTTTTTCTCTGAGTCAAGTGTCAACTTTGCCTTAATTGCTGTTTTTGAAAGATGACATTATCAAATGTTTAATCCTGTAAATCCTTTAATCCGTTAAATCCTGTTAAAAAGCCGTTCAATCTTGTTTAAAACGTGACTGGATGAGGGTCGTTTGGCGAATAGATAGGTTTTCCAAAGTATTTGTTATAGAGCCGCATTTGTTCTAAACTAAGGGCCCCAAAGTTAAGTAGCAATCCAACTTCGGTATGGTAGGCTTCCAAGTAATTAATGGCTTGCGCTTTGTGTTCACCTTTTAATTCGGTAACGGCTTTAATTTCTACCATGATGCAGTTTTCTACGAAAAAGTCGGCGCGTCTCTTACCGATCAGTTCACCACGGTAAAAGATTTCCATCTCTTTTTCTCGTTCAAAAGTTAAGCCGCCATATCTCATTTCGATAACCAAGGCGCGTTGATAGATGACTTCTTGAAAACCACTGCCTAATGTGGAATGTACTGTCATTGCCGATCCAATGATTCTTCTGGTAATGTCTTCGTATTTCATCATGTTATGTCTACTCCACTCTTTTTAACAGGATTTTATGGATTACACGGATTGACAGGATTAAAACCTTAAAAGACAGGATTAAAACATTCGCCGTTGATATTCAGGTTATCAATTCATTCTTTTTTAACAGGATTACACGGATTACACGGATTTACAGGATTAAAACCTTCAAATACAGGATTAAAATCTTCAAATTCGCCGTTGATATTAAGGTTATCAACTCATTCTTTTTTAACAGGATTATACGGATTACACGGATTGACAGGATTAAAACCTTAAAAGACAGGATTAAAACATTCGCCGTTGATATTCAGGTTATCAAATAATACCTAAAAAGGGCAATCATTTTATAAATTCATTAATATAACAATGAGTTATACTATTTTACCTTCTGCCATCTCAAAAAAATTAGATTTTGTTTTCAATATTTTACAAGTAAACTGCCATTTTTAGGTAATAATCAATTTAATCTAGTCAAGCCGTTTAATCCGCTTCAAATTTTGATATTCTCCAATTAATCTTCAAAGGTTTTAATCCTGTTTATCCTGTTTATCCGTTAAATGTTTTAATCCTGTTAATCCGTGTAATCCGTTAAATCCTGTTAAAAGATTGTAATCCATAAAATAGTCAAGCCGTTTAATCCGCTTCAAATCTTGATATTCTCCAATTAATCTTCAAAGGTTTTAATCCTGTTAATCCGTGTAATCCGTTAAATCCTGTTAAAAGATTGTAATCCATAAAATCCTGTTCAAAGCCCCTCATCCCCCCACACCACCTTGTTATCCCATTCTCTGGCTTGGGCGAATTTAGCTTTGGCTTGCTCTATTTCGTCCTTGGTTGGTTTGCGCCATTCCCATTCTCGCATTAGTGCTCTAGCTTGTTTGCTTAATTCAATTGCGCCAAGGGTGTCTTTAGGTAAATCAGGGCAGGTTTTTTCATGAGGCTGATCTTTGCCCATATATTGTTGCCATTCTTTGTGACTAAAATTACGGTTGACAATAGCACAAGCCTGTTTTACCCATGATTCTGGATTAACGTCCCATAATCTCACGGTTTTATCATGACTTCCCGAAGCGAGGGTTTTGCCATCAAAACTGAAGGCCACGCTATAAACAGAATCAAAATGCCCGTATAAAAAACTTTTACGCTGTTGTTGTGCTTGAACAGCACGTAATAAAACACTGCGACTCGCACCATTATCTTTTTCTTTAAACACTTGTACAGCTAACAATAACGCTTGTTCATAATAGCCATTAGCAGTATTGGGAAGCTGGGTTGCAAGCACAGACTGTATTCCTAATTTTTCAAGAAAAAGGGTTTGAGCCTAGGCTGTCGAAATTTGGCCTTTTGAAACAAAAATACATCCCCGCTTTTTGGATATTGCAATTGCACAAAACCCAGCGTTTAGTTGGCTTGCGGCTTTTATCCAAAAGCCAAAAAACGAGATGCGTAAATGTCATAAAAAGCCCGTTTTTCGACAGCCTAGTTTGAGCCTGTTCTGTCGCTTTTTGCTTCTGCTCAACCGCAAAATACACCCCAATACTCAAAGCCACCGTCAACCCCACCAATACCGCAACCGTCACCCGTTTTAGCCTTTGCGTTTGTCGTTCTTTACGCGCCGATGCCTGATAAAAACCCAGCTGCCCCGCTGTCATATCCTGACGAGCGTGTTGATAATACTTCTCAAGTCAATCCAAATCAGGAGAACGCCATAACAATCCATCCGCTCGCCGTTGATTTTCCCAATTGTTAATCGCGTCATTTAAACGATGTTCAAAACGCAAATATTCTCGACTATCGGCTAACCAGTCTTTTAAAGTCTGCCAATTTTATAATAACGCTTCATGCGTGACTTCAGCCGTTCTATGATCCTGTTTATCCTGAGACAGCGTCACCAAACGCGCATCTGGTTGGGCAAACTGACTTAAAATGGTGTGGACGGTTTTTTCATCTTCACCATGCGCCACCAGTTCTCTCATCTTGACACGGCGGCGCGTATCTTTCGTGCCTTCGCCTAATTGAATTAACTTTAAAAAAGCACGACGGGCAACCCGTTTTTCCGCCGCTGACAAACCTTGATAGATGTTTTCCGCTTTGCCGGCTAACGCGCCCCCGACACCACCCATCTGGCGTAAAGTCTCCGATGGCTCAACCCCTTGACGCAAACCTGCCCATAAAGCACTTAAGGCAAATTGCAATAGGGGTAACGCGCCTTCGCGCCCGGCAGCTTGCTCAACCAATAATTCCACCGTTGCCAAGTCCAAAGCATGGCCCGCTTGTTCCGCCGGTTTAGCAATGGCCTCACGCAATTCGGCTTCACTCATCATCGGTACAATCACCGCTTGACGCGCAATGATTTGATTGAGCAAGCCATGCCGTTGAGTGGCTCCTAAAAAATCGCTGCGTAACGTCAAAATGACTAACAAACCCCGTTTCGATTGTACGGCTGTGATCTGATTATCAATAAACGCCGTGCCATCGGCAGCGTTTTCGCACAAAGTATAGACTTCCTCAAATTGGTCAATCAATAAAACTAACGGCGTGGTAAGGACTTGATTTAATAACGTCTCTTTTTGCGTTCTCAATAACGGTTCAATCTCATCTATTTTTTCAATCGAATCAATGGATTGAATAGAGGCCACTATCCTTGCCAATTCTTTCAGAGGAGCGTCTGTCGGCGTGAATATTTCAACGTGGATATTTTTCAGTGAACGTTGTAAAGCGGGAATCAAGCCGGCGCGTGCTACCGATGATTTACCCGAACCCGATGGCCCCAAAATCGGTAAGAGGCGCGGTAATTGCGCGGTGTCTAAATCACGGCATTTTTCCAATAGTCTGGCCGTCAACTGTTCACGCCCAAAAAAACGTTCGACATCTTCGGCTTGAAACGCGGATAAGCCCAAATAAGGATTTTCCGCTAACGTTTCACGCTGTGCTTGCGCTAACCAGTGCTGATTAAAAACGTGTTCATAAATTTTATTGAAAACCCGTAATTGCCCATCGGCTTGTTTAAGCATTAAACCGGTTAAACGCAATTCCATTTCATGCGCTTTGAGCAGCTCGTCTCGTTGCGACAAGGATAAAATAGAGCGACATAAGCTTAACAATTGCCAAGTGTGTTGAGCATTTTCTCGTTCAATCAACCGATTACGGATGGTGCTTAAATGGGGTGGATCGTCTTTAGATTCCCAATGCTCAATAATATGGGTTTGGATCAAGTGTTCCACATAAGCCGTTTCTTGTCCAGTGGCTAGGGGCGCGTCGCTATGCCGCCAAAATAAATCACAGACTTTTTGGGTTAAAAACGGTTGTCCGCCTGTCCACTCTAAAATCAACCGTAACACCGCTTCTGGATTATCCGCTTTACCCTGTAAACCTTGTGCTAACGGCATCGCCTCTTCAAAAGTAAATCCTGTTAAATCAATCGCTTGCCCAATATCAAAAGGCGTAGCCTGCGCGTCTGTCATTAAATCCGTTGGCCTGGCCGTGCCGACTAAACAAAACGTTAAACGTTGTAAATCTGGATTTTGGGCACGCTGGTTATAGCAACTCCGAATCGTCGCAAAAAAAATCATCGGTGGCAAAGGGTAAATTGCGAACGCTATCAATTTCGTCAAAGCAAATCACCACCGGTTGCTGATAATGCCCCAAAACCACGCAGCGCAACGCTTGTTCTAAGCGTTGAGCCAATCCTAAATGGTCATTGTCATACCCAAAATCGTCTAATTCATCTGTTAAATGCAGTTCTTGACCGATTTTAAGCACTAAACCATCGTACCATTGCTCAAGAGTCAATTGGCTGCCAAAACCCGATAGTTCAAACACGCCAACGATTATCCCCTCCTCGCGTAAACGATTCGCTACCCGTATCGTCAAAGAACTTTTCCCCATTTGCCGACTGTTGAGAATATAGCAAAATTCGCCCTGTTTAAGGGCATGGTATAAATCGGTATCGGCTTGGCGTGGCACATAAGAGGGCGCGTCGGGTAGTAGATTGCCACCGGTGGTGTAGAAATTTGTCATATAAAAAAACTCTAAAAACGTTGAACAAGATTTAATAGATTAAAGAATTGACAAGAATTAGTTTTGAGGGATAAAAAATTCTTGTTATACATTAATAAAATAAATTTAGGTTAATCTTTAATCCTGTAATTCCTTCAATCCGTTAAATCCTGTTTAAAACGGTGTTGAGAGGCAATTTGTTGCTCCTCGGATAATTGCCGAAGCAAAATAAATTTGGAACGAAAATTGGGCCGAAGCAAAATAAATTTGGAACGAAAATCGGGCCGAAGCCAATTCTGAATTACAACAAATGCTTTTTCAAATAATGTTCATAAATTTGACACCGCAAACTCACCTTATCCTTTGACTCTCCTCGCAAGATTCCGGCACTGCGGAGACGATAAAATGAGTCATAATCTGGGCAAGATTGCCCTTGCAATACCTTTTGCATTGTGTGTAATAATGCCTCTTCACTGTTCAGCAAGCTGACAATTCGACGCAAATGATCGCCATAAGTGCCATTGTCACGAGTCGCTGTGCTAATAAATGCGTCTAAGCTTATCTTATGGCTGACTAAATCATTTAAACCACAACGCACTAAATACGGTTGCCCGCCTACAAATTGATGAAACTGTGTGATTTCTTTCGAGTTTTTGAGTGGTGAGCCATAACGTTGATTCAAATGAGCGAGCTGTTGTGGCGTGAAATCTTCTAAAAACAGCTTGGTGCCGACATTGAAAGGCGATTGATTTTGATCTTTGATCAATAAGTAGGTTTCTGTCGCATAAGCGATGGCTAAAGTCAGGCGTGAACAAGGCGTGGCCGGATTTAAGGCGCGTTCATTATGCCACGTCCGAAATAGGGCAAACACTTCACTACTAAAGTCACATAAAAACAAACGATCAGCTTCATCTACTCCCCACAATATGGGTTTGTTGCTTTTGCCTAAGATTTCACTCTTAAAGTACAAATCAAAATTCATATTAGGCGCGCGATTGGGCCGCCATTTTTTGAAATCTTCAGGGTAAACATCCGAGTTGACTTGATCTGCTAACATTTCCCCAAGGGCAAGAAAAAAGGTATCCAAACTCTGTAATTGGGCCTCAATCAATTTTTGGAAATCCGTCAACAAGACAATGATGCCTGCTTCACGCGCTTTTTGTAAACCCCGTGCTAATAACGAGGTTTTGCCGACTTGCCGAGGGCCTTTGAGCAAGAGGATGCTATCACGGCGTTGAATCGCCGTTTGAAACTCTTGATCAACTTGCCGTTCAATATAAAATTGGGAATCTAAAAGCATAGCGCCTCCACAGGGTTCGATTTTGGGTAATGGTTTTTTAGGGAGTGTCTTTTTAGGGGGCAATGGTTTTTTAAGGGGTGGCAGTGGTTTAGGTGGTTTGAAACGATTTACCCAAGCTTGAGCCACAATTTGGTTAATCTGTTTAAATTCACGCCATTTTTTAAATAAAGGCTCAAAGCGAGTTGCCAAACCGGTATTTAACATGATTTCAGATTTATAACCCGCAGTTGCTAATCCAATGACACGATGCGTTTTGTAATGATAAATTAGCCCGCCGCTTTGTCCTTGCCCTTTAATGGCATCATTTTCGATTTTATTATCGGTACGAAAACCGGATATCTTACCGATGAAAGTTTTGATTTGGGTATTTTCAGGTTTATGCCCCGCTGGATAACCCACCGCAACGATTTCATCAGTAATATGTTCATCTGAAACCATGCCTAAAGGCAAATAATGATTAGGCTCATAATCAATTTTCAACACCGCAATATCGTATTCTGAATCTCGCAAGGATTTTCGTTGATCAAGCACGGCTGGATATTTGCCATCAAAATGGGTTTTGATAAAAATATCATCTGGAGACTCGCCAACACAGTGATAGGCGGTTAATAAATAACCATTGGGCGTGATAAAAAAACCAGTGCCACGAAATTCATATTTTTCTCCCACCTTTTCAAAAATCTTGACGCTGGCATCGGTTAATTCTCGGTGAATGGTTTTTTTGAGTTGTTCGGTTGTTATGGGCATTGTTTCTATCAATTTTCACAATTTTCAAGATAAATGGTGGGCAAGCGTTTGGTTCGTTTTTGGGTTGCTCTTGATTTCATTGCCGCCCGCTTACCCACCCTACATGTGGTTTTAAGCCTCAGGGCAGAGTTTATCCAAATACCCATCAACGACTAAAATCGTGCCGACTGTAATGACATTCGTCGTCGGTAATGATAGCGCAACAGCTAAACAGTCAACTGATATGGCGATAATCATCGCGTTTTCAAATACACTCTTTTTTTGTGGGTATCCCCACTCTTCACAGATTTTATGGCGCAACAGGTTTCGCCGTTTTTCAAACCATTGGTTAAAACGTTTTTTAAACGTTTCAAGTGAAAAAGACGGCGCAAAAG
>Ga0190316_1000658_pt1 | contig 10622 bp, 8 predicted proteins | sample 48701112_MG_FD_161663 | JGI IMG/M metagenome (GOLD analysis project Ga0190316, IMG submission 161663) | Hydrothermal vent sediment bacterial communities from Southern Trench, Guaymas Basin, Mexico - 4870-11-1-2_MG | ecosystem: Environmental > Aquatic > Marine > Hydrothermal vents > Sediment ... | reverse complement strand
CAAAGAGAGAGAATCCAAAATGGCATATTTTGTCCAATATGATATTTCTGATAGAAAAGCTGTAGAAGAGATGTTTAAGGAAATCAAAAGTCAACATAATGGAGTTGACATACTCATTAATAACGCAGCAGTTTATGGACCATCATGTAAATTCTACGAAATGTCCTATAACGACTTTGTTAAAACGATTTGTGTTGATCTATCAGGTGCTGTTTATTGCACACTCCTTGCGCTTCCACACATGATTCAGAATAAATGGGGAAGGATAATATTCACTGCTGCCCCTATGTCTTCATCTGGAATTCCAGCTCCCTATCTTGCAGGAAAAGCGGGATTTATTGGTCTGGCTAAATACATATCAAAGAAGTTTAAAGATGTATACACCTTCGGTCTTGCTCTAAGACATGTTGACACTCCTTTGATAAGAAAGGCAATGGAAAGTAGGGGCAAGAATGTAGAGGAGGCGATAAAGGAATTAAACAGTAAATCTCTAACTGGAAGAATGATAACACCGGAAGAAGTTGCAGAAATATATGGTTACTTCCTCACATCCTTATGGAAATCCTTGGATGGAACCGTCATATTGGCAGATGGTGGAATTACTTATTTAAGGTAGGAGGTCTGGCATGGAAAGTATTGAACTGAAAGGAAAGAAATGCGTATTATTCGGAGCAAACGATCCTCTCGGGATGAACATTATAAAACATCTTTTAGAGATGGGAATAGAACCGGGACTAATAGATATTGATGGAAAAGAAACAAATCTGGATCTTCCACAGGAGACAGTGATTCCTGGAGATGAAAAAACTTTTAAAAGAGCGGTGGATAATTTAAGCGCAAAATTTGGAAAGATAGATTTTCTTATACTTTCTTACTACTTTGAGGATAAACTAAAATTTTTTATAGATGATCCTAATTTAGAGAAGTGGGATTTAATTAGAGAAAGGTGGGTTGATAGCTACTTTCTCTGTATGAAAACCATAGCTCCACATTTCATAAAAAATAGATTTGGAAGAGTAGTCTTTTTAAACACACTTGCTGGATATACAGGGGAGGGAGAGGGTGAAGGAGAACTGATAATAGAAAACTCTTCTATTTATGAGTGTGCAGCTTCAAGCGCCATAACAGGTATGATGACATCCATAGCAAGACAGATAATACCTATGGGTATTTCAGTTAATGGCATTGCTATAAGACCAAACTATATGGAAGATATTGAGAGAATAAATGATGCGATAGATCTATGGCTTTCAGGAGTACTTACATACTCCTGTGGTCAAATTATACGAATATACTAACGATTGGAGAGGAAAAATGGATAAAGAATTTGGAGAACGTATCTTAAAGGAATGGGGGATACAGGAACTTCCTCTTGAAGATAAAATAATAAAAATATTTGAAAAGGTACGAGATATTCCTTTTGGAAGCATAGGTTCAAGGGATCCAAAAGATGTATACGAAAGAAATAAAGGCACCTGTTCTGGTAAAAATTTCCTCTTAAGAGACCTCTATAAACTTATAGGGGTAAAAACAAGAGACATGATATGTCTTCAAAGATGGAAAGACCTTACATGGTTTCCAACAGAGACCTATAAAAATGTGAAATTTCCAGAGGAATTATTAAAGATGCTTGATGAATATGATATCGTAGATTTCCATAACTATGAGGAGATATATATTAACAACAAATGGATAGTTGTTGATGCCACAATTGATAAACCGCTCAAAAAAATTGGATTCTATACAACAGGGAATTGGGATGGAAAAACGAGCATGCCTCTATGTTTTCCGGGAAGTGACAAAAGATGGGATTGTGGAGATAGGGGGGCTGAAGAAAAAAAGAGACTAACTTCTCTCCTTCCTCATGACATTGCTGAAGCAAGGGAAGAATTCTTAAAGAAGATGACGAGATGGATAGATGAATTAAGGGAATCAAAACTTATTTAGTCTGGAATTCTTTAATTTTTAAATATTTAAAACTAAAAGGAGGTAAAAAATGGTAGATGAGGAAAAATCTGGAGGTTATGCTTGGTGGGTAACCATTATCGGAACTTTAACTTCTCTTACTGTTTTCTCCACCATGACTTCTTATTCTATGACAGTATCCCAACTTGCTGATGCATTAGGTGTTACCCAACAAGCAGTAATGTTAGGTGAAACGGTTAGAATGATATTCTGGGTCGTTGGATTAATCGTGGGAGGAATGGTTATAAGTAAAATTAAAGTTAAAAACACCGTTATTTTAGCAATGGCTTGTTTGCTTATCCCCCAATTCTTGTTTCCTTACATTAAAAACTACAGTTTGCTATTATTCCTTAAAGCTATTCAGGGATTTGCATCAATGTCTTGGCCTGCACTTGTTGTATCAATTATGAGTTGGGTACGTGGAAAACAGATAGGACTTGCATCTGGAATTTTTCTTGGTGGTAGTTTAGCTGGTGGTGGAATTGGTGGTGTAATAGTTGGTCATGTCATTCCATCAATGGGTTGGAAAGCTTCTTTCTGGGTTCTTGGTTTAATTTCTGTAGTTATCACTCTTATTTGGTATTCAACCGTAAGAATTGCACCTGCACCTGAAGCAGCAGAAACAGAAACTTCTGCGGAGAAGAAAGAGGGACCTTCTCCGTTCGCAAAGATGATAAGAATGCCAGAAACATGGTTGCTTTCATTAATAATGTTAGGCAGCACATGGATGCTCTTCGGACTTCTGTCTACTCTTCCAATTTATGGTAAATACATCGGATACGATGTAACGAAGGTTGGAAATTTAACAACTGCTGTATCCATTGGTTATATCGTAGCTGCAGTGATAGGTGGAGCAATATCAGATGCAATGGCTTCAAAGATGGGACAACTTAGAGGTAGAAGCATAGCAATGGCTATAGGATTTATCATAGCTATTGTTGGGGCTATTCTCCTGCCTGTGCTTGCCCCATTGAGTTTTGGATTATTCTACTTCGCTGCACTCCTCAGCGCTTTTGGTAATTCATGGCCTCAAGCTGTTTTCTGGGCAGTTCCGCATGTAGCCTACACACCGGATGTAGAGGCTGCAGGAACTGGCTTCACTGGTGGAATAGGTAACATATCAGATCCAATCTCCCCACTTGTTATAGGTGTCATATTGGGTGGAAGAGGTTTGTGGAAAATGGGTTGGTGGACATGTGCTATTGCGAGTGCTGTCGCATTAATTGCTTCACTTGCGCTTGCAGCAAGAGATAAAAGGAGGGTGGCATAAAAATGGCAAAAAAGTATATCCTTGTTAATGATGCCGGTACAACCGGCAATAAAGCGGTTATCGTGGATGATAAGTTAAATATCATCGCTTCAGAGGGAGGTAACTATAAAACATACTACCCACATTTAAACTGGGCAACTCAAAAACTCTCAGAGGTTTGGGCTGTAGTTAGAAAAAATACAGAGGATGTAATAAAGAAGAGCGGTATCAATCCAAAGGATATAGCGGTAGTTTCGTTCAGTAATCAGATGATGACCATGATTCCTGTGGATAAAAATGGGAATGTTCTAATGGATGAGGTTGGTATATGGTGTGATATGAGACAGGAAGAACAGGCAAACAGGTTGATGAATGCTCTTGGTGGAATTGATAATTACTACAGAATAACAGGTGTTGGCTGGCAACCTCAGCTTGCTCCAATCTGTAAGATTATGTGGTATAAAGATAATGTTCCTGAAATTTACAATAAAACCTATAAATTCCTACAGTACAAAGAATTGTTTGCCTACTATCTCACAGGGAAGATGGCCACTGAATACGGAGACATGTCAATGAATGGCATGATGGATTGTGCTAAGAGAGTAATATCAGAGGAGATTTTTAAGGCAGCAGAAGTAGATGTTTCTAAAATTCCGGATATAATAAATTCTCACGATATTATAGGCTACGTCACAAAAGAAGCTGCTGAAGAAACTGGACTGATGGAGGGAACCCCTGTTGTTTTGGGCTCTGGAGATGTAATCTGTGCAGTTACAGGAGCAGGCGTAGTAAAGAAAAACATGGCTTATACATACATAGGCTCTGCAAATTGGTCAGGGGTATTTTCTGAAAAGCCAAGTCTTGATCCAAAATATAAGATGAACTGTAATACGATGCAGCCCCAAGGTGGTTATCAACTTGTAATGATAACTGCTGCTGGTGGAATAGCACAGGACTGGTTTAAGGAGGGAATGTACACTTCTGAAACATACATTATGGAAAAAATACTAAACTCTTCAGTGTATAATAAACTCAAAATCGATGCTGCAAGCATAAATCCAGGAGCTGACGGTCTTATATTCCTTCCATACCTAAGAGGTGGTGGAGCTCCACACTTTGACATAGATGCAAGAGGTGCATTTCTTGGACTTGGAATGACCCATACAAAATCTCACATGCTGAGAGCTTTGTATGAGGGAATATGCTTTAACATGAGGTGGTTGTACGATTTATACGAAGAGCTTGGCGTTCCAATATTTAGTCTTGACCAAATCAGAGCAATAGGAGGAGGAGTCCTTAACGATCTATGGATGCAGATCTATGCAGATGTTAATGGTGTGGATTTTGGTAGAGTATCCAATCCTCAGCAGTCAACGGCGATTGGAGCAGCTATTATGGGAGGAGTAGGTGTAGGAATATGGAAAGATTATGAAGAAGCAACTAAGCTCGTAAAGATAACAAAGGTCTTCAAACCAAACCCAGAAAATCATGCTCTCTATAATGATCTTTACCCAATATATAAAGATTCCTATTCACATGTAGCCCCTGTCTTCAAATCCCTTGCTCAGTTTGCCAAGAAGTATGTAAAGTAAAAATCAACCTTTATGCCACCGATAGAGCTCTATCGGTGGCATAAATTTCACAGAGTTTTATAATAATAAATAGTATGGAAAAAGTAGAAAATACTGAATTAAGCAAAAGACAGGTAAAAGAAATTCTTTTTCTTTTGAATTCATCTGGAGATACGCTAACTGAAGGAAAAATCGCCAAAAATTTTGGTATCACGAGAAAAACAGTTAGAAAGGACATAGTAAACATAAAAACTTTTCTGAATTCAAAAGGGATTGACTTAAAAATAAAGCCAAAGAAGGGAATAACTCTTAGAGGTATCTCCAAAAAGAAGAAACAATCCATAAAGTTTGAGCTCAAGGAAAGGCTTGGAAGTGAAAGAAAATTCAGTAAAGTTGAAAGATTCAGTCTGATTCTTGCTCATTGTCTCCTGACCACAAAAATTCCCACAATTGAGGATTGGAGTGAACTGTTAAATGTATCAAGAATAACTGTGATGAAAGACATCTTAAAGGTTAAAAAATGGCTTAGAGGTGAAAATCTGGAACTCGTAGGAAAACCCGGAGTCGGATTCAAGCTCATAGGGGAAGAAAAAAACATTAGAGATGCTATTGTAGATTTCTTCATGCTTATACTATTTCAGCATGAAGAGTACATAGATTTATGGAGAGAAAATATAAGTCTTCCAGATGTATTGAATGGGTTCCACTTAGAAATTTTGTCAGATATATACTCTTTTGAAATAAGAAATTTTGTGCAAAGAGTGGAAAAAGCACTTGGAACAACTCTTCTTTACGAAGATTACATAAAATTTCTCATGTATATTTCTGTCTCTTTAAGAAGAATAAGGGAAGGCTATCATATAAAAGCACTTCCGCAGGAAATTTCAAATACAGTGAAGAAACCCCAGTACAAACTCATAAAAGAGAATGTTAACCATCTTTGCGACGTGTCTGAGATAAAAATAGATCAGGGAGAGATAGTTTATTTGACAGAGAGGCTTGCAACACTGAGATTTCATTCAGAACCTCATATATTCAGTATTTATGAAAAATCCACCGATATTTATGCAAGACATTTAGCTAAACTTGCAGAGGGAATATTTGGTCTACCTTTCACCAAAGATGAAGAATTTATCCAACTCGTCTCTGCTCATTTAAGAATGTTTTTTGGAAAAATTGATTATGGTATAAAAGTTATGAATCCCTTTTTTGACGAAATTAAGAATAATTGTCCTCTATTATTGAAAGTATCTGAACGCATATGCAAACAGTGTGCCCAAAAATTTCATATAAAATTACTGAATCAAGAAGCTCAATGTATTGCACTTTATTTATTGGAAGAAATAGAGAAAATGAGCTGGAGAAGGAGGAAAAGAATAGCAGTTTTATGTCCACAATCAATGGCAATAACACATTTCCTAAAGTGGAAGTTGAAAAACTCCATTCCTGAAGTTGATGTTACGATTGTAAGATCCTGCGGTGATGATCAAAAAGATAATAAATTTTTGAGTAATGTGGATTTAATTCTCTCCACAGAACCCATACCCTTGATAAAAATTCCTGCGCTCATCATACCTCGTTTTCTCAGTGATGAATACATAGAAAAGATTAAGGAAATTTTGCACATTAAATATAGAGGTAGTGATGAATATAACGAAAAATTTTTATATAAGAATAAAGGTTTTACCTCTTTACTTGAGCTTAAGTTATCAGAAGGAGAAAATCTTTCGGTAAAATTTGCAGAAGAACTGCATAAAAGAGGATACATAAGAGATAATTCTTTCAAAGAACTTTCAAAAGCTGGGATAAATAACTCAAGCAAATCTCATAACTTTGTATTTTCCTATGCAAGTGCAAAAATAGGAGTTAAACCGGGAATCGTCGTAATTCCTTTGAATAAAGTTAATTCAAATTACCTGACAACATACAGGTTGTCATCAAATAAAAAATTTTTAATCATTCCAATATTCGTGAACAATCCAGACGAGAGTTTAAAGGTATTAAAGGGCTTTAGATATCTGATAAGAAAGGCTGGCTTAAATTTAGAGAAATTTACAATTACTTTCTCTTAAATGTGTGATACTTTGATAAAGAGGGAGGGAGATTAATAATTCTGTAGATCTTATCATCAGAAGATAGATCATCCAATCTAAAAAACTTTAAGTGGTCTCTACAGCCTTCATGGAGTGGAGGGATTAAACCGAGTTCTTTAATGTTTTTATAAAAGAAGTATTTTCCGTGAAGGAAGGAACATAAAGGGCAAGTTTTCTCATCATCTACGCCTTCAAATCTTACAATAAGAGTGTTGTCTGTAATTCTATTTCGAGCCTCCTTCTCATCCTCAAGTGCTGCTACAAAGGCTGAAAGCCATATCCAGTCTTCCTCTTCCTCCAGTCTCTCCCTTGCTAATTCATCATCTTCTTCATCGTCATAAAAGTCATCATCAAAGTCATCATCATCAAATTCTTCGCCGTCATCTTCAAATTCTTCATCATCCATTGTTTTTCTCCTTGGCTTTTAAAATTTTTATTTAAATGATTTATCCACCAACTTTAATAACTCTATTATGGAGAGATTTTGAGGACATTTACTCTCACACTCACCACACTCCCTACAATTTGATGCCCTCTCCTCTTCCTTTAAAAACTCATATTTAAATTTTCCCTCTTTAAAATCATTGTATCTTAAAGCCTCATTGTAAATTTCAAAATTCTTTGGAATGTTAACTCCAAAGGGACATGGCAAACAATACTTACAATTGGTGCAATCTATAAATTTTATCTTCAGCCACTCCTCTCTTGCCTTTTTTAAAATCTCCTCCTCTTCTTTTGTAAGGCATCCAACATCATACTTTGAGGCAATCCTTATATTCTCTTTCACATGCTCCAATGCACTCATCCCACTCAAAACTGTGAGAACCTCTTTTTTGTTTAATACAAAGGATAATGCCCATTCAACAGGAGTTCTTTTTATCTTAAACCCATTTAACACCTTTAACACCCTCTCCGGAGGATTTGCAAGTTTCCCACCCTTTATTGGTTCCATAATTATAACCTGAATTCCCTTTTCATAGGCATATGATAGCCCCCTTTCCCCTGCCTGATAATCAACATCCATATAGTTCAATTGAATCTGAGTAAAATCCCAGTCATAGTAATCAATTATCTCCTTAAATACGGGAAATTCATCGTGGAAGGAGAAGCCAAAGAATCTTATCTTCCCCTCTTTCTTTTTATTTATAAGCCAGTCAATAACTCCTAAGTCTCTAACCTTTTCCCAGCTCTTTTTCCAGAGGGAGTGAAGGAGGTAAAAATCTATGTAATCTGTCCTTAACCTGTTAAGTTGTGCATTAAAATAAAAATCAAAATCTTCTTTTTTATTAACAAGCCACACTGGCATCTTTGTTGCAAGGTAAATCTTTTCTCTTATCTTCCTTTTCTCTATATAGTATCCAAGAAATGGCTCACTCATTCCCTCATGATATGGATATGCAGTATCAATATAGTTTACACCATTCTCTATTGCATAATCAAGCATTCTTTCTGTTTTTAATACATCTATATCCCCCTCATTTTTTATGGTGGGAAATCTCATCGCTCCAAAACCAAGAGATGAAACCTTTATTTTTCCCTTCTTAAATTCTCTATAAATCATGTATAATATTATATCAAATAGCTACAATAAATGTTATAGCTTCACACAATAAAGAGTTAACTCTATTTTTGTTTTATAAATCTTTTACTCAGATAGGAAGAAACTTTAGAACATCTACCTTCTCCTTTTTCCCGGTTTCATCTATCCTCTCAACTTCAACTGGAAGTTTTCCTCCTTCTCCAAGTTTTATCTTTTTACTCAACACCTCCAGTACATCAATAGGATTCACTCCTTTCTCTGGTGGGAAGACACCCTTCTCTTTTATCTTTCCTTGACCCATAAGTAATGCACCAAGTGCTGCTGGTATTCCAGTTCCCTTCTCCATCCCAGCTCCTTTTGATGTAACTGAGAAAATGTATGTATATCTTCTTCCATCTTTTTTTCCTTTTATCACAATCTTCAAACATCCAATAGGTTCTATTATCCCTGCATCTTTTATAAATTTCTCTCTTCTTGAGAGAATGAACGAAACAGCAAAATCAATTGGTTTTATCTTCCTACCATTTACATCAATAGGCTCTTCTGAAGTAACACCAAGCTTGACAAAACCCTTTATAAGCTCTGCATATTTTGGAGGAAGCACTATGCCAAGATTAGTAACTCTCTTTAATGACTTAAAGACTCTTGGAAGTGTAATTGTTTCTGGATGAGGATAGGCATAAACCCTATACTTTCCAAATCCACACATATCCACATCCTCCTCCAGTGCCTCTCCGCTTTTATCAAATATTCTCACAGTTTTAAACTCTCCATCAAGAAAGGCAGGGATATCAATCAACATAGAATGTATCCTGTGCCTAACAACTGCAGCTCCTTCAGTTTTTTCTCCTCCATGTGCATGATATATATCGACACTTGTCATTTCATCAAAGAGATAATCATTTGCAAATCTCACAAGAACATTTGCAAAACCAGGAGAACTTCCCATTCCTATAAGCGCAGAAACTCCCCTTTTCTTTGCCTCTTCATCCATTTCAAGCTGTCTCTCCGTTGCGTCAAAATCGTCACATATATCAACATAATTTATCCCCTTTTCAATAACAGCTTTTAGGATCTTTGGACCAAATTTAAAGAATGGACCAATAGTGTTCAAAACAACATCAGAACCTTCAATAGCACTTTTTACACTCTCCTCATCATTCGCATCAACTTCTCTAAACGAAACATTTTTAAGTGTTGAGGATAATTTCTCGCCCTTTTCTCTATTTATATCTGCAACAACAATTTCAGAGAAAAAATCTAATGAAGAGAGTGTTTCTACTGCAACACTTCCAACAGTTCCACATCCTCCAAGAACTGTAACTTTCATCTCTAACCTCCTTTAAAGTCCAATTCCCTTTCCAAATGGATCTCTCCACTTCTCAAGTGCAACCTTTAGTTCAGGGTACTCTTTGGCTGCCTCTTCAAGTGGAATTCCCTTCATCGTTGCATCTATTGCCTGTCTGAATGCCTTTGCTCCAGCAACTGGACCTTGAGGATGGGCATGTATTCCACCACCGGAACCAATCACGACATCCGGTCCAAGATCTTTTATAACATTTGGAATCATTGAAGGAGTAATTCCACCTGATGGCATTGGAAATGTTGGTTTGATGTTGTAGAATGGGAATGTTAAATTATAGGCATTTCTAATAAATTTCTCTGGTAGAACGGGCGCTTTACCATATGGAGCAGGTATAACAACAATGTCAGCACCTGCCAGTCTTGCAAGCTTTGCAAGTATTATGTGTGAACTTATGCCGTGATATGGGGACATATACATTGCCCCAGTAACATCCATATGTCCAAGTATTGGAACATTTATTGATGGATCCTCTGCAAGTGCCCTTAAAACAGAGAACCCAACAGCTAAGTAGTTCACCATAAGTGCATTTGCACCTAATTCAACTGCTCTTTTTGCATTCTCAAATATCTTTGGAACTCTATCTGTGATGTTTACTGTGTAGAGTGTATGCTCGCCTGTCTCTTCAAAAACCTCTTTCTCTATCTCCATATATCTTTTAACCCTCTCCTCTATCCTGTTAAAGGATGCATCTGCTATTAATTCATCATCTTTGATGATATCGCATCCACCAAGAGCTGCTTTTCTAAAAAGTTCTGCTCCAACATCAACAGTGTATCCAGTGCATGGTTTAATCATATTATTTAAAAGAGGTCTATCATAAACGTTGAGAAGTTTTCTT
>Ga0190316_1000657_pt1 | contig 10627 bp, 13 predicted proteins | sample 48701112_MG_FD_161663 | JGI IMG/M metagenome (GOLD analysis project Ga0190316, IMG submission 161663) | Hydrothermal vent sediment bacterial communities from Southern Trench, Guaymas Basin, Mexico - 4870-11-1-2_MG | ecosystem: Environmental > Aquatic > Marine > Hydrothermal vents > Sediment ... | reverse complement strand
TAGGTATAAATAAACCTATTAGTGAATACAAAGGAAATATAATGCATATTAGAGCGGTGAAATATAGCAATAAATATTTAAATAAAAATTTCCATGTTGGTGATAGAGTGAGATATATTTTTGTAAAAAGAACTCCGAAAGGTCTTCCACCGACAGATGTTGTTGCGTTTGATGATCCAAATATGTTAAAAGGTTTCGAGATTGATTATGATAGATTGATTGAAAGGATAAAAAAGAAATTGGATAGTATTTTTGAAATTTTTTCTATTGACATGAATATCAAGCATAATATAAAAAGTAATAAACTTTTTTGAAAGATAAGTTTAGTTTATAATTAAAAAAGGAGGTTTGTTATGATTGATGTTGATAAACTGAAAAAAGTCAGAGAAAAGGTAAAATCTATGAACGAAAGAGGTGGATTTGAAACTTTTCGACCTAAGGAAGGCAAAAATAAGATAAGAATAATAGCCCCTCCTAATAGAGATCTACCTTTTAAAGAATTAGGTCATCATAGATTAGATAGGATTTATCTATGTCCAAAGGTGGTTCTTGATGAAAGATGCCCAGTATGTGAGATGGTTTCTCAGTTAAGAAAAAGTAAGCTTGCAGAAGATAGAAAACTTGCCAAGAAACTTAGTGTTGTTGTGAAAGGTGCGTGGATTATTCTTGATAGAAGTGATAATAGAGTTAAGGTTTGGATTAGTTCTCCGCGTATTTTTGAAGATCTTTTGGATTATATGGCTGAAGGTGATTTTGGTGATTTCACGGATCCATATGAAGGTAGAGATATTATATTAAAAAGAGAAACACCACCTGGAGGTGTTACAAGATATAGTATACAGTTTCTTGATCAATCTCCAATTTACAAAGACAAAAAGAAAATAAAGGAATTACTTAGCAATCTACCTGATTTAGATAGTTTTGTTACAAAGAAATATGAGGATTTAGCTGATATACTTGAAGATTATATTGAGAATGAAGAGTTAGAGGAAAAAGAAGATGAGGAAGATAGAAATGAAGAGACAGAAGATGTAGAAGTCGAAAATGAAGAGAAAGATGAGGTAGAGGATATAGATGAAGAAGACAGATCAGAAAGAAAATTTTCAAAGAAGAAAACCAGTTTACCAGAATGTTTTGGTGAATATGATGAAAATGATGAAGAGTGTAAAGAATGTCCTTACAAGAAAAAATGTGCAAAATTTGTTAAGATTCAGTCTGAAGAAATAGAAGAGGAAGGTGAACAAGAAGACGAAGAAATTCATGTTGAAAGCGATGATTCAGATGATGAAGATGACATAGAACAGATGTTTAGAAAATATAAAGGAAAAAGGAGGAAAAAGAGATGAAATTTTTGAAAGAGATTGATAGGGAGTTATATGATATGTTACAAAAATTTGATAAGTATGTAAAGATAGATGAAGATGATATAGTCAAAGAGTTATCTAAATTTTCTGCGATATATGGGTTCTTTGCTGTGAAGTTAGCAAAGTTTCAGATGTTAACAGAGAAGGCCAAATTTGATTTAAATCGTTTACAAGCAGAACTTGATTCGGAGTATAGACAGAAATTTAGAGAAGAAGGAACCAAAGTTACAGAGAAGATGATAGAATCCGAAATAATTACAGATGAGAGGTATATTGAGAAACAAGAATTCTATCAGAACTTAAGAGAGGTTTTTCTTGTGTTGCAGAAAGCCGTTGATTCATTATCTACAAAGAAAGATATGTTGATATCCTTAGTTTCAATGAAGAAAGTAGAATCTACTGTATGATAAGGAGGTGTGATGGCTGATGTCTTTGATGTTTTATCTGAAAAATTAAGTGAAGTTGTTTGTTTTGGTAAGGAAACATTAAGTGATGTTGAAGATTTTATTCCTACAGGATGTTATGTATTGGATAAGATAATAGGTGGAGGAATTCCTGAAAAAAGAATTACAGAGATTTTTGGTGATGAGTCTACAGGAAAATCTACTTTAGGATTGTCTATATTGAGACAAGCACAATTAAAAGCAGATTACTATGTTCCTGTTTTAATAGATACAGAGACAAGTTATGATACGAACAGAGCAGTACAACTTGGATTAGATACTAATAGATTGTTATATTCTGACTTAGATACAATAGAAGATGTATTTGATTTGATGACAAAAGTAGCTAAGGAAGCAAAAAAAGCAAATAAAAAAGCAAGAACAGTTATTGTGTGGGATAGTCTTGCTGCTACTACTACAAAAGCAGAATTAGAAGGTGTTGTAGGTGATTCTCAATATGGTTTACATGCACGATTACTGTCTCAAGGATTTAGAATGTATAGAAGGATAATATCAGAGTATGATGTGACACTTATAGTTCTAAATCAAACAAGACAAAATATACAAACATTTGGTTATGGACCACATTATACTACTTTTGGTGGTAAAGCATTAAAATTTTATTCTTCTGTTAGGATTAGGTTGCGTGTAGTAGAGAAAGTGAAGCAAGGTGATAATATAAATGCAGTGAAAGTTGAGGCAGAAACAGTTAAGAATAAGATATATGCACCGTTTAAGAAAGTTAGATTTTATATTGATTTTAACGAAGGTATTGATAATATATCATCAACTTTAGATTATGCGATTCAAGAAGGGTTTGTAGAAAAGAAGGGAGGTTGGTATGAGTATAAAGGAAAAAAATATAGAGGTGTTGAATTAGTGAATTATTTTAAGGAGAATGTTGATGAACTTTATAACTTGATAGGAGGTGTGAATGAAGAATACAAAGAACAGAAGATTGAGCAAAGAAGTAGACGATAAAGACAATGTAAAAATGATTTATAGTGAAGTTTATAATGATATACTGTATGAGGTTGTATATTCTAAGAATAATAGATTTTTGTTGAGAGTTGGTCCTACCGTATTGTTATTAGAAAAAGATGAACTAAGTAAGTTGAGAGAGATACTTGATAAGATTACGGAGGCTTTATGATTTATCTTATTGATGGGAATTGTGTGTTATTAGGTAAAGATTGGAATACTGGATTATATTTTGGTAGTCAAAGAATATCAGGAGTTATTTCTTTTCTTAGATATATTAGATCAGTTTTTGATAAATTTGGATATCCTGATGAAGTCTTTCTTGTGTGGGATAGTAGAGATGAAAGAAAAAACATGTTATATTCTAATTACAAGAAAGGAAGAAAGACTACAGATGAACTGTTTGAAAAGTTAACTCAGATAAGTTTAATTGATGAGATATGTCATTATTTAGGTGTGAATACTGTTAGAGTTGAAGGTGTGGAAGCGGATGATGTTATTGGATTTATAACACAAAGAATTGATGATAAGATATATATACTATCGTTTGATCATGATTTATATCAATGTGTTTTCTTTAATGAAGATGTTAGTATTGTAACTAAAGACAACAAACTTGTGACTAAAAATAATTTTAAGAAGTATACAGGCTTAGCCAATTTAGAGGAGTTTATTCTATTTAAAAGTATAGTTGGCGATTCTTCTGATAATATAAAAGGTGTTGAAGGTATAGGTTCTAAGAGATTCAAAAGTATGTTGGACAATTATGGTGTTGATTTTATTAAGAAAAAATATAAAGAAGTATATTTGAAAAATAGACAATTAGTGGATCTTAGATATGTTGATATGAAAAATCGAAAAGTTTATTTCAGGTTAGGTAATTTTGATACTGATTTTTGTCGGTCTTTTTTCTATAGATATAAGATGCTTGATTTTCTCAAAAAATTTCAGTGGTTTATCGAACCTTTCAGAAATTTGTCAAGGAGGAAAAGATGAAGATTTTAGTTATGACGGATACACATTTCAGGACATATGGTAATAGGTTGGTTAATGGATTAAATGAGTTTTTCTTCAAACAAATAACAATTTTCGATGAAATAATAGATAAAGAAAATCCAGATATTGTTATCTTTTGTGGTGATTTATTTGATAAAAGATATAAGTTAGATGTTGTTGTATCTTATTTTGTATCTAAAGTTATAAATAAATATACGAGAAAAGGAGTTAAGTTTTATTTCTTAGTTGGTAACCATGATTTATATAGAATGAGTTTCATTAACTCAATAGAGGTTGTATCGGGATTAAATAGAGTATTTAAGAAAAGAAAAGTAATAGATATAAATGGTGATAGTTTTGTTTTCTTACCCTATATCAAAGAGATAAATAGTAAAGAGGATTTGAAATCAGTAAAAAAATTCTTAAGAAAGAATGACGGTTATCTGTTTGTTCACAACTATATAGATGTTTTCAACAGAATAGAGAATGGTAATGAGGTTGATTTTACAAATACTGATGAGTATGTTATCTCCGAAAAAGATATATCACATTATGAGTATGTTTTTTCAGGTCATAACCATTTGCATCAAGAAAAAGGTAATTTGAGAAATATTGGTTCTTTGTTTTATCTGAAGTGGTCTGAAGTTGGTGGAAGAGGATATTATATTTTAGATGAAGATAAGGTTATGTTTAGAGAGTCAGAGTCTTTTAGGTTTATAACTTATAGATTTGAAGATAATTTTGATTTAGAAGAAGATTTAGATTTTAATGATTATGATTATTATAGATTTATTGTAAAAGAGGATTTGGTTGATAGTTTACTTAAAAAGTATAATAGAAGGAAGGTTAGTTTTAATTTGATGGATATTATAGTTGAATATAAGGTAGAAGAAAATGAACAAAATGAAGTTGTTAATATGAATTATGATTATGAAGAAGCAATAGAAGAGTTTGTTAAATACAAAAAGAAAGATAAAGTTTTTATTGAAAAAGGATTGGAGGTGTTGAATGAGGTTCTTGGTGATTGATATTAAGAATTTTTTGTCTTATGATAAAGTAAGTTTTAATCTTGATAAAAGAGGTATTGTTTTTGTAAAAGGGATAAATAATGATTCACCTAAGTTTGATAGTAATGGTAGTGGTAAATCAGCTTTATTTGAAGCGATATATTTTGCCCTTTATGGTAATTTATTAAGAAAGGGTAAAAGAGGTCCTGTTAGAAAAGGTGAAGATAAATGTATTGTTAAGTTGAGATTCAAGGTTAATAAGGATGAGTTTTTGATTGTTAGGGAAAAAGGTAAAATACATAAATTAAAATTATATCAGAATGATGAGGATATATCTTTACCTGATATAAGAAAAACACAAAGTTTGATAAATGATATTATACATCCAGATGTATTTGTGAATACAGTATTGTTTTCAGGTTCTTTGACACAGTCTTTTTTAAATGGAACTGATGCACAAAGAAAAGATATTATGATGAAAATGTTTGGTCTTGATATTTTTATTAAAGCACAAGAGAAGGCCAAAGAGAAGGTTAAGGTGTTTGATAGAAAATTGAGGGAGTTGGAAGTAGATTTAGAATCAAGTAAGAAATTGAAAAAAGAATTAAAAAGTATGATTAAAGATATTGAAGAGAAGATAAAGGGTCTTAATGAAGAAGTGGATATAGAGAAATTAGAAAAAGAAAGAAGATCTATGAAGAAGAAGTTATATGAATTAAATACTGAGTTAGATAGTAAGAAAGAGTTGTTTAATGAAAAGATTAAAGAGAAGAATGATTTGGAAAAGAATTTAAGTGATATAAGTTTCAAGATTAAAACATTGAAAAAAGAGTACGGTGAAAAACAGAAACTGGTTAAATCAGGTAAATGTCCTGTATGTTTGAGGGAAATTAAAGATGAAAAAGATATAAGTTATGATTTTTCTTCTGTTGAAAAAGAAATTGAGAAATTAGAAAAGAAACAGTCTAAGTTATCAGAACAGGTAGATAAGAAACAAAAAGAAGTGGATAAGTTAGTTGATGAAATAACTTCTATAGAATCTGAGGTTTCAGAGTTAGAAGATAAATTACAAACGATAAAGTTTGAACTAAATGAGTATAAAGTATCAAGGGATAAATATGAAGATGATTTGAAGGAAAAGAATAAAAGAATAAAAGAGTTAAGTAAAGAAATAAATTTACTTGAGAAAAATATTGAAGATATAAGTAAAGAAAAAGAAGTGTACGATTTCTGGAAGAAAGGATTTGGATATGACGGTATCATAAGTTTTCTTATGAAAATGTATTTACCCGAAATAAACAATGAATTGAATAAGTATCTGTCTATATTGATAGGTGGGGGTGTCCAAGGAGAATTTATACCTTTTACTATATTGAAGTCAGGAGAAGTTAGAGATAAATGGCAGTTCAAACTTACAGGTTATGAAGATTATGATAGTTGTTCTTCAGGTGAAAGAAGAAGAATAGATGTTGCTTTATTGTTAAGTTTTAATTCTATTTTAAGAAGAAGATATAATGTTAATATGATTGTTTTGGATGAAGTTTTTGATCCATTAGATAGAACAGGTATAGATAGTATTGTGGTTGATATACTTGAAGAATTAAAGAAAGAGATTTCTTCTATTTTTGTTATATCTCATAATCCAGAATTTGATTTAGATTGTAATTATATTGAAATCATAAAAGAAGGTGGAATCTCAAAGGTAGTAGAATGAAATTAGAAGAATACTTGATTTTTTACGAAAATAATATATATTTATTATTAAGAAGAAAACCTAAGAGGAAAACTATGCTTGAGATAGTTATAGATGATAGAGAAATAGATGTAAGTAATATTGATAATTCAGTTCTGTTTCTGTCAGATGATCCAGTAAGGGATTTATATTTTTTGTGGTTTTATTTTACAATAGAATTAGATTGTTATGATAAGTTGTATGTTGATATAGGAAAGAGATATAAGTTTAAGGTGAATAAAGATGAATATTCTGTATTAAAGAGATTTATTTCTTCTCCAAGAACAGAATTTATAGATATTTTTGGTGAGGATCATATAATAGTTTCTGATTTCAGAACGAGAATCAGGGATTTAGATCAAGCAAAAATTGATTTTATATTGAAGAGATTTAAAAATCTTATATATCGTTTTGATTTTGAAAGATATAGGGAAACAGTAGATAGACTTTTGTTGAGTGATGTTTTAGTTTTTAATATAAAAGGAGGTAGAAAATGAAAATTGGTACTGAAAGGATTTTTAGTGCTGCTCATATATTACCAGAAAAGTTTGGAAAATGTCATAGGTTACATGGACATAACTGGAAGGTGATTGTAGAGATAGAAGTTGAAGATATGGGTAAAGATGATGTAGTAGTAGATTTTAATGTGATTAAGAATCTTATAGATGAGTTAGACCATAAGACCTTGATTTCAATGTATCAGATTGATAGGATTGAGTATGAACAAGGAGGTACTTTGTTTCCGAGTGATTTAGATGATTTGTTTTATCCAAAGGATGTAAATAAGAAATCTATGTCTTTTCTACAACTAAAAGATAAAGGTAAAGTTTATGATGTAGATGGTCGGGTTTTTCTGACAAGTGATATAGTTATAACAAAAATGGAACCAACGTGTGAGAATTTATCTTTGTTACTTACCAGTTCGATAATAGATTTACTGGGCATACATATGCCTGTTAAGATTATAGTAAGAGTTTATGAGACAGAAAAATCATATGCTGAAAACAAAGAGAATGGATTGTGGTACAAGGGGTGATATAATGAAAGAAAATCCTGATACGTTGATTACCGAAAAGTGGTTTTTAAAACAAAAGAATTTTATAGAAGAAAATGTATTGAATAATTCAGAATATCAGATTGAATATGTTCCTATAAAAGATGCACCTTCTTATGTGTTTGCAATATCTCCAAAGAAAAAAGGTGTTATGTTTGTTTCGGAAAGAGATATATTTTATTATCATGTTTTATTGAATAAGATAACTTCTTTTGATAAGATAGGAACAAGTAAGATAGGTATAATAAGAAGGAGGCGTGTATGGAAAAAACATGGGCAGTTGCAAGAGTCAAACGATACTCACAACCATTCATAATCAGAAGATATGAAAATTTTTTGAAATACTATATAGGTGAGATCAAAGATTTTTATTATAATTATGTTGAAGAAAATAATAAAAAGATAATTGTAATGTCTAATATGTTATTTCTAAAACCAGGTAGTAATTTTGATTTTATTACATTTTTGAAGTTAGAACCGTATGTATATTATTTTTACAAAAACGGTTCTAATTTTTTAGCAGTTTCTGAGAAGGAAATAAAGACTTTAAGAAAGAAAATAAACGAATATACACAGATAAAACAGGAACGGTGTTTTGATATTGGAGATAAGGTTATAATAACAGATGGATTTTTTAAATCGTATGTTGGTATTGTATTTGAGAAAAGACAAAGGAAAACAGTTATTCTTGTTGATTTTCATAATATGTTTGAGGTTAAGTTAGAATTGCCTAATAATATATTGAGGAGATACAATTGAGAGGATCGAAGATAACAAAAAGACCTGAAATAGCCAGGATCATTTTGGAGTTGTATAATCAAGGGACAGGTATACCTTCTATATGTAAATATATAAAAGAAAGTTTTGATTTAAAATTATCTTATATGACAGTTAAGTCATTTCTTGAAAATAATAGAAATCAGCAAATAGAAAAAGAGATAGAATTGAATGTAAATATAGACGATAATTATTTACAATCTTTATTGGAGATGTTATCTGTAGTGAACAATCAGATCGATTTCATTATGAGGAAAGTTAAGAAAACTGGAACAGAATTAATGGCGTTAGACAAGTTTTTACGGACAAAGTTGGTTATAGAGAAAGAGATTGATAAAGTAAAAGATAAGGAGATGAAAATAATAGATGATTTGATTCTCTATTTCATTGAAGAGATTGTTTTACCGTTAGTTGATAAATATGTTACTGAGAAAGAACGAAAAAATATACTACAGAAGGTAAAACAAAAGATAGGAGTAAAAGTTGATGAGATTGCAAGACAATATAAAAATATATGATAATTTTTTTGATGCTTTTGATGATTTGTTTGTAAGAAGAAAAGAAGAGAAAAGACTTACAGTTAAAATTGACAATGATATATTTTATATAGATATTGATTTCATGAAGAAATATCTTCAACGATTAGATAATATAGATAAAATGATAATTTTGATGAAATCATTAAGACTTTCAAAAAGTAATATAGTTGTTCTATCAAAAGTTTTAGGTATGAATTTACCTAAGAAAGTTATGCGGAGAATTGATATTATAAAGAATTATTTTATATTTTTGCTTTATTATAGAAAGTATAAAGAATATCTTTTCAAGAAAGTAGAGCAATATTATGTTATACATAGTATGAATGGTAAGATAAAGAAGAAAAAAAGAAAGAATAAAAGGTTTTTTCAGTTTATTGAGATGATTTTTGAAGATCCCTATAAACCGATGAAAGATATATGTGAAGAGATGGGTATATCGTATAGAACAGGTCATGTTTATTTTCATGTATTGAAAAACTTTCTTGTAAGAAACAGAGATGACAGAATATTAAATAAACTATCTTATTATTTCTTTTTATGTGCAAATCAGGTTAATCGTAAAAAGGTTTTGGAGGAATTATGAAATGGGATAAAGTTTTAGATAAATATATGGAGCAAGAAAAAAGAACAATAGTTTCATTAAGAGAATTTATAGAATCATCTCAATATCTTAATCATGAATCATTGTCAGAGAATGCTTATGAAGAAATTTCAAAGATAATTACAGGGGATGATGTATATGAAAATTTTGATAGACCACAAGAGTCTGTTTGGTTATGGGGTAAGGGAAGTGGTAAAAGTTTAATAGGAGTATTGATAGAGTTATATTTGATATATCTTTTACTTGAAAGATATGATGATCCAAGAAATTTCTTTGGTGTTTCTTCAACTGATTTTCTTGATTTAGTTAATGTTGGTTCATCTGGAAAACAATCAAAGAATGAATTTTTTGATAGGTTAGTACAGAAAGTAAAAAATTCTCCTTACTTCAAACAATATACTATTTATGAATCTGGAACAAAAGTTAATCAAGGCAAGAAAGGGATTATAAAAATTGGTAGTAATGAGATATTATTTCCGAAAGGTTTAAGAGTGTTTAGTTTGCATTCGAGAAATGAAACATATGAAGGTAAGACATTAGTATTCTTTTTCTTTGATGAATCTTCTTCATTTACTAATTCTGAAGGTGTTTTCAATGCAGGAAAGATATATAAAACATTATTAACATCAACAAGAGAGGTAAATTATATAGGTATTATGGCAAGTTATCCAAGATTGGATAACAAGAATGATTTTACTTATATTGAATTTTTGAAGAGTAAAAACATTGTTGTATATCCTGATTATGAAAAGATTGTAGATATAGAAGATGATAGAGAATGGTTTTCAAAGAATTCTGATGATTTTAGAATATTGGAGAATAGAATTGGTTCTATGTATCCAACATGGTATATAAAACCAAAAAGATTCTATAAATCAGGGAAGTATTTTGATTTTGTAGTTGATAAGAGAAGAAATATAGTTATACAGATACCTATTGAATTAAGAAGTAAAGTCGAAAATAATCCAGAAGGTGCAATTCCGATGATACTTGCAATTCCAACAGGAGTTAGTGGTAAATTTATGGAGTATTTTGATTTTGATTCTATACAAGTCAGTGATGTTCCGATACTATCTGTTGAGGAAGTTTACCATCAAACGGAAGATAAAACTTTTCTTGGTTTGGCAGTAACA
>Ga0190316_1000656_pt1 | contig 10639 bp, 10 predicted proteins | sample 48701112_MG_FD_161663 | JGI IMG/M metagenome (GOLD analysis project Ga0190316, IMG submission 161663) | Hydrothermal vent sediment bacterial communities from Southern Trench, Guaymas Basin, Mexico - 4870-11-1-2_MG | ecosystem: Environmental > Aquatic > Marine > Hydrothermal vents > Sediment ... | reverse complement strand
GCGAATATCGATTAGAATTATTTAGAGGTGAATATTATGGTTAGATTGGCATTCGCCTCTGAGGACAATAGAGGATTAGACAGTCGAATTTCCGGTCATTTCGGCAGATGCCCCTACTATACGTTTGTTGATGTGGAGGAAGGAAAAGTGATGAACGTTGAGGTAAAGGCGAATCCATATTTTAACACTCACATGCCGGGAGCTTTACCGCAATTTATAGCAAACGAGGGGGCCAAGGTGGTGTTTGCGGGCGGAATTGGGCCCAGAGCGGTCGAATGGTTCAATAGGCTTGGCGTTCAAGCAATCACTGGAGTTTCAGGAAAAGTTAGGGATATACTGGATGATTATTTAGCTGGCAGACTTTGAAGGACTAAAGATTAATGGATTAGATGAAGGATTATGGTTCATCCACGTTACCCAAAGCTCTTTGAATGTGGATTTCTGGGAGATATTAAGGTTAAGAATCGAATTATATTTGCGCCTATCTCAACGAATCTCGCAGGTGTTAATGGAGAGGTAACTGAGAGACTCATTGATCACTATTATAGGATTGCTAGAGGAGGCTGCGGACTCGTAATAGTCGAGAATGCATGTATTCACTTTCCCTATGGTAGGCATGGATCAACTCAGCCTAGAATAGACTCAGACATATTCATTCCAGGCCTGTGTAGCCTTGCTCAGACTGTGCATCAAGCCGGAGCTAAGGTCGGCATTGAATTAACCCATCCCGGAGGGGCGGCTGATCCCAAATTAATAGGTGAAAGACCGATAGCTCCATCTCCTATACCTATGGGATCTAAGGGCGTGATACCAAGGGAGCTAAGTAAGGATGAGATTGAAGAGTTAACGTGCAGATTCGGGGAGGCGGCGGAAAGAGCGAGAAGGGCATTCTTTGATATGGTTGAGATTCAAGCTGGCCATGGACTCCTAATCAACCAGTTTCTCTCTCCACTCACCAATAAGAGAACAGATGAATTTGGAGGGGATTTAGAGGGGAGAATTCGATTTCCAGCCATGATAATAAGTAGAATAAAGGAGTATGCGGGGGATGACTTCCCAGTCAGCGTGAGACTCGGAGTTGAGGAGTTCTCAGAGGGAGGAATCGGAATCTCAGAGGGGAAACTCATAGCCAAGAGGCTCTGCGAGGCTGGAGCCGACGCAATCCATGTGACGTTAGGAAAGACTAGTAGAGAGAAACGTCTAGAGCCTATGCCGTATCCTCAGGGATGGCGCGCATACTTAGCTGAAGAGATTAAGAGGGCCGTTGATGTTCCAGTTATAGCTGTCGGCGTTATAAGAGAACCTTCATATGCAGAGAAGATCCTGGAGGAGGGAAAGGCGAATTATGTCGCTTTAGGCAGAGCTCTTATTGCCGATCCAGAATGGCCTAGAAAGGCATTTAATGGAGATGAAGCAGCCATTAGAAGATGCGTCTCATGCAATGAGTGTGTAAGAGCTAGGCACTTTGAGGGAACAGCGATACGATGCTCACTTAATCCAGAAATGGGATTCCGCAGGGAGCATACCCGAATAGAAAGGGCCGAGACTAAGAAAAGAGTGATGGTGATAGGCGCGGGACCAGCTGGAATGGAAGCGTCTAGAGTATGCGCACTCAGGGGACACGAAGTTCACCTCTATGATAAAGATGGATGTCTCGGCGGAGCATTAAATATAGCCTCTGCAATTCCAGGAAAAGAAAAGCTAAGATGGATAATCGAGTATTACAGTTACGAACTCAAGAGGTTAGGAGTGAATATTAAGCTCAAACGTCCAGTTAATAAAAATGAAGTTGAGAGATTAAGACCCGATGTCATAATTGTCGCTACGGGAGCAGAACCTTACATTCCAGATATTCTCGGAGTTGAAAATAAAAATGTCGTTGTCGCTCACGACGTCCTTAGAGGAGAGATTTCAATTGAGAATAGCAGGGTGGCAGTTATAGGCGGGGGGCTGATAGGATTAGAGACCGCTAAGTTCTTAGCGCTAAAAAAGAATCGGGTGACTGTTCTTAAGCGATATAGAACGATCTCGAGGAATATTGAACCCCTCTATGCCTCTCACCTTCTCTCGGAACTGAAAAGGTATAATGTTGAGATAATCTTTGAGGTTGATGTCGAGAAGATAGAGGTTGACGGCGTCATAATCAATAAGGGCGGAGAGGCAATTAAGATTCCGGCGGAGTGGATAGTATTGGCCAGAGGGCTGATCCCATCATCATCCATCATTAAGGAATTGGATGGATACGAGATCCATCTGATTGGGGATTGCCTTAAGCCTAGAAGAATATATCACGCGATATTTGAAGGCTTCACTGTGGCTCGTCTTATCTGAGCAATTCTACCCCATCAAACTTATCCTCTTCATTAAAGTCTTCTCGTGAACCTTTACTGACGCAATGAGGAATATTACCGTAAAAATGGGAATCATCGCGAAGTCCAGCAAGAGCGGGTAGTATCCACTATTGAGGATTAGATGCCTCGCCATATCCGTGAAGTATGTAAGAGGCGAGAACGATGCTATTATCTGGCCCCACATGGGCATCTGCCTGATCGGCACGAAGACTCCACTGATGAAGATCAGTGGAAACTTAACGAGAGTGGAGAGCATCATAGCCGTTGCTGGAATATCGGATGGGGGATAAGCCGATAGTAGAACGCTTAGAGCAGAAAAACAGAAGGCCGCTAATATCAAGCCTAAAAGCAGAACTGAAAAGTTTAAGATATCAACGCCTAAAATTAAGGTTGAAATCAATGGAATTATGGATATTGCAAGTCCAAATATGAATGATGAGATCATATCTCCCAATAGGATAGCCCATACTGAGATTGGACAGCAGAGAAGCCTCTCCAAAGTCCTTGATCGAGTCTCCCAGGGCATTATAGATGGCCCTACTGACGTAGCCGTAAAGAATACCGTCATGCCAATCAAGCCGGGCAACAGTTCCTTAATGGACATATTCCTCCCTACCACGTATGCCAGGAAAAGGAAGAAGGGCAGCAGTAGACCGAAGATTATCACGGGACCCTTCAAGTAATATATTCTAATATTCTTTTTTGTAATAGCAAATGACCTCTTCAGTTGAATGAATACTCGATTCATACGGTTTCGCCTCTATGCTGCCTCACTAATTTTAGAAAGACCTCCTCAAGCGATGGCAATAGCGTATTTAAACTTAGAATTCTCAATCCCCTTTTCTTGGCGTAATCAACGGCAAACTCTATAACCGATGATGGATCCGCCGTGTAAATCTTAACCTTTCTTCCTGAGACCGATATCTTTGATATTTCGCCTCTCCTCAGGAACTCTTTTGAGTCAACAGGCATATTGAAGGTTACCTCGACGCATTGAAGCTCCACGCTTTGCGCTCTAAGCCCTTCAGGAGTATCTATCGCCGCGATCCTTCCATGATTTATTATTGCTATTCTATGACATAGTCTTTGAGCCTCATCCATATTATGCGTTGAGAGGAATATAGTCTTCCCATTCGCATTCTCCTCGCGAATCCTATCCCATACGATCCATTTACTCTCAACATCTAACCCGCTTGTAGGTTCATCTAAGAATATTATATCTGGATCGGCAATAAGCGCCATGCAAAGAAGAAGTCTCTCTTTCATCCCCTTCGAGAATCCCTTAACGATTCTGTCTCGCACATTGTATAGCCCAAAATCCTTTAGTAGCCTTATAGCCCTCTCAACCCGCTCACTCTTAGGAATACCATACAATTCGCCTATGAACATCAGATTCTCCCATGCTGAGAAATCGACATAGGCATTAGAAACTTCGGGAACAACGCCTATACGCTCTCTGACACTTAATGTATCCTCCACGATATCGAAACCATCAACTACTGCTGAGCCTTCATCAGGTCTTAAAATGCCAATCAGCATCCTTATCGTAGTCGTCTTTCCAGCACCATTCGGACCTAAAAAACCGAAGATCTCACCCTCTCTAACTTTAAAGCTTATATGATCAACGGCTAGAACGTCGCCGTAACGCTTCGTTAAGTCTCTCACATCTATCGCAACATCCATGACCATCCAATATTTGCAAACAAACTAGAAATATAAGCTTTTATGCAGGGCGTTTCATTCAGTTCTCTTCTTCTTAGCCTTTTGAAGCATTTAATGAAAAACAAATTTAAATATTACTTCATTTTTATTTAATATGTTTAATAAATAATCACTTGTGATTCAACATGAAAATAGACGATGTAGACAGAAAGATCATAACAGAGCTGCTAAAGGACGGTAGAGCATCATATGTAAATTTGGGGAAGGCCATAGGCTATACGATAATGGGGGCTAAGCGGCGGGTTCAAAAGATGCTCTCCACAGGATTAATAAGGGTCTCGGCTGATATAAACATCGATAAGCTTGGGCTCTATGCCGCTCTGATTCTACTTGAATTTGAAAGCCGCGAAGCATTAAATCGGTGTCTAGAAAAATTTAAAGACTGTCCGAGAATCATAAACATGTTTACACTCTTTGCAGGTTATAACCTAGCCGCTTTGGTCGTCGCTGAGGATAAAGACACTCTTGAGAGTGAATCGATGGAGAAGTGCAGCCTAAGGTGCAGTGATGGCGTTAGGAGAACAGAATTCTATCCGATAGGAACGATCTTCTTCTCGCCATACCTGAAGGTGCGCATGAATCTTGTAACTAAAGATAAGAAGATCACTCCATGCAGGGTTAAGTGTGATACTTGCGAGAGATATAAGGCTGATAAATGCGTCGGATGTCCAGCTACAATATATTATAGAGGCCCTCTTTAGACAAGATCATGAAAACGTAAATCTGGCCATTCTTTGAGAAATAAACTCATTCATCAGATGCAATTGATTAAATCTTAAGCAAAAAGTTAATAAATATTGCCAAATATGGGATAGGAGGGGATAAACGATAACGGAGGATTCAGACTCCGCTTCTGTTAGAACTTTTCTTTCAATACTTGATAATCCTCTGCTCCGCTTTATAATCCGCTTCTCAGGAGACCACTACTTAAGAAGTGGAGAGAGCTACTTGGAAGCCGCAATTGATGATTTTATCGGAGAGAAAAGCGGAGGTCGCTCTATTGGCAGAATAATATTTTCAGGCCTCATCAAGAATGCAATCAGGATTGGATGTATAACATTTGATATGGATGAGAAAGAAGTCGTAAGTGCTCTTAAGGTTCCATACTTTAGGAAGGGCATAATCAACGTGCTGAACGGTATAGGAAGATATGGGGTAACAAGGCCCTATATAACCCCAGCTCCATTTCTTGTAGTCTGGAACTATACTAATGCATGCAACCTAAAATGTAAACATTGCTATCAACGCGCTGACAAGCCGACTCCAGACGAGTTGACAACCGAGGAAAGACTCGCAATAGTGGATCAACTCGATGAGAATAATGTCTCGGCACTGGCCTTCTCCGGCGGGGAGCCATTGATGCGCAGAGACTTCTATGAGGTTGCAAGATACGCCTATGAAAAGGGAATGTATATTTCAGTTGCAACGAATGGAACATTACTAACGAAGAAAACAATCGCGAGAATGAAGAGATCCGGAGTTAAATATGTTGAGATAAGTCTTGACGGAGCGACAAAGGAGACTCATGAATCCTTTAGAGGCGTTAAGGGATGCTTCGAAAAGACTCTGCGGGGCATTAGGAACGCCGTGGAGGCGGAGCTATATACGTGCATAGCCACAACAGCCACGAAGCATAATCTTAAGGAGATCCCGAGAATAATTGAGCTGGCAAAGAGACTAGGCGTGAGGAGAATAATTATATTCAATTTTATACCGACAGGAAAGGGAGAAGAGATAGCCCATTGGGATCTCTCCCCCACTGAAAGGGAGAATCTGATGAAGCATCTCTATAAGGAGCTTGTTAGCGGAGAGATAGAGGCTCTCTGCACGGCTCCCCAATACTCGAGAGTATGCCTCCAGCAATCACGTATCGAAGGAAAAGATATACTCTCGCCAACGCACTTTGCAGCACTGGAATTCCACGGGAAAGCGAAGCAACTGGCTGATTTCCTAGGAGGATGCGGAGCTGGAAGACTCTACTGTGCGATACAGCCGAACGGTCTAGTCACTCCATGCGTCTTCATGCCCATCGTTGTAGGAGACCTTAGAAGGCAGAGTTTAAGGGAGATATGGTTAAACTCTAAGGTTCTAAATGACCTCAGGGACCGCGACAGACTTAAGGGAAGATGCAGCCGCTGCGAATACAGGTATGTCTGCGGTGGATGCAGGGCCAGAGCCTACGCATACTTTGGAGATTATCTTGCACCTGATCCTGGCTGTATAAGGGAGCTCGAGGAGCCAAGCACCGAATTCACATCGAAGATCAGCATGGAACGTATTAATACAACATCTATAACGAGGCAACAAATGTGAAAATGGACGTTAATTTTTGCTTATCTTCCTCCTCGGTTCGATGTGACGTGGATCCGTATTGGCCTCAGATAGGAAACCCAAAAGTTTTCTGTGAAGATCCACTGCTACGTCAAAGTGGTCGTCTATGACATTCCTCTCCTGGTTTGGATCCGAGGGCAAGCGATACAGCTCAGCCGGCTCATCTCCTGTGCTATATATTAGTGCCCAATCCTCGCTTGTTACTGTTATTGGCAGATACTGCATAACCTTTCTTTGCGCGCCTGTGACTATCCGAGTTATACTTCCAGGCTCCTTTAATGGAAATGAAGTTACAGTAAAGTCTCTTCCGTCATCTTCCCCCTCAATTAGGGGAACCATTGATCTTGCCTGAACCTCCTTGGGGATATCCACGCCAACTAGATCTAGAAGCGTAGGCATTAGATCCGGCAGGGAAACAAGGGAATCTAACCTTTTGGGCTTATAGCCGGGAATATGAACGAATAATGGTATGTGAGATATCTCCTCATATAATGGAGATCTGTGAACCTCACCTGTTTGCCCAGGCTTTAAAGGCCAAGGCGTCAGCATCGCCTTTCCAAATTGCCCATGCTCTCCAAAGTAGAATCCATGATCAGTCGTGAACACTATAATTGTCTTCTCCATCAGGTTTAAGGCATCCAATTGATCCAGCATATATCCAATCCACTTATCAACCATCGTTATCTCTCCGCAGTAGCAGTTATGAGCAACCCTAAGATCCTCATCGCTCAAGCCCCTTTCCTTATAAAGCCAATAACATGGCCCGACGATTCTTCCATCATAGCCTGGATCATAATACTCAACGAACCACGCGGGTGGATCCCAGGGTTCATGAGGATCCCATGTATCCACATAAAGGAAGAACTTCTCCTTATAATGTCTCTGAAGCCATTTTGCAGCTGTAATCATCGTTGAAGGAGCGCAATAGTCACATTCGTATCTTCTCTCATAGTTGATGTCCCGCCTTTCAGGCCCCTGACCTCTAACCCAAATGAAGTCTTTAAAGCCTCTATCATAGTGAAATCCGTCCTTTACAAGGAATGGAGTATCAGCCACTCCCATTGTATTATAGCCATTCTCGCTTAGGATCTGAGCTAATACCTTCTCCTCGAGCGGGAGAGGCTGCCAGCCATGATATGTGAATGTCCATCTTCCAGTGAAGAGATCCGCTCTGCATGGAACAGTCGGGAATGAACAGGTATAACACCTATTGAAGACTATGGATCTGCTGGCTAACCAATCAAGCCTAGGAGTCTTTATCTCTCTATTCCCGTAGCATCCAAGATGATCCCGTCTAAAAGTATCCGATACTAAAAGCAGTATATTCATGCCTTCATTCATAATAGAGACCTCCAAACTCCTTTCTAACATTACCAAAAGAGACAAAATTAAAGTTTAGGCTGATAACAACGCCCCCCTAAAGAAGAACCTTGCTTCTACAGGGATTTTAAGCATGTGTTCTGCGCTATATGTCTCGACTCCATAACATTAGACTTCATGTTCGTGTATGAGATTCTGAAGGGCATGGTGCATTTGAGTCATAATGCAATCAGCCCCTGAATAGATGGGGAGATTATACATTAACGTTCATGGCCAATTCTTATTGTTACAGCTCACTATACATGTGGTGTCTTAACATTAAGGTACATCTGAATTGCCAAAAGATAGCCGGTGTAAGTGGCGGCAACAATGCTGGTTGTATGAGCCATTCAAATTCTAGAAGGAATTAGTGATAAACGCTTTTCTATGCGAATCTCCTAAAAGCGACTGTATGCTTATGCAGGGGCGTTTACAATCAGTCTAGTTCGAGTACCCTTAAAACCTCTTGTATGAGACAATCTGCTTCTAAGTTTAGGCTCCAAGAAATCCGTCTGGAGCTAGGCTTGTCGCCAGCATCACCATATTAATATCTTCATGCTCCTTCCAATTGCGGCCTTCTCTACTCGCCGGTTTAAGCCAGAACTCATCAATCTGATCGCTCAGCCACTTATAATATGTAAGGCTTCTAACCGCTGAGCATATCTCCTTATTCTTTGATAATCTCGGCTCATGCATGACTAGCTGCTGCAATTTAATGGCGGCCTTAAGCCCTATTGATAAGCCAAGCTCCCTAAATGCTAATCTCATACTAGGCGAAGGCCTCATTGGATCGGTTGATAAATAAAGCTCTAGGCTTAGAAGCGAAGAATCTAATATGTCCATTAGTAGATCAAGATGGTTTAATTGGCCGCTCTCGATTAATCTGGCGAGCATAAAAGCATTCCAAAGTAGACATCCTATACCAAGCGGATCGCTTGTGGTCCAGTCCATGTCACTGCAGATCTCCAGCAACTCTTCAATCTCATCCTTAAGGCTCGGCCATTCTGGATTTTTCGGGGCGTACGCTTGAAGCTCATTATACACGACGAAGCCGTCTAGTGGATCATGCTGCCCCATGGATGTTACGAGTGGACGTGAAAGATCAATGCTCATCTTCCAGTATATTCGTTTTTTGCCGTTTGGATCCTCATAGATGAATGTGGAATGAGTCTTCTTCGCGAGTTCAATAGCCCATAAATTATAGGTCATGTTGCCATTTACTTGACTGACCCTATTAAGCGCATGCATCCACTTAGTTAAATAATGGTAGTATTGCCCGTCCCTCTCCCACTCTAAAGCCTCGATGAACGGCTCATCGGGTCTCCTCTCCGGCAGCCTCTTACCTATCCTCAAGCCTCCAATCGTAGGATGCCTCCTTCCCTCCTCCTCATCCAAGCCGCTTATCCAGCCGCTTCTAGGATCATCCTCTCGATGCCGACCTAGAACATAATGGACCTGATCAACCAATCTCAGCGCTAGACTCTTGAACCTCTCATCGCGGGTAATTGTGAATAATCCTAGGAAATTGCATACTGCAAATGCGTCAGTCCAAAGGTATCTTCTTGGCTTTAAATCTGAAGAAAGCCCAGTCTTATAGGCGAATTTAACCATTAAGTCCTCGGCGAATCTTACAAAGTCGGGTTTCATCTCAACCATTAAGATCCAAAGAGACCTCTAAAACTTTAGCTTTAATTTAGCATCATGCAGGTCTCATATTCATCGTCACAAACCGATTGACCCTTGAAGAGCTTTAATTTCTTTTGAGCGTTGGGGGCGAATGCATGTTATCGTTTAAATTTCTTGGAAAACTCCTTAAAGTTTACTTTTTCATCAATTTTCTTCGGAAAATTTAGCCTAGTAAACACTTAACGTTTACATTAAAAATCCTTGAATTCACAATTTATAAACCCACATGCTAATGAAAATATTGCTTCCTTGACAGGGGAATACTAACCTTCACGCATCTAGATGCTATGGAAAATTGAATGGCACATGGTCTTTTCACCCTTATGGCACGAATATTTTTATGTGTCCTTGTCAAATCACCCAAAAAGGTGATTTAATTGGGTACTCAAGTAAAGGTTCTACAGAAAGGGAAGATGACCATACCCGCAGAGATTAGGGAGAGCCTCGGGATTAAAGAGGGTGATGTCCTAACGCTGGAGGTGTTAGGCGGAAAGGTTGTTTTGCTTCCGCCGAGAACGGTTCTTAATCCTACGAGGGTGCTTGATGGATTGGTTGAAGACATTTCCTTGGAGAAGTCATTAGATGAGAGTTGAAAAGAGCGAGTGCTTCTAGGATTGAAAAGAAATCGTCGAGGTCCTAAAATCTTGAGGTTCATCGACTCAAACGTCTTCATTTATGTTCTCGTCAAGTCTCCAAAGGATGATTATATAATTGCTAAGAGGATACTTCAAAGGATCGAAGAGGGTGAAGAGGCAGTTACAAATACGGCTGTGATTCAGGAAATTGTGAACTGACTTTAATATAACAATAGGAGAAAAGAGATTGAAAAGCTATTGACAGCGATAAACTCTTACATAACAATGAAGAAGGCAGAGGTCTCTCGGAGCGATATGATTGCGGCAATAAATGATATGAACAATTACGGCTTGGACTTCGTTGACGCCTTAACACTGCAGACGATGAAGAGAAACAACATAAATGAAATTTACACAAACGATAGAGACTTCGACCATGTGAAGTGGATAAGGAGGGTTTGGAAGTAAACCCTTCAGGACTTAACCCATTTAAGAAGCGTAATAGCCACAGGATGGATTGTCTATTGCCTTAACCATGACCTCAAACTATTTCTTGGAGAACAGGCCTTTCGAACGTAACTCTTGAATCCTTCTCTTTTATAAAGTCTTGTAGAG
>Ga0190316_1000655_pt1 | contig 10643 bp, 5 predicted proteins | sample 48701112_MG_FD_161663 | JGI IMG/M metagenome (GOLD analysis project Ga0190316, IMG submission 161663) | Hydrothermal vent sediment bacterial communities from Southern Trench, Guaymas Basin, Mexico - 4870-11-1-2_MG | ecosystem: Environmental > Aquatic > Marine > Hydrothermal vents > Sediment ... | reverse complement strand
GCCGCCGTCGGGCAGTGACACCGCACTCCTCACCTTCTCTGCCGAGGGCAGCGGCTACCAGGACGCAACCCGGCCCACGGTGAGCCAGCTTCCCAACGGTGCATTGCCCATCTACCGCTACGAGACACCGGACGTGATGGGGACGACGGGGGTGCTGGCAGAGGCGGGCAGCCGCGTGGAGGCCATCGCCGTCCCCCCCCAGGCAGGAACCGATACCGCACTCACGGTACGGCTGGAGCCTTCGCTGGCGGCGGGCATGACCGGCGGGCTGACCTACTTGGAGAATTATCCCTACGGTTGCACGGAGCAGATCGTGAGCCGCTTCCTCCCCAACGTCCTCACCTACCGCGCGCTGCGTGACTCAGGCCTGAACGACCCCGCCCTGGAACGGAAATTGCAAACGCTGGTACCGGAAGCATTGGAACAGCTCTACGGCCGCCAGCATAGCGACGGCGGCTGGGGCTGGTGGCAGAGCAGTGATCTCCAGGTGAGTACCTACGCCACGCTGGGATTATGGGAAGCGCAGCAGGCAGACTTCGCGGTACAGAAGGAGTCGCTGACGCGGGCGCTGGATTATCTCGCGCACTCCCTAAGCTCTGAGCTAGACCTCACCACACGCACCTGGACGCCCAATCACGCCCTGGCATTGTACGTGTTGACGGCTGCCGGCGAACGTTGGCCGGAGGGCGTCGCTGAATCCCTCTACGCGAGCCGGGAACGGCTGGGGGTGGCGGGACAGGCTTCCTTAGCCCTGGCGCTGGGGTTGGCTGACGACGCCGACCCGCGCGTCATCACCTTGTTGGATACGCTGCGGGGGGCGGCGGAGGTCACGGCAACGGGCGCGCATTGGGAGAGCGCCGACGCGCGCTACTGGGACACGGACGTGCGGGCCACGGCGCTGGCGTTGGAATCGCTGGTGCGTCTAGCTCCCGACGATCCGTTGCTACCGCAGGTCGTGCGCTGGCTGATGCTCGCCCGCCGTGGGGACCGCTGGGCCACGACGCAGGAGACGGCCTGGTCGCTTATCGCGCTGACCGACAGCCTGGTCGCCAGCGGCGAGTTGGAGGCCGAGTACAGCTGGGGGCTGGCCCTCAACGGGGAGGCATTGGGCAACGGCAACGTGACCGCCGAGAATTTGCGCGAGGTCTCCGAGACACGGATCGGCCTGGCGGAGGAAGGCGTCGCCCGGCTACTGCGTAATCGCACCAATGCCCTGGAGATCGCTCGCGGAGAGGGCGGCGGCAATCTCTACTACACCGCGCACCTCGCGCTCTACCAAGCGGTGGAATCGGTGACGGCTGCAAGCCGGGGAATCACCGTGCAGCGAGAATACTGCGCGGTGGAGGACGACGCGGCTGGTGATCTCACGGCCTGCGTCCCGGTGGAAACGGTCGCGCCGGGGGAGCTGGTAGAAGTGCGGCTGACGCTGATCGTGCCGCAGACGCGCTACTACCTCGTGCTGGAGTCCCCGTATCCGGCAGGGATGGAGCCGGTGAACCCGGTACTGCTCACTGAACAACAGGAGCAACCGGAGCCGGGACTCCTGCCGGGAGAAGGATATTACGGTTGGTGGTGGGATCCCTTCGATCACCGGGAACTACGCGATGAGCGCGCGGTCTTCTTCGCACAGGCGCTGCCGGCGGGCACGTACCAGGTCCACTACCGGCTGCGAGCTGCCGTGCCGGGCGAGTATCGCGTGCTGCCCTCCACCGCCTCCGAGATGTACTTCCCGGAGGTGTGGGGCCGGACGGATGGGGCTACCTTCCGCGTGGAACCGTAAGCGAATGTGCAAATGAACACAGCTGTGGCCAGCATTGCCCTAAGGGCAATTAGCCCGAGGGTCTCCGACCGAAGCCCAGAAAGACACGGTCGGAGACCGGCCCGAGTTTCCCCCGCAACGTAGGGGCGTACCCTTGTGGTCGCCCTCAAAAGGGCAGGGACAAGCCCTGTCCATACGCTGGAACCGACGCGCTTGCCGTAAAAACTCGCCTTAATTCCAATACGGTTCAGTTAAAGATTCGCTCAGACCGCCGAGGTCTCGTGGAGGTTCACACAACAGCATTTTTCGGAAAATATGACATATTTTGTGCCTGCGAAGGTATCTTCTCAAAAAGTGGGGGCAAATCATGGGGTGTAGCCAAAATCAACCGCGAATCCTTCGGAGACTCAGGACAGGTAGCGCGAATTCACGCGAAAAAAAAAATAAAAAATCAGTGCAATCTGTGCGTAGTGTGGGCAGGCAGTACCCACTAATCCGTGGTGAGAAATTCACATCTCGGTGAACCCACCAGGCAAAGTCCCAGAGACCCAAAAACCTTAGCGTCTTTGCGCCCTTGCGTCAGCGTCTTTGCGCCCTTGCGTTAAAAAAATGGCTCTTTAGGATTTCGCATGGTTGAGCCCAAATCAACCGCGAATAGCGCGAATTCACGCGAAAAAAAATAAAAAATCAGTGCAATCTGTGCGTAGTGTGGGCAGGCAGTAACCACTAATCCGTGGTGAAAAATTCACATCTCGGTGAATCCACCATGCAAAGTCCCAGAGACCCAAAAAAAATCCGCGTTTATTCGTGTCCCAAAGCCCTGCAAGAGCACGATTTGGAAATCGCGGCTACTTTTTGACGACTTTGCGTTAGAAAAAAAATACCTAGTTCCACCTACGTTGCGTCTGGTAAAAAGCTGAGGGCATCATCGCTGGCGTGTTCCAGGTCTGCGTAGACGCCGCGATAGTCCGGCGGCAGCAGCGCGGCCAGCTGGTACATCACCTGGCGCAGTATCCGCCCGCGCTCCTCCTGACGAATTCTACGCCGCCCCCCGGCCAGGATGAACGGCTGCCCCACCCTGATTGTCACGGTAGCGCGACGGAGACGGCACAGCTGCTCCCGGAAATGCTCCTGCCCCCAGATCGCCACCGGCAGAATCGCCGCGCCGGAATGTTGCGCCAGGAACACCACCCCTGGTCGCGCCTCCTGGAGCCGCCCGTGATGGCTGCGCGTCCCTTCCGGGTCTATCAATAACACCTTACCCGCCTCCAACGCCGCCAGCGCACTACGCAGGGCCTCCACATCTAACGTCTCCCGCCGCACCGGGATCGCCCCCCAGATACGCAACAGAAGAGCCAAAGGGGATTTCTTCTCCATGTTCTCCGCCTTGGTGAAAGCGATCACCCGCCGTGGGAAATAGACCACCGTTAACAACCCATCCAGGAAATTGATGTGGTTGTTGACCACGAGCACTGGGCCGGCAGCGGGAAACTTTTCCAATCCTTGCACCTCTACCCGTGCCACTACACGAAGAATGTTTCGCCCCAGCCAACGGAGGAAATTGTGCAGTCTAGACATAGTTTTTCGCTCAGCTCCCGATTTCAGTTTTAGGCATAAACGCCTATAATGCAGTGTAATGCAGCGCACCACTTTGTCAATACGTAGCCGAGGAAAAAGGAAATAAGATGGACCCAAGACTTGAATTACCCTTGAAGCTGGTATTGCTCGCCGGGATGTTGGTAGGATGGGTGGGACTGATTGTCCCGGTCTTTCCCGGTATCACCGTGATCTGGGCACTTGTCCTCCTGTACGGCATCATCGCCGGCTTTGGGACGACAGGGATCTGGTTCTGCGCCGCTATCACCGTGCTCGCCATCGCCGGGTGGCTTTCCGACAATTTCTTGATGGGCGCCAAAGCCCGGGAACAGGGCGCGCGTTGGCTTTCCATTGCGGTGGCGATGGTGGCCGGTTTCATCGCCAGCATCTTCTTCACCCCGCTGGGAGGCATCCTGGCCTCGCTGCTCGGCATTTTCCTGGTGGAGTACGCCTACCGCAAGGATGCGACGGAAGCGCTGACCGCTATGCAAGGCATGGCTCTGGGCCTGGGATGGGCTTTTGTGGCGCGCTTCGGCATCGGGGCGGCGATGATCGGGTTGTGGGCGATCTGGGCATATTAGATTTCCCTGAAAAAGAGCGTCTCACCACAGAGACACAGAGGACACTGAGGGAAACTTAAGGGGTCTCCGGGACTTGGCAGGGTAGGTGTACCGAGAGGTGAATTTTTCACCACGGATTAGTGGGCACTGCCTGCCCACACTACGCACAGCTTGCACTGATTTGTATCTTCTCAATAAACAGGGGTAAAACATCTGTTGCCACTTTTCTTATACAGAGTCGCAGAGAAGCAGAGAGCCACAGAGAAAACCTTAAAAACTTTGCGCCCTTGCGCCTTGGCGTCTCCGCGTTAAGAATGAGACTCGCTGCAAGAGAGCCGCTGATTTGTATACACAGCGAAATCCTAAAGAGCCGACGTTTTTTAACGCCAAGTCGCTAAGGTTTTTGGGTCTCCGGGACTTGGCAGGGTGGGTGTACCGAGAGGTGAATTTTTCACCACGGATTAGTAGGCACTGCCTGCCCACACTACGCACAGCTTGCACTGATTTTTTATTCTTTTTCGCGTGAATTCGCGCTACCTGTCCTGAGTCTCCGAAGGATTCGCGGTTGATTTGGGCTCAACTCACCCGGCCAGCAGACGACGTAATGTCGGCAAACCGGCCTCATTCGCGTAGACCGTCAACCGATCTCCCCGCTGTATGACCGTATCACCCTTCCCGACAAGAATCTGATCCCCCCGCTGCACGGAGACAATCAGACAATCCTCCGGCCACGGGCAATCGCGGATCGCCCGGCCCACCACCGGCGACGCGGGAGCCACCACGAGCTCCACGACCGCGGTCCCCGTCAGACTCTCAAGCCGGAGCTTCTGACCCGCGTACTGCCGTTCTCGACGGCGAGCGATCGCTCGCTGATAAGCCCGGCCAATATCGCTGCGCTGTATCAGGCCAACCAGGCGATGTGGATGCCAGCGCGTGACCACGGGTAAACTGCCGAGATCGTGGACACCCATGCGCTGCAATACCACAGCCACGGACTCATCCGGGTGCGCGATGAATACTTCACACGTGCAAATCTCCCCGATGGTATGAGTCGCCCAATCATCCCAACGCCCCTGAGCCGATGACAAATCCGACAGCGCGACTACTCCCGCCAGCTGCCCCCCTTCATCTAAGACAGGATACCCATGGTGATGTGTCGCGGCGACTAGCGTGGCCAGCTGTGCTAACGGCATTCCCTTCTGCACCGTGACTGTCTCCCTCGCCATGATCTCATCCACACGGACGCTCTGCAACACATCCATATCCTGCCCGCGCGCGGTGCGGACACCACGCCGGGCGAGAGTGAGCGTGTAAATGGACTCCCGGCGCAAGGCACGGGCGATCACCGTGCTGACAGTCGTCGCCAACATCAGCGGGAGGATGAGGCTATAGCTGCCGGACATCTCGAAGACGATCAGCATCGCCGTCATCGGAGCGTGGGCGGCAGCGGCGAACACCGCCGCCATCCCCACCAGCGCGTAGGCGCCCACCGGTGACAGGGCCGCATGGGGGAAGACAAGCCGCAGCATCTCGCCGCAGGTACCGCCAAGCATCGCGCCCATAAACAGCGCCGGAGCGAAAACGCCACCGGAGCTACCCGACCCCAGCGTGAGATTGGTTGCCACGAGCTTCAGCAGCAGCAACAGTACCAACGCCTGCAGGGACAAGCGGCCATACAACGCGTCTTCAATACCCTCGAAACCGATGCCTAAAATCTGTGGGGCCAGCAATCCCAGCAGGCCCAACAGCAAGCCTCCCAGCGCCGGCTTCAGGAAGTCGGGCAGCCGCTTGAATCCGGCAGAGAGATCTCGCGTCGCGTAGAGAGTAGTGGTGAAAAGCCAGGCCACCAGCGACGCCAGGCCGCCCAGCGCCAGGTAGCCCAACATCTCCAACGGCTGTTGGACTTCGTAGGTGGGTACGCGAAAGGCCGGGGCCGTTCCCAGGACGTGCTGACTGACCACGCTGGAGGTGACAGCGGAAATCACAATGGTGGCAAAGTAGGTCTCAGTGAACTCACCCAAGATCACTTCCAGGGCGAAGATCACGCCGGCAATGGGAGCATTGAAGGTAGAAGCGATGCCGGCTGCCGCGCCGCAGGCCACCAGATTGCGAATCCGCTCATCGGTGAGGTGGAACAGCTGCCCGACGAGCGAGCCGAGGGCCGAGCCAATTTGTACAATCGGCCCTACCCGGCCCGCCGAGCCGCCGGAGGCGATGCAGAATGCCGTCGCCAACGGTTTGACGAGTGCCACACGGGGGCGGATGCGGCTGCCGTGCAAGGCGATGGCCTGCAACACCTCCGGAATCCCACCGGCCTTGACCTCTGGCGCCACGTAAGTGATCAACAGGCCGACGAACAAGCCACCCAGCGCGGGGATGAGCGCCATCCCTAACGGGAAAGTGGCCTCCAACAGATCGTACCCCCACCGGGAGAAAGCTTCCAGCTGCACAATCAACCAGAGGAACAGCAATGAGCCTAAGCCGGTCAGCACCCCCACCAGCACCGCCGTCAAGGTGAAGGTGGCTCCCTCCGAGAAGCCCAATCGCCGGGCCGCCTCCCGCACGTGGCGGGTGAGAGGATGAGGAGTATAGGTATCCGTTGTTTGCCGGTTCAAGGTATCTCTTTGGGACTCAATATTCCAGGGTAATTTGGGTCTCTGGGACTTTGCATGGTGGGTGTACCAAGAGGTGAATTTTTCACCACGGATTACACAGATTGCACTGATTTTTTATTTTTTTCGCGTGAATTCGCGCTATTCGCGGTTGATTTTAGCTCGACCATGCGAAATCCCAAAGAGCCGGTAATTTTTACCACAGAGGCACAGAGAGCACAGACCGTAGGTGTGGGCAGGTAGTGCCCACAGTTTTTTATTTTTTCTCCATGTTCTCTGTGCCCCCGGCCAGTCGGTCTTTGGCTATAGTCTGCGGTGAGAATGACAGATGACAAAATGTTTACTCCTACTCGCTTTTTCGCTTTCCCGCTTTCTCAAACAAAAACCCGCCCGGGGTCATTGGCCTCGAGCGGGTTTGCGGGCGCGTTTAACGCGATCCTAACAACGCGTGCAAACTATCACACGCCGGGCAGGAACCGTTGGGCCGGATGATAGCGAATCCCGCCTGCGGGTCGCCCATGCCACCGCATTGCCCGTAACAAGTAGCGTCCACGTTCCAGACAATGACTACGCGAACCATCCCTGTCTGACTGCTCAAACTGACCACCTCGGAAAGCCATTGCGCCTGCTGAGCGACCGTCGTATTGGCTCCCCACCAGAAGTTGTCGGGAATCCACCCAAAACCCTCCGGCGAGACGTAGCCCAACTCGGTGTAGAAAAGCTGACGCGCGCCGCCGAAGGTATTGTAGTAGAGCCGCGTCTGGGGCAAGAAGTACCAGGAGTGGTGCCCCCCCCCGTTATCCGCCGGATGGCCGGTGGTCGCGGCAGGCGCGGTAGCGCCGGCGTTGTGGTGCGCTCCGATGTAATCGAAGCAATTGACCGCCCCAGCATTGTACATGCGCTGCAGCCAGGGCAAATCGTCACAACCATTGGGAGAACAACCACCATAGAAACCGGTGGGCGCAGGCGCAGCACTAATGACCGCCGTCCCCGGATTCGCGGCCTTGATCGCTGCGTAGGATTGACACAACAGTTGGGTGTAGGCTTCCGGGCTGATGGACCCAGCCTGCCACTCACGCGGCAGATTCGGCTCGTTCCACACCTCAATAGCGTTGGCCCCGGCGGCAGCCATCCCGGCCACCCAGTTGGCAATCTTCGCATTGAAGTCGCCCTGCGTCACCATCCCCGACTCGCCCAGCGCGCTGACCTGGATGTTAAAACCATTGGCGTGAGCGGCAGCGATCATGCCGCTGGGGTCGCCGGGATAGCGGGCCTGGATCTTGACCCAATTCATACCGGCGTAGTGCATCGTGTCGGCGTAATTGAACCCCTGGAGGATGTGTCCTCCCAGCTCGAAGGCGCCGCCGGCGACTGGTGCAGGCGCAGGCGCAGGCGCAGGAGCGGGAGTCGGCTCAGGCTCCTCTCCGGCAACGATCACGAGGTACATGGCTCCGCCAGAAATAGGAGCGCCGCCGGTCGCCAATCCCCATTGGCCCTTGAAAGTGCCATCCTCGTTGGGCGCGGTCATATCCACGCTGATGTCAACCGAGGCCCCCGGTTCCACCGCCCCCACCTCGACCTCGGAGACGTCCGTCATCTGTGTGCCGGAATTGAAAACCAACTTCGTGTCCTCGGGCCAGGCCTCGCTGCCCGCGTTGAGCATGCGCCAGGTCTTGGTGAATTGTGCGCCTTTGTCGAAATGAGTGTTATCCGGGACGGTCACATCCGCCACGAAGGCGGCTTTCAGCCCGACGGCAGGCTCTGCATCTTCTGCTAAGCCGACCGTGAGAGAAGTAGTGTCGGTATCGGTCACTTCTGCCGTCACAGTCAACACCACAGGCTTCACCACAGCGAACTTCACGGAACCCCGGCTCACCCCGGCCACACTAGCCGAGATGCAATACGTACCGGTGATCTCCGGTGCAACCCAGGCAAATTGCGGCTTATCCAGCGTGACACTGGATTCCGTCACCTGGCCATCGGGCGCAGTGACTTGCCACAGCACTTCGGGCAGAGTGTAAGGCACGGCCGCCGCTTCCTCCCGATATCCCGCCACGGCCTCGGCCATACCGGGGAAATTCCCCTCGTCTAACCAATCGCGCAACACGACCCCGCCCAGATGGTAGCGAGCGGTCAGGTCAAGACGGGCACGCAGCCACTGCTTGGTGCCCAGCCAGACGTCGCTGTCGCCCATTTGCAGGCGAGTAGCGCCGGTCAGCGCATCACTCTCCACCGTCGCCTTGTCCGCCAGTTGGAAGTTAAGAGCTGCCCCCGGCGCGACGCTCTCAGTAAGCGTCTCCGGCGCAGTAAGTTCGCCCAGAGAAGCCAGCACCTCATCCATAGTGAACGAGGACTTCCCATCGGTGCTCAATGTCGAGAAGATGGGAACCAGCTTGTAGCGGTTCACCTGCGAAGTGGCCCAGACCAGTAGTTGCTCAACCTGCCCGCCGGGCACGTAGGCTTGCGGATCCAAGGGCATCATCACGCGCAGCTGATCGGCTGCTGCTCCCAGCGCCATCCAATCATAACCGGCGGTATCCCAGGAGTCATCAGGCTGCAATTGGGGAGGGTCCACCGTCACCGCGAGCCAGACACCGTTCTCGTGAAGCGCGGCGGCCAGCTCGGTGACAAAACTCGCGTAAGCTTCTCGCTCTTGAGCTCTCAGCCCCCGGTAATCAAGCACCAATCCCTGGTACGAGCCGTCCTGCACCAGCGCGGTGAGACTCTCCCGGTGAGCGGTCCTATCAGAAAGAATAGTCAACATATCGGCGACCAAGCCGCGATTCGGCTCATGGCCGGGCACCCAGTTGCGAACGACAGGAGCCAAAACGGGGTTGCTGCTCACATCGCCGGGCGGCAACAGTGCCGGATCGCCGGTCAGCCCACCCAAAGTCCCAATTTTCATCCCCTCCAGATCAACCTGGGTCAAAAGCGCGCCCTTGTCACCGGCAGGCAAATCCTGCGCCTCGGTGATCAGGGCTTGTTGAGGCACGGTCGTCTGCATTACCATGACCGCACGAGGAAAAGTATTCACCTCAGCCATCAACAACTCTTGGTCCTCATCCAAGCGGCTGGGGAGCCACTGCCAGGCATTGCCATCCCAGGCATAAAGATCCAAGGTCTCCCACGGTTCCGCCGCGTTGGGGATTATCACCGAAAGGGTGGCGGGGCCGGCCGGCTCCTTATCCCCTCGCATCTCTATCTCATAGTAGGGGCTTTTCGGCTCCAGGGAAGCGGGCAACGACTCACGGGCCGCCAGCACCTCCTCCGTAGCTTCAGCATCCAGGAAATCCAAGAGCGGCACGGAGGATAACTTAAGCCGCAGCTTCTCCACCTTCGCCGGATCAACCGTCACGGTCAAGCCGTCCGGATGTGCCAGAGAGGGCGTTTCGGCATTAAGAGCCGTATATCCGCCGCTGCCGGCCATCCGTGCTCCCAGTGAAAAGGGAGGCAGGAAGAGAGCCAGCAACGCCAGGAGGACCACACCAGCAACCGGGAGCCACCCGCGTCCCTGGAAAATGTTCTGCACTTTGGCAAATACCGCGTCCACCCTGCGTGCGCCAGAACCACGGGCGTCCAGATCCGCGAGTGAGACTACCGGCGATTCAATCTCGTCTTGAGATTCGGCCTGTGGTTCGTCCTGAGATTCGACTTGTGGTTCGTCCTGCGACTCGGCCTGCGGTTCGTCCTGCGGCTCGGCCTGTGGTTCGTCTTGCAGCTCGGCCTGCGGTTCGTCTTGCGGCTCGGCCTGTGGTTCGGCCTGCGGCTCGGGCTGGAGTTCCTCGGCTTCTTTAGGCTTTATCTCATCACTCATTTATTTTACCTCCAACTGGGCAATGCAGTCCCTGGAAAGTGTATACAAACAGCATCATTTTATCACAGGGGAAGGGAATAGCAAGCAAAGTCCAGCAGGAGGTATCTTTTCAAAAAATGGGGGCGAGTAGCTGTGGCCGGTCTCATTGGAGCCTGCTGCCCCAAACTACGCCGACCGCAGTCCAGACGGGCACAGTCAGGAAGCCTGCCCTGAGTCCGCGAAGGGACCGGCTCGGAGCTGCCCTCAAATATTGAGGGCTCTTTAGGATTTCGCATGGTTGAGCCCAAATCAACCGCGAATCC